>JAAUXU010117352.1_pt1 | contig 13680 bp, 18 predicted proteins | sample 7278151 | NCBI WGS metagenome assembly JAAUXU01 (sample SAMN14350113, study PRJNA611818) | marine sediment metagenome | isolation source: surface marine sediment (1.8m) | place: French Polynesia: Moorea | collected 2018-08 | reverse complement strand
AAGAAACTTTTGAAGGTCAGGTTTCTTAAAATTGTAATATCTACCTAAGTTATTAGTACGACTTTTAGCTACAAGGTCATCTAGGGGGCGTACAAAAACATTCCCCCCCCCAACAACAACAACAACTGGAAGCTCTCCTTGACCTGTTGGCTATCGCCGCAGGTAAAAAGAATAGAGAGAGAGAGAGAAAGAGAAGAAAAGAGTTTTCGTGCTTTTTCCTCCCCTCCTCTTCTTCTGTCGAACTTGTCTTGGTGTTGCACCCCTCCTCCGACCAACCGACCGACGTCGCCTCCGCCTCCTCCTTCCCTCCACAATGCCGATAAAATGGCCTGACTCGGACGGACGGACGGGGCGGGATTCAAAAAAGTTGAGAAAAACTAAAAAAGAAAAAAGAAACAACCAGCGGGCTGTGCCACTGAGGGTCAGATTTCGGTGGGAAAATGTTGGTGAATCTGACACCTCCTTGCCCGCTGTCTCCCCGGGCCTTTTTCCGCTGCTGCTGCCGGGCAAAAGGATCGGAACGAGTCATTCTGAATGACCTGGAAAAGAGGAAGGACGGGGGAAATACAGTAAAATAGACCACGGAATTATGTTTATAGACTTGCAGAGAGGACATTTTTCGAAACAAATACCATATACCGTATACTGTATAAGCCATATTTATACATATGACTAGGAGCTTTATGTTTGGTGTTCCGTGTTTTTTTCTCATGACGTCCTTTTGGAACTGCCAACATATTCAGGCGACGAGGAGAGGGACCCATCATAGCAGTTTTATAAAGCCTCGACTTGGACAAAGGCTCTCCAGAATCGGCATACGATCCATCTGGCCACAGAGCCACCGTTTTTAAGGCGGTTGTGGAAACTCCCCTCGTTGGGGGGCGGAGAAGACTCTTGGGAATAGAAACGCGAATTTTTTCGGTCATAGAAAGGCTACTTTTCTCCGGCAGTTTTCAACGCGGAGTGGGTTTGCCGCCGTACTTTCCCTCGCAGTCGCCGCCGCCGTATTGTTGTACGGTTTATTTCTCCTGTAAAACTACCACAGAGTAATCAAAAATCGAGGCCGAAACTTTTTTCCCGTCCTCCCTACCCTGCAGCAGGGGGAAAGAGAAAAAGTTGGTCTTGGTCGCCCGTCGCCGATAGAAAACAAGGGCTGTGTACAGCAGTTTCAGTCTACGACAGTGGCGGCGGCGGCGGCGGCGGCGGAAGCGGCGGATCCAAAGTTTTCTACTTTCTTTCTCCTTCTCAGGGAGGAATGGAAACAACATCTCGATCACGGAATAGGCAAAAGGAGAATGAAAAGGGAAAGAAAGAAAAGGCCCTTTTTCCTGAGAAACGAGAGGGAATTGGAAGTGAGAGAGAGGAAAACGCAATACTACCACGGCAGCTAATGCAAAGAGCTGTGGTGGAAAAAGAGAGACGTTACAAGCGGAAATAAAGGCTCTCCTCTCATTGTATTCTTTGCCTGTATGCGAAGCTGTGTTCACTCATGGGCACAGAGGTTGAATGTACAGTCGGAAAATGCCCAGGGCAAGTATGGGTCTCCGTTCCTCCCGGCCCGTGCCCACGTATGACTGCTACACCTATAATCCCATGATGCCCTAAGGAGGCCCTGCGGCGAAAGAAGCCCGCGCAACAATCGCCCCTCCTGCGATGACCTCATCTCTCCTCCTCCGCTTGATTAAGCCATTATCACTCTCTCTCTCTGCTCTCTCTCCTCTTTTGCCTATAGGAGAAAGCGGCGAAACGATTGATGATCGCATTCCCCCCTCGCTCGTTCGCCAGTCTCCCAGGAGATGGAAGGAGGAGAGGCTATACGAGGGCCCTCCTCGGGGGGATTTTCGCGCCTACCCCTCCTCTTTTCCCATTCGTCTTTTTCTCTCTCCGTTTCTCTTCTTTGCGTCGGTTTCTGGTGGCGGCCGTGGTGCCTGGAAACGGCAAAAAAGAACCCTCCGCCGCTGAAGAGTATCGGGTCGTGTGAACGAAAAGAGTTTAGGGAGAGGAGAGGAAACAACTCATGCGCTATTTTTAACGCAAGGGAGGACTCTCTCCTAAATTCTTGTTTCGGCTGTGGGCTCATAGCCTGATGCTTTGTATTTATGCTCACACTGCATGTTTTCCCATTGAAAGACAGACAAACTTTTCGCGCGCTAGGAAAGAAAATATCTCTCTATCCCGAATTGAGGGGAAAAGGAGACAAAAGATGGGGCGAGAGAGAGGGGAGAAAAGAGGAAGATTTGTGGGGATCCTAAGGGAGAGAAACATTGCAAGGGGAAGGGAGATCCCGCCGCCTCCACCCAAATAAATAGCCCGCGAAGGGAGGAAGGGAAACGAGTTGGGCAATAAAAGAGATCGATCAAGATTCGCTCGCTCTCCTTTAAAGATGGGCCCTTTAGGGCGCCATGTGGCCCAAAAGTCGGCGAATCCCTCTCTCCAACTCGGGGCTTTTGGGGATTGCATGCCCCATCGGATCGGGCGCCCACCCAGCAGCGACGGTGCCTCACTCACACTTCGTTCGCTCAGTCAAAGCATCGGCCATTTTTCACCTCAGCCGCGCTTTTGTTGAGGGAGGTGAGATCGAGGCATCCGCGAAGGCAGCAGCCATCATCATCCATTTGCATTGCCGTGCGCAAGAGAGTGTTGGAGGCCAATGTTGCCAGTATTCTCAGAATAGCAGCGAAGAACAGAAAACACAAGCAAAAGTTCACACAGAGACACATTCTAAGCCTAAAGTTTTTAGTGTAAAAATCAAACAGCAATAAAGTTGAGTTCTTGTTGAGGTAACAGCGAAGTCAAAGTTTGTGATTCCTAAAAATCCTCGGAAAAATCTCGCTGCCTCGGCTGGGATCGAGAGGAACCAACATTCCCTTTCTCGCTCTCTCGGCTTTGTCGCCCTCCTCCTCCTCCTCCTCTCCCCTCGATGGCTGTGGCGTCGGCGGCCACAGTGAGTGATGTTGATTCATTACAAGGGCGAGAGAAGAAAAGGGGCATTCCATTAATCAAGCTCCTCTTTCGTCTCTCTCCTCCTCGTTTCCCTTCTCCCTCCGCTTACTATACACACCTCTATTCTTCTTCTCTCTTTTTCCCATGCAGGGTCTAAAAATGGTGCCCGCGGGGGGAGCAAGAGGAGGAGAGGAAATAGGCGAGCGAGCGAGAGCGCATGGATGGGACAAAGAGGGTGCATTAAGGTGGGGAGGAAGGAGGGGGGACGTTTAGCCGGAAGAGGATTCACCAAGGATCCAGAGATGTACCTACATGTCTTTAAAATAGTCCAGTTCCACCACAACCTTTCAATTCCATGGTATATCTGCTACATATATCTAATTGCAAACTGTCTTGGCGAATCCCATTCCAAGGAAAGAGAGAAAGGGACGGGAAATTGGTTGCCCCCGCGGCCGCCGCAGGTACAAACACACACATACTAAGAGCTGTGGGTCTTATGAGCTCTTAAGGGAGAAAGGAAGGAAGGGGGAAATGGAAGGAAAGGTCCCCCCTTTACGACGACACTTGCTCAGTTCAAGTCGTTTGCTAGGTTTGGGAGAGATTTTCGGGCGTTTCGAGGTCGAGGGAAGAGAGCGGAGCCGAGAGGGAGATTCCATCATTAATAACAGAAAACTTTTCTCACTTTCTCACTACTCTTTTCTTTTCTCCTGCTCGGTTGGTTGGGTCGGTCCTCGCCCTCCAGGGACTAATGGGGCGAACCCACCCTACCTCTCTTTCCCCCCTTTTCCAAAATTAGAAAGTCGAGAAGGGAGAAAAGGAAAGGAAAAAGAAAGGGAAATCCACTTCCGCTCTTTTCCCTTTTTTGTTGGCAAAAAAAGGCGAAGTCGGTGCAAACTGCCTTGACTTGCATTTCTTGTTTTTTTGTGTCTTTTCTCGTCCCAGGAGAGACCCTTTTTCGCCGTTCATTCTTCGGTCGGCAGTGACACAAAAGACGATAATAATGATCCCTCCTCCTCGTCTGTTTCTCCCTCCTCCTGCAATTACGCACTCACATAATAGCGGCGGCGCCTTGCAATACGAAGAGGGGAAGGTGAAAGGCTATAATACTTTCAGGAAAATATTTTTGCCCTTATATGCTTTCACGTATCAAGATGGAAAGTTCTTGATAAAAAAAGTTTAAGGTATGCAACAAGGGAATCGTGTTTCAGGCGAATTCTTCGTCGAATTCCGCACATTGAAGGGGAACTCGATAGGCGTGGCATTGGCTTGTTTCCCCTCATGCTACATTTCTTTTTCCGACGACGAAGCGGTGGGGCGACCTTCACACAGATGGTTAGAGAGGGTTTCCGTGTCATGAGGTGTGGTTTGGGGTGGGGGGGCTCGCTCCTCGTGGAGAATACAGGCAGCGGCGGAATTATTAGGGGGCGGGGACGGAAATAAAGAGGAGGAGGAGAAGGTGTACGTGCCAAGCAAGGTGAAGGGCGTCAGACTTTTTTTTGTAACCCATCACCACACCCTTGTCTGCCAAAAAAGGCGGACCAAAACTTCCCATTTACACGAAATGCAGAAGGACAAAAAACCCAAAATCTTTGCACCACTCATTCGGGAAACTTTGAGTTTTTAAAGGCAAAAATGTCATTTCTTCTTTTCGCGTGTTTCAGGAGTGCCCCGGCGGCATCGTGCAGGAGGACACCTTCAAGGAGATATACGCCAAGTTCTTCCCGCACGGAAGTAGGAGACATAAAAGTATTCTTGAGACAACGGTTGTGTTTAATAAATATTTTCGTCATTTTCCAGATTCCTCCCTGTACGCGCACCACGTCTTCAAGGCCTTCGACGCAAACAGGAACGGCTCAATCAGCTTCAGGGTAAGTTTAACAATATTTTTCGAAGCGAACAGCGCTTTTTTATGTCTTTAGTGGACTGGGGAAAATCTTTGATATTGCGCGCTCGAAGAAAGTCATGCTAATCTTCCCCCTCATTCCACCACTGCTGCGTTATTGCTAATGTTCCATTCGGAAGTGAGCAACAATGCCTTCCTCCTCCGCAGTCCTTCGTCAGAGGGCTGTCACAGAAAACCCCAACCATGCAGGCTTTCTTGCAAGGCTGGCGGTCGTGTCAACCAACCCCGCGTTACATATTCTCGCGAACGAAACTAGGTCTCCACTCTCCCTCCTTGCACTAGTGCTACTAACATGAGGGAGAGAAGGAAGGGGAAGAAGGAGGAAATGGTGTGATTTCGGCGAAGGGAGGAGAACAAGGAAAGTGAAAGCGAGGAAAGCAAACTGCCAAAGCCTCCCTACGCCTGTTGTAACGAAGGGCTTCTGATCCTGCATGAAGGAAAGAGCGAGATTAAGTATGTTTTTGTTAAAAAGAGAGTTCCATTAATAGAAATATTTCAAAGGAAAGAGAGTAAAAGTGAAGTTAGTCCTCGTTTACCAAGGTTTGTCCAATCCCGCACCCAACCAACCCCCACCTCCGTCTCTGTTGCCGCCAAGGACGAAGGGCAGGATCGGTCCTGGGACGAAGAAGTGGAGGAAGAAAAAGGGGGCTTGTTTGCCTACACACAGAGCCTTTCTAGTACTACAACTCTGCCCCCGTGGGACTTTTTTTAACGCGACAAGATCTTGACAGTTGTAGCCCTCACACAATCCCAGATGTCCCTGCGATCGATCGAGAGACAGAAAAATACGCTACGATCGCTCTGGAGGTTCGTTCGTAGCTGCCCTTTTTCCCAGAAGCTCCCCTCCCTTGTCTCTTAGCTTCTCCCACGTGTACCCTTGTCGGTTTGTCTGTTTAGATTGCTCTGCCAGGGCTGGGGGGGGGGGGAGAAGAACGACGAAGGGGGGATAGCCGAGAAGGGAGGGGGGAGGGGGGGATCCCAATCCCATTTCTAGTCTTCGGCGGGCGGAGATGGGAAAAGGGGGACGGGTAGGGCCCTCCTCCTCCAATCTGTAAGGGAAAGGGGGGGAGCCTTGCTTGGACGGTTTGGCCCTTTTTGTGTGTGGGAGACAAAGTGGCGGCGACGGGGCGAGGAAAAACCGAGGAGGACGAACAAGTGGGAGGGAGCTCTGATCGGAAAAGGAAGAGAGGAAAGAGTGCTGAGAGCAATCTGTCAGGAGGGGAAAGAAGGGGGATCTGGAGAAAGAAAGGAATGGAAACAGGAGAAAAGGCTTCCGCAACCGTCCAAAGGACGAACGGCGGCGGATACATCATCGTCACGTTCTTCCTGTTCCGCCTTTTTTCTTTGGCGAGGGGCCCATTGTGCTTGTGCGCTAAAAAGAAATGTGGTGACACGTGTAGTGCGGGCGCTGGAAAATACGAGCTGCAAGCGTGAGGCCACATATCTTCTCCCCTTTCCCCTTTTCATTTCAGAGCCATTTTGAAGGGCCCTTCCTTCTGTCCCTCCTTCTTCCCCAGGCCTATATATTCGTCGTTTCTCATTTCATATCCTTCTCTTCCCTCTTCCTCCGCGGCTGTCTCCTTGCGGTTGACGGACGAGGGAGACAGAAGGCGGCGGCGCGGAGAGGACGGAGGCTCAACAGATGGTGTCATTCCGTGGGGCCGGCGGCGGCGAGGAAAAAACGGGAACGGAACGGATTTCCGGCCGAGAGAGAGAAGCGAAAGGCCCGTTTTTGACACTGTACCTGCAGCCCCAATGTGTAGATGTTTAGAACCTAGCTGGTTTCACACAACAGACAGGGCGTCGTCCTTGCCAGACAGGGCGGCGCCTCCTCTCTCCCTTTCCAGCAACTTTGCAAACACCACCCCGCGATAACCAATCTATTTGGCGGAAAGATGGCCTAGCTTTTTTTTTGGAGAGGTGGGAGGGGAGAAACATGTGTTGTATGCAGCAGGGGACAGAGGCACGCAGAACGGTGTCCATGCCCTCCCTCCCTCCCCACTCCAACCGGCTCCGCTAGGGAAGTCGCCCATTTTACTGTTCAAAAAGTAGCAAAAGCCGCAAAAAGGCTATCGGGAAAGTGCAAACAAAGCGCAAAAATGATATTATTCCATAATTGGCGATTCTGCACCTTTCCCCTCCCCCCCTCTCCTGTCCTATTCCCAGATAGCCAACAAGAGGACAACGCAGGGGGAATGGAGGAGGAAGAGGAGGAGGTGGAATGCATTTCCCTTAGCGCTGTTTACACGCAAGTCTCCTCCCTCCTCCGTTTTCCCTTTCTTTCTCCCCCCGGGAATTTGTTGTTATTGCCTCCAAGGCCGAAAGGGAGCCAAAGCCGGACAAGAAAGTACGGTAGGTAGACAAGAAGGGGTTTCGGGGTTTTCTCTTTCAAGAAAAGGGAAGACCTTTTTGTGTACAAATATGTTTATTGTGGAGAGGTAATTTGTATAATTTCATCTTTTGCTTGCGACTCTGGCCTTCGGTGACTCCCGCCCTTGTCCAAGATAAGGTTCTGGTCCACCACCACTCAGCGGGGTCCTTGTACCGCCGAGAAAAGAAGAAGAGCAAGAATAAATATTTGCCTAGGCAAATGAACGAAGCGGCCGCGAGAGCTCTGGACGAAGGAGAAGGGCATGTGGGCATCATGATCGATGCCTCCTCCTCCTCTTCTCTCTTGACCCGTGGCTCAAGTGTCCCCTCTACTCCTTTTCTCCCCTTCTTTCTGAAAAGGCTTTTTGGGGCTTCTCCTAAAGAAAGAAAGGGATGGGCGAAGGATCAGCCAGAAAAGTCAGGCGAAGAAGCCACGACGAGCAAAAAAACCCTTTTGACTCTGAATGACACCCTTTTTTACATCATCCACGCCAGACGAGGAAGAGGAAGGGAAAAGAGAAGAAAAACTATTTTTTGAAAGGAAGACAAAACGTGAATGAGAGCACAAAGGTCATCTTTTTGTTCGAGTTTTGTACTCTTCCATCCCTACTCGTCTAAATTTAAATTCGGTCGCGTTGGGAGCCTCGTCCGCCGCCGCGGCCCATTAATTAATGCAGAGTGCCGCCGCCGCCGCCAGTTAGTAGGGGAAAGAGGACGAGGAGGAAGTCGGGGGGGAGAAATGCGCCCATGGGAGGAGGAAAGAGAATTAGGAGAGGGACGCGCTGCAAAAATTGGATCCCTTGCCCTTCTCCTTCCCTTCATAGCATTTCCCCCTCCCAACCCAGTACCCCATTGCAGGGCCTCTCATCATTCCCCTCTTCCTCCCTGGTCTTAGGGAAGGACAAACTCTGCTGCAGCTTTTGCATATCTATCCTCGGGATATCCTCGCTGGAATAGCAAGGTTTAGAAGGATTCACCAAAGACCGTAGAAAACCAGCCATCTTCATGTCAGTCAACATTATATTTTCGTCGAATCCCCTTCCCCCGTCACCTGCTGCAGTTCGAAGCGGCCATAAATGCAACAGAGGAGTGGAAAGAGGAGGAAGGACAAATCTGAAAGTACGTATAGCACGCGGGAAGGGAGACAGAGTTTTCCGCGTTTCCTCCTCTTCCCCAGATAGGGGGATTCCATTTTATTCCGCGCGCAGGTTTCCCACTCCCTTTCCCCCAACCTTGGAAAAGGATCAGTTTCTTTTTCCAAGAAGGAAAAAAAGAGAAGTAAGAAGGGAGAGAGCGAGAAAACCCATGGGTATGCATGAAGGAAACGAAAGGAGCGCGCAGGGGAAATGGGTCACACGAGGCATTTTTCCATTTCAGGTTTAGTAAATAGAGGTTTGTAGAAGGCCGCGTGTACGGTACTAAAATAGTTGAAAAGTAATATAACGAAGCCTAAAAAGAGGAATGTCAAAGGCTTCTTGCTTCCCTGGTACTGGAACCTGCATGAAACTACCCCAAAGCCTGTTGATATATCTGGAAATACAAAACATTATATTGCAATCTTCAATGTCTTTTCAACACCGCAGGTCTTTGAACAAAGTCTGTTCTTGTTTGGTATCTGTTGTGTGGTACATGGCTATCATTGAGGCTGTGTCGAAATTAGTTTTTGTCAAAGTCATGTACGTGAGGGAAAATCCGTCATTTTTTATTTTTCACCGCAGTTGCTCGAGATTAAAAAAGTTCCTTCTCGAAAACTGCGCCCTTAGGGAGGGAAAGACTGTGCTGCGGAGGTTAAAAGAGAGACTCCAAGTTGGTGCGAATTGCGCCGAGACTTCACTTTCGCTCCATTTTTCGCATCCCCCGACGGTGGGAGAAGGGAGGGGAAGAGGCGCAAAATAAAAACTTTCTCCTCCCTACTTGATATGGAAGGCAGGGGAGGGTGGCCTGCCTGACGCCCGCAAAGGCGATAAGAAAGGACTTTGCGCAAAAAAATTGAAGTTGAGACGTCGGCGGGAAAAAAAGTGTCTGGATAGGCTGAAAAAGCAAAATCTTATCCTGGTCATTTTTTTTGTGAAGCGGGCGTGAGAGCGATAGTTGGTTTCCTCCGTTTGATCTCGCGTTCAGTGAAGGAGGAACGAGAAGAAGGGAGGAGAGGGAGAATAATTTCTGGAAATGAAAGGCAAATCCCGGTTGAGGCGGCGAGTGATGATGAAACTTTTCGGACGTCAGCAGAGGAAGGAGGAGAGAGATATCTCTGAAAGCCATCTTCCAACCGCGGCGAGAGACGAGGAGGAGGAGGGAAGGAAGGAAGATGCCAACGAGAAATTTTTCTTACCTCATCCCCTTCCACCACCGTTCTAAAAACTTTTTCCCTCGCCGCTTCTGGCCTCAGCGGCTTTCAAGAAATCTCGCGAAAAAAGTTTGTCCATGGGAAAGAGAGCTGGAGGAGGAGGATGCCTTTGCTCTTCACCTCCCTCTCTACTGCACGATACGTACGATCAAGTCCTTTTTTGAAAAGCATTCCGGCCACTCTCCTTGGTATGCGGGAAAGAGCCCTCTTCCTCTTCCTCCTTATGTACTTAGTACGTCAGTAACGACCCTCTTTCAAGAGGTCATAAGAAAGAAGAGGATGGAGTATACAATCGACTGAGAGGCTCTTTTAATGGTTAACCTTGGTGTGCACCATCGTAGTGGTGGCTTTTCATTAAAGGGAGTATTTGCTTTGAGCTTTATCCCCCCTTTATTGTGGGCACCTTAAGGAGGGTCTCTTTGGTGCAGTTTTGGCTTAAACAAGATTTTCTTCCTTGCTGCAAATATCGACGACTCTTTCGAAGGAGCCTCTTCATTAGTTTGTGTTGTTCCCCTTCAATATTCGCTTTTTTGTTCCTCCGCCGCCGCCCACGCAATTGGGTTGCAAAATCCCAGGCCAATAGAAAGACGACAGCTTTTCCAGGTCTCTTTCCCCCGTAGTAAAAAGACCACCCTAAGAGAGAGAGGGACGGTAAAGAAGGAGAAGAAGGGAGAAAGGAGTTTACTTTTGCCCCGATCCCAAAAACAATAGCTGGAAGAGGAGGAGCAATCGTCGGTCGACCCTTTCTCTTTTCTAGTGCCAATCGGGCCTGGCTGGCTGCTCTGTCGATCCCTCCTCCTCCTCCTCCTCCTTTCCTTGCCGCCTAGGGCAATAAAAAGGAGGGGGGGAGAAGAGGGGACGGGACAAGTTGGTTTTGGGGAGGGAGGGAAGGAGGGAAGAGGCGGCGGCGGCAATGCATAATGGTGTCAAGGGGTCGAATCCTTGCTCCTATTTGAAGAGACAGTTAACAAGAGCGGCAAGACAATGAAGAGGATTCGTTCTCCGTCGCCCCCGTCATAAACCTTGGAAAAGCAGTCAAGTACAACAAACTCCGACGACGATGAGCGAGGCAAAAATCCTCCTCCCCCCCCTGTTTCGTGTTGTCAATTGCTTTCTCTGTCGTCACAACTTGCACAAGGCCGCGGCGGAGACACAGAACCTTCAGGCAATTGACCCAGAAGAAATCAGTTCTGCGTAGATCGTACTTCAAACTAATATTACATTCGATTTTTAACAAGCCTTTGTGGGGATGGGGCACGCTCACCATATCTCTACATCCACATTCCAGCTCCCCCGGAGACCAACCGAGGCAGATACAGAGAAAACTTGAGAGACGGCCGCGGTTTTTGGGACGGCGGACGCTCCCAAATCGCTTTTGTTTCTTAACTTGACAGTGTTGCCGGATTCGGTATTTAACTGAGAATCCCACATACGAATAAGCGAAGGTTTCTCTGTCCGCCAGAGCCAACTTTTGATCACCGCACGCAGAGCCGAGGTCCCATTTTTTGAACGGAAAATAAAAGATAAAAAAGATTTGGGTTTTCCACATTTCTCGCCGTCGCCGGAAAACTTTGCTCGAAATTCAAACTTTCCGGCACATTATTGCTTTTCTTTTTCGCTTTCTTAGGACATGCTGGTGAGCCTCTCTACGCTCCTCCGCGGGACGACCTACGAGAAGCTGCGGTGGACGTTCACTCTCTACGACCTAAACGGAGACGGGTTCATCACAAAACAGGTATATTCATACAAATTCAAAAAAATACCTTTTTTGTTTGAACTATTATTTGTGAATTTTCAGGAGGTGCTCAACGTCATGGTGGCGGTCCACGACCTCATGGGGATGCACGGAAGCCCGCACGTGAGTATTCGAAATAGGGTTGAACGAAAAACACTATCTTAGTCGAAAAAGAAGTAAGATTTATCATTTGAATTCACATATTCCTCTGTTTCTTTCGTGTGCTTCTCTGGAAAGACAGAGAAAGATTTGACAGCGGCCGGATTAGTTTGCTAATTTGGAAGGAAAATTGGAGGAAAGGGGGAGGGAAGGGGGGAAGGCTGTCACGGAAATGCATGGTACGCGAGGAAAAAACGACTCCACCGCAATATATAGTAGGACATGTTGTTTGTGGGGGCGGGGGCTCCTTCCAGCTACTTTAAGCCAGAGAGAGGAAGAGTAGGGCATCTGGAGAATGTTCCTCCGCATCCTTTCTCCTCCTCCTCAGAGAGACGCAAAAGAAAAAGATCCCAGCAAAATTATTTCCGACAATGAATCTCTCGGGAAAAAGCCCCTCGTATTCATCCCCCGCTCCTCCTTTGGCGTGGGAGGGTAGAAGGGAGGAAACTTTCTGCACTATAATCTTCCTTCGCCGTCTCCTTCAGCGGAGGCAATGGAATCTGATGTGGAAAAGGGAAGGAGGGGGGATCTCATTTCTCCCGTTTTCTTTTCAAGGGGAAGAAAAAGAGTCGTATCTTACTGAGGAGGAGGAGGAGGCGGGGAATCGTCCCTCATCTCGTTTTCCCCTGTTCCTTCCAAGACGGCTTTTTCCTTCGCGGTCTCGCAAGAAGGGGAAAATCATTAGGCGTCGTCATCTGACAAATCCCAAGCCAAACTTATTCCTGAGCCATACAGGACTGTGCAGCGAGCAGCAAAGAGTGAGATAATAGCGTGATTTACATTTTCACATACACGTACTACAGTACATAGCTTCTCCTGCAAACGACAGCGCTGTACGTATACGAAGAAAGTCCCCCCGGGGGACAGTTTTTTTCGATGACTCGACATTTATTCTCCTTTGCCCTGGGATTCTTCCCCCCGTTGCCGCCGCTCACCAGACACATCATAATAAAGTGCGCTCCTTTGCAAAGTAAGCGCATGTCTTCAGCGTGGAGCGAAAACCCCTCCTTCTCCTTTTCTAGACAGACGCCTTTTACAACCTCGTCTACTTTCCCCCTTCCCTCAAGAGGTTGCAGCCTTCCTTCCCCTTTCAAGAGTACGGGGAGGGGCGAAACTGGCCTTACTTTGCCCCTCCTTCCCTTGCCGCCAAGTCCCTAGACACGTACGTCGTCGGTACTCCCTCCCTACCACGCTCGTATATGAAGACCGAAGGTTCTCTCTTTTGGCCGAAATTTGCCGCCGAGTTCGAAAAGCAGCTTTGACTTTCAAACAGTTTGGTGGTTTTTTTAGTTCTCTCTCCTTCAGGGCCTTGCGCTGAAATCTAAAGTCTCACCAAATTTACGCGTAGTAAGGAATACTTTTCAAAAGAAAATTATGTGTAATATTTGCTCCAGGGCGATGGAAGCTTTGAGGAACCTTGGGGCCAAAGGGGCCCGCAAAAAAGGAGTGCCGGGAAAGAGAAGGAGGGAGAAGAAGAAGAGTGTAAATTCGGCCCGCAGGGCGGGTTGTAATAGGCTGAGTCTCTCCCTCGCCTCACCCTTCTTTTTCCCGAAGGGAGTCCCATATCACGATGGCAGTTAAGGAGAAGGGGAGAGGGGAAGAGCCGATCTGACCTTCCGAGGACAAGGTGATGGCAGGAGAAGAGGTTTTTTTTTCAAAATGTGTCTGCAAAAAAAAAAAATACCGTTACAGTTTGTGCCTGCTAAATTATACCCCTTGAACCATGAATGCCCGTTATCCCCTCTCCCTTTTTTCGCTGGAGCCCGAGGGAGTTTTCAGTTTGCGTGCCCAAAGCACTCGGCTTTTTTGGGCAAGGAGAAGAAAGGAGCATAATAAATGCTCTTGAACAAAGAAAAAAGACCAAATTACTCTAGTTTCCTTGCTACAGCAACATACTGTGTACAACAGCACAGCACAGGTCCTTCTGGGATGTCCAGTTGTCCACTGGGTAAAGGAAAGAAAACGCAATTAGCGTGGAAAATGTGGGCTAGGACCGATCTCGTGGAAGGAGGATGAGCAGTCAACAGCACCCGTTGTACGGCTGGCACTGGAGTGTCTGTTTCAGAGTCTGGGGACGTGGGGAGTTCGATCGGGGTATTGTCCTAAGTAACCCACGAACCCCTCTGCAAGGTCCAAGCTGGTTTTTGCTCTCACAAGCTACACATGTTTGCGTATGCCATGCCAAACAGGAATGGCCGTTGAAATTAAAGCGACCTTTTGTTT
>JAAUXU010067635.1_pt1 | contig 13690 bp, 10 predicted proteins | sample 7278151 | NCBI WGS metagenome assembly JAAUXU01 (sample SAMN14350113, study PRJNA611818) | marine sediment metagenome | isolation source: surface marine sediment (1.8m) | place: French Polynesia: Moorea | collected 2018-08 | reverse complement strand
TTGCGTTTCACGACCCAACAGCGACCCCATACCCACTTCTGCCAACGGTACATCATCCTAAAAGGCACATAACTTGTTCTCACCCCGCATTTAAACAACTTAAACTTGGCTAATCTCACCCGGGTTCCCCCCCCCCCCCCCGAGCCAGCCCAGCTTACGTTATGCCCGGGGCAAACATTCATTGGCTGAGGATCTTTTGGAGCAAAGGAACCGATTTGAAGAATTTAAATTAGTGCAGTCATTGCAGCCTCTCTCATCTCCTTAATGTGCTCTTGAAGTGGCGTCGTTGGCGTTATCGTTGAAGAAAAGTTTCCTTAATTGCTCTATTCGACGACGATGGATCCTCTTGGGTAGATAATCATTTAGAAAAGACTCATTTGTTTCGAGCAGTCGACTTACAAATACAGGAAGCTTTCCACTTTGTGTAGCACCAATGCCTCACCCCCCCCCCTCCTACTCCTTGCTACATTCATAGTTCAGACTAGGAAGCTCACTGAATCAATCAAGAGAAAGGAGGGCAATAAACCATCTTTGAAGAACTTCCTGCCCTCTTGTATGTATTGCACTGCATGCCTCTCCAGCCAGGTGCAGTACAGTCCTAAGCCCTATGTAATCCGCAAGTAGTAAGTAGTGCGTGTTTCTCTCATGGTGGCAAAATGGTAGCAAGCAAGGAAACCACAAGAAAAGCTACACAAAAAAAGCTCTACACTTCTTGTATGTACTCCACGTCATATGCTGGTTACCCCACCTTTTGTGGCTGCAGCAAAAAACTTCTCGAGAACCTCAAGTGGGGGTTTTCTACGTCAGTGGAAAGGTTCATCTTAGAGGGAAAAGTGCCTTCCTAAATCTGGCAAAATGTGCCTCAGTTTGCAAGTACTCCTTGAGTCTTGAAATACGCACTCTTGCATGTCCTTTTTCTTTTAGTTCCTCCCGTGCGAGCCAAGATCGTACGCGAGTGGCTCTTCTTCTCCGTGGGACTGGCGTACAACGTCAGCTGCCAGGTGCTGGGGTCCAGGCCGCCTGCGGCCACTTCTGTCTTTGTCGGGAACAGTCAGCTCCGGGAAGTCAACTACAGGGTGAGTGAGCGGGTCAAGCATGCATGACTTGGCTGATCACCACGTCCACGTACACTCTGTCTCGCAGGTGAGCCCCGACGGGAACGTGTCGACGACCACTGTGATCTTCATCCCCAGCGAGGCCGACGCTGGAAAGTTTTTGTCTTGCCGAGCGGAGAACATGAAGCTGGCCGGAAGCGCCGTCGAGGACCAGTGGAAGATTCAAGTCCATTGTGAGTTGCGCCCTGTTCTACACGTTAGCACCGTACGTGTACATCTGTGTCAGAGCATCGGATGCGCTTATTGAGCACGGCTTGGCAAAGTGATGCGCGAATCAGCTACCTGCTTGTCATGTGTGTCAAGGAGAACGCGCCCGAGCGCGTGCTTGCGCTCGAGGGACGAAGAAGCGCAGATAGAGTTGAACACTTGGAGCATGTACACTATTCGTACTACAGTCACGCAAGCACAGCAGTGCACTGCACTACATGAGACCTGGCGTCTCCAGTCTCCTACGGCCTAATGTCAAAAAATCAGAAATTTCTTGCTCCCATGTCCTCCAGCAACTTACCTGCCACCGTCATATCGTCAGTAATTTGATTCCCCACTCTATCTCACACGCTCATATGTTCGGCGTGTACATCTTCAAAGAGACGTAGCTCGGCATCGACCACTTCTTCTTCCTTGAGCACTGCTCCTTTGACTATTGCATCTGCCGCCTGGAAATATTACGTATTCTCCCAATCCGTGTACAGCATAGTCGTCGTTTCCGCTCTCTTGCAGACGCCCCCACGGTGACGCTTCACATGTCTAGCAACAAGGGCTCGGGGGGCAGCGTCAGGGAGGGAGAGACCATCCAGCTGAAGTGCATCATCGACGCCAACCCCAAAGTACACACCATCCAGTGGATATACGAAGTAAGCTAACAAGCAACTCACCCGACCCAATTGCTGTTTGTTCTGAAACTTCCTCAATTCTCCTGTGTGCATAGTTCTTCCCTCCCTCCCCCCTGTGGGCTCAATATTTTGGGCACTGCTCATCGGATTGTCCGCCATTTTTCTCTGTCGCCCAGCGCTCGCCACTTATTGAGCGCGAAGAAATGTTTCGGACGGAAAAGCCTCCTCGACCGTTTTTGCGGACTATGCAAACGCTGTTGAAAGATTCAAACCTTGCTCGTTGAAGAAAGAGAGAGAAAACTAGGGGTAAACAAGGCATCAAAGTACGTGAGCAGCTGCCAGAAAGAGAGAGAGAGACAGCTAAGGTTGAATATTGTAGCCAGAGGCCAATTTTCGGCTGGGATTTTCGTGGAGGCGAAATGTTGGAGCAAGAGAAAGCTGCTGTCTGCTAAGTGCTTCGAACAACATATTTAGGATGCAAACACGCAGCAGGAGAAAGATGAGTTATGATTGCCAGATTCGATTCAAAGGGGGGCTCAACGTGTGAGGGGTGGACAGATGAACTGAGACCGGCTGCAGAACTTTCTTCAGAGAGCCGTTAAGGGAGCTACTAAAAACCCAGTCATTGCTCACCTCAGGGAATGAAGATTCAGGGTTCACTTCCAAATGTACGTACAGATGTGGACTTGGGCGGGAAAAAAAAGGCCGTCAGTTGCTCGGTGCGGAGGGGGGGGAAAGCTCTAGGGGGGACAGGCTTTCAATTTGGCAAAGTATTTGTGGAAAAGCCAAACAAGCAAATATTGGCAGAGCCGTGTTGATATGGGAAAGGAAAAATCTGGGTTTGCTCGTTTTCCCTGAATATAAATAGTGTTTTGTTGCAGCAGCGGATGATGTTTCACCCTTTTCAGAAGAGAGGTTACCTGCTTCGTTCTGGTGAAATGACATATGAGAGAGAGCTCTTTTTACGCACGCGCACAGATAAAAATACGTACATGCTGTGGAGCTTTCAGCGCTTGTACTGTGGCAGTGTTGGATTTTCTTGGTTCTTGATACGCTCTGTCGAGCGTACGTGTGCAGCACAGAAACCTCGTCTCAAATGTTGACGTGCAATTACCCTTTTACTCCTTGCAAACATGTTTTTTGCTCAGCACCATATTGCGAGAGAAGTGCATGCGTCTGCCCTGCGTATGTAGCCTGCGTGCGCTCATGCTTAAGTTCTCCAGGGGGAAAAAAGATCGCCAAGACAGCATCACTGCCAAGGAGAGTAATTGAGACATACACACAAGAGGAGCAGAAATATGCTCTACTTTCTTCTTCTTAAGGCAACCCTTTTTTTTTAATTTCGAGTCGATGTCTTCTTTTGGGAGGTCCTGCTACGGAGGTCCTGAGGGTAGTTTTTTTTCCCCATGCTGAGAAGGGAAATAAACTCCACCATACGAGTCTAGAGGGAGGAAGGAAGAGATGTTTAAAGTTGCTGTCTGAAATGGCTATGTTTCCTTCTGTGCTCGATCTGGAGGCATCCTGACAACTGAACATTCATGCCGGGATTGTTACTTACACCAAGCTTGTAGTGCAAGCAGTTATTCCTGTTCGTGCCACTGCAATATGCCCATATGTGACCATACGTAATATTGCTTTTGCCCGGGATGATGGCAGTGACAGCTACCCAAATTATTTCTCTCTGCAAGATGCATTTTTTAAGGCCCTTTTGCGCATTAACAAAGTGTAATCAACGTGTTTAGTGTAACTTTCCAGAGTCACGAGCTAGTCGTAAATGCTGGGAGGGGGGGGGGAAGACTTTGAAAGGGTGAAGAAAAAGCTTCAAGAAAAAGAAAGGTGAGAGACGCACCTTGATTGAGTCACACCTGCGGGAAATAAATTACCCATCAACGGCACGCAGGGTTCGAACCCGTTTGAAATCATTAACCGCTCCCACGAAGCAAAGTTACATTCCCCCCTGGGGATTCTGCCTTCCCTTCACATGTCTGTTCATCCCATTAGCGCCCCTTTTGTCTTCTCCTCTCATCCCATTATTAGCGCCAGTAAATCACTCCCATCCCCCCTTTTTCCCCTCCTCTCTCATTGGCTCACTGCTTCTACATACTGAACACGTACATGCATATGTTGCGATACGCACGTGTGTGTGTCTGTGCTTGGCGGGCATCGTAGGGGTCGATCTCGTCATATTCTCTCCTAACCCCCCCCCCTCCCTTTCATGCATGGGTGGATGGGAGCGACGTGCAATCTCGGTGCGGTTCGCCATCACCCGCACGACCGCGGGGAGGTAAAAAGCTTTTTCCTACCCCCTCCTTCAATCCCGTTGTGCGCATACATTCCTCTCATTTCCTGCCAAACAAATCTCTCTTCTCCAACGCTTTCTTCTCCTCCCATGACAATATGACTCCCTGCAGCTCTAACGTACTCCTACATAGCCAAGTCTTCGTACGTCGGCACATTGCAAAACCCGACTGTGCCATTCCCTCGCTGGCTCGACGAGACCAAATTAACAGTCGCCGTCAATGTTGGACGCTCTAAGAACCACACGAGCGGCGTTAATTTCTCAGAGAAACAGGCAACAAAGCACTGACTGTGCTGCTCGTGTCGTCAGCATGGCTGAGACACACAACAGAACAATTTGGGCCAACGTGGTGTCAAACCAGGGGCTTCCGCGTACGTCGTCGGCATCGGCGTTGCGCAGCGTGACGGGCAGGTCGTCTGCGTTCTCCTAGACGAGGGAGTTCGGTCTCGCCGCATACAAATACTTGCCCAGGCGATTTGTCGATATCCGCCCAGTGTAAAGATATCACCGCTACTGTGTTATTTCTCTCAACAGATTTAGCACTGGAGAATGGGCCAGAGACTCCTAATACTACCTACTAAAGTGGAAGTTTTCCTTAATCTGGCTTGTTTGCGGTGAAACGAGAGGCTTTGGCAGGCTAGCAAAGCCTTCCGCATTTCGATCTGAAGCCAAAGTAGTCAATACACCATAAAGAGAGTCGTGGAACTTAAAAGTTGCTTAGTGCCCATCCGAGAAATGCTGATCACGGGGATAACAGTGTTATTAGTTATTGCACACATAAGGAGCCGGCAGCCCGGTTCTAACCAACGACGTTGTTGCAGGGTTCGCTGCTAGACGCTGCGAAGCTGAAGGACGAGGACAACGTGGTCTTGTCCGAGGACACGCTGACGCTGGCACGTGTGCGCGCCCACCAGAAAGGGGAGTACAGGTGTCGGGCCGCCAACAAGATGGGCGAGGGGCAGTCGAACCCCATCAGGCTGGACGTCAGATGTAAGTACGCGGAAATAATAAGAGTCTGGGGAAAGCCAGTGCACGAGAAAATGGCAGAGCAAGGAAGATATCTCTGCCGAAGTGGCCTGAACGCTGCGTATCCAGTACGAGCAAAAATTTTCGCCAGAAGCTTCTCGCAATTTTTTTGCCCTCAAAGAATGAATCAACCACAGTTCTCCATGACGCATAGAAAAACAACTCGTCCTCGTCTGCATGCGTAACTCTTGTCCACTTCTCTCGTCCTCACGAATTGTGCGTACGTGAAATTCGTTCTCCTGTGTGACGCGAAGGCCGTGACTGTGCAGGTGTTGACCGACAAGCTCGGCAGCACCTATTTCTACATATTGGAGGCAAGCATTGACGCAAGCATGAATTGATCGCAGAGCCCAGGAAAATACAGATGCACACTGTACACACGTACAGAACATACGTTCCTACATGCACAAATGTGTACAGTACACATGTGAAGACGTCATTTGTCTTACAAGGCTACCCAAGAACGGAATGTGCATGTATGTACATGCCCTAGAGAGCAACTTTCCTGTACTGTGTTCCAAGACCAAGATGCCTCGCCCGCAAAACTTTTTTGCATGTTGCTTGATTGCTTTGCTGTTGGAATGACATTACGGCTAGGGAAGAAGTTTCATCTTTTATCTGCTTAAGGTAATACTGCTCGAGGCAAGATCTGGCTTTTCGTCTGCTGCTCAGAGAGGAAGAAATGGTTAAAAAGTGGGGCAAAATGTCGTTTCTGTGCATTCAAGACAACAACCACGCCAAAGAATTGTCTTTACATTCAGCAATGTAGAAGTGTAAAATAACATATGAATGCCGATACATGTTTGCAGTGATTGTACGTAGAGCAATTTTCCACCGGGCATCTGTACCTCCTCATTCGATGCGTAGCAGTGACTTTGTGGAATGCCCGGTGAAGCGTGTGATAGCGCATACTATGCAACTGTATGCGCAAGAATTGCATTCACTTACCCGTTACTGCTGAACATGACAAAACAGTATGAGTAGCATTGGCTCCACTTAATCCACTTGATTAAACACCTAAGACCAAAGCGCCTTCTCGCAGCGGTGCCTTCTTGCGCCAATCCGGGCGGCTCCCGAATGGCCGTAGTGCCGGCCAAGCTCCAAGAGACAGTGGAGCTGAGGTGCACGATGGCCGCGAACCCCAGACGCGGCCTGGAGTTCCGGTGGGCCTTCAACAGTAGCAGCACCAGCAGCAGGAGGCGAAGAGACGACGACGACGACGTGGACGACGACGACAACGACAACGACGACGATTCCGAGGACTTGATCGACATCCCTCGGTCTCAGTTCAGCGAGCACGGATTCAAGAGCATTCTGACGTATACTGCGCATACCCGCTTGGACTACGGCACCGTCATCTGCGCCGCCACCAACGAAGTGGGCGAGAGCCAAGACGATGGCATGTGCGTGTTCAAGATCGTGCCCGCAGGTAGGTAGTGATGCTTAACCTTACTAAAACATTCTTTTAAGATAAGAAAAACCACCATAACTTCCTTCCTTCCTTCCTCTCCATTTCTCATCCATGCGTCCCTCTGTCGTTTCGATTCCCCTGTGTGCGTGTCTCTTTCTCATGTGCCAGCACGAAATGTCCCAAAGGTCATTTTGGGAGCTACTTACTAACCTTCACTGATGATTAATTTCTGGGTGAAGCACTTTCACTTTTTGTACCTATGACGCCTTCCTTTGCTGCGAAGCTCACGCAAATCCTCGCACCGAGGTAACATTTTGCACACCACATGGAAGACAACAACGGCGCCCGCTCCGGGCAACAACGGAGCTCCTTGGAATGTCATGGAGCTCGTACCACACGTTGCATGCACTGTGGAAGTCACGTGGATGGATCAATTCATGCTTTTTTCCCCCTGACGTCACAAATCAACGTCCTCTTTGTGGCGATTGTGTTCTCGACAACGTCCTGTGATGCTTTTGAAGTAAAAAATGGATAAAAGTCTTCTCTTTTAAAGTGTGTGAGAGCACGTACAAGAGTGTGACTGGCTGGTGTTAGGTATGTAATTATTCGGGGTGAATTCCCAGTCGGTTATCAGTTATTCTGCATTCGCCAGCTCAAATTTTTGTCTCACTGGCGGCGAGGTGACCTCAACTGCTACGAGCTTTGCACCTGTTTTGAGCAGCTGAAGTCACCTACTGAAGCAGCAAGACGAAGTTTGGGCAAAAAGTAGCTGGTGCTTCCAGGATGTGTTCAACTTTTGCTAAGAGAAGTTGAACAAATTTGGAAATATGCAATGTGTTGTGCCTCCACGAAAACATGGCTGAATTACACAAAAATGACTAAGCAGTAGAATGAAGAGAGAAAGCACATTTCTCTGTGTTTGCTAATGTCATCCTTCATCCAAGACATGAACGACCTTGTGAATGCACCCCCAACTGAAGCGAAAACCGAAGGCTGACATAATTGCACAGCCTTATTACTTCTTCCTAGTGCGCGAAGCAAATGCGACAAGGAGTGGACCTAGGAGTAAAAATAGACCCTATGCGAATAGTGTTAGATACGCTAACTGTGCTGTGCAGTCGTCTTTCAAAGATTCCACAAAGATTCCACCTACAAAAGTTCTGTGGAGACTCACTTTCTCTCGCTTTCATTGCCTTACTATTGAGCTCCATTGATGACAGAGGCGTGGGGAATGTGTGAATGTCTGTTTGCACTGTACTCGAGAATGTGGCTAGCGGCCACTGCGCGAAAAGTTTGCTTAGCTTACTCACTTTTAGTGAGACGCGCGCACGCAGCCACACACAAAAGAAGGTCTTTTCCACTCAAGGATTTGCCACATTGGTCTGGCACCACGTGATTGGTGGCTCCAAAGAGGTCGCCGGGATTAGGAGCTATTGTCTAAAGTCATTACCTCATGCTTATGACCTGACTGCTTGTGGCAGTTCTAAGACTGCGTACATATGTTTGTGTGAGTGTGATGCCTTCGGAAGTCTTTACAGCACGTATTGTTTCTCACCTCAGGGAAGCCAGAAGGCTTGAAGAATTGCACCACCGTCAATCAGACGTATGAGTCGCTCACCATCTCGTGTCAGCCGGGCTTCAGCGGAGGAGAGGAGCAAAGCTTCATACTAGAGGTGATTCTTTTCTTTCTCGAAACCTTGCTTATCGCCAAGAGCAACATTGCTCTGCTAACGGTTAGATGGATCTATCTCAACTTAGCTAAGCCGCAGAAATTTCACTTCAGGACATAGGGGGCGTTAAGTGAAAAATAATACGACCGCAACTGCGGTCTTGGCTCACCAGGTGTGCAAGTTTAAATCGACACCCCGGCACAGTTTAAGAAAAAAATTCCCTATGTATACCAACTTCCTAGTCAGATCTGGTTCGCCAAATTTGAGAGTCTGGTGAATTTCAATCTTTCCCGTCTCTCCCGCAGATCCCCCCCTCTACCTTTTCAATTTCTGTCTCTCTCAAAAAAGGGAAGAAAAAATCAACAACCAGGCAATTTTTTGTTCCGAGAAAAACAAAAACAAATTTTGGCCTTAGATGCCTCAATCCTCGGCAAGAGGGCCTAACCAGGAAGCTGGTGAAAAGAGAAAGTGGAGACGAAATTGGATCTCCTTTTCTGAACTTTCCGCTAAAAAGTGGACCGGAAGAGATGCCAGAGTGACTTTCAGAGGAAGTGCGTACGATCGAGTTGCTCTAGCACCGCAGTCTGCACTACTTATGCACAGTTCGTACTCTCTGCACATACTGGGTGCCCAAGAATTAGACTCCAAAGGAAGATGCTGCGTCACTCCATTGTTTAGGCATCATGGGTGACGATGTTGGAACTGAAGCTCACCTTGCCTGTGATCAAGGCCGGGGGCGAGTTATGAAATACCTGCTCATGACATTGAGGAACAAACAAATCCTACTCAACTTTCGGACAGTTGCGAGGAGTACAAGAGTGCAAGAAAAAAAAAGTTGCACAAGTCTTTTCCACTGGTCAACGTATAGGCTTATGTAGCTCTCAAATGAGTGGTTGATACTCCAAAAACGAACCAGTGGCAACTGACATTTTCAAAATGTCCCTTTATCAATACTTTTTTTTAAAGTAATTCACTCGAGTGGACTTTGGAATCTCTGCTCCATGCTGATGCCACGTGACTTCACTCTTTATCCTCATACTGGTTGTAGAAAGAATCTGGCGATTTCTTTTCGTTCTTTCAGAAAAACACACCTAAAATGACATGAAGTTATGCTTTGAAAGTGAAACTTCCCACGAATGAAGTGAAAGGTCCCCCCCTTCCGGCTCAAGTTGATCCTGCTGCAGCAGCACACATTTCATCAGTAGTAGGAGCAGTTGCAGCAGCGCACGTTGATAATCCTTGTGCACCCGGTATGCGGTGTCGGTGCATGCGCGTGTGGCGAATAATAAGGTGTTGATGCCATGCATAGGGACATACTTAGGTAGACACAGTGCAAAAGTGAAGCGAGTGAACGTACACATACGAGGCGTTCTCACTTCTGCATTGTCCCACACTATGACGTACCTGCTGTACCAGGAGCTGTGCAGCACACGATGCTTTATCTGCAGCAGAGGGTGCAGAAACCACCAGCATCATGCGTGATAAAGCGAGGCAAAAGGAGGAAGATTTTTTGCCATAGTCTGAACAAGTTGGAAGAAGTTGCCTCTTTCATATAGGTGTACGACGCCACCAGCCGCCTCATGATGCTGAACATCACGACGAACAAGCCGACGTTCTACATCCGCGGCTTGAACGCCGCCACCGAGTACTTCGTCGAGATCTTCGCCGCCAACGCCAGGGGACGATCGGAGCGGACGCTCTTCGAGACCTTCACTCTGCAGGTAAGAGCGGGCGCAGCCTTCGCCCAGGTACGAGGACCGGCAATTAGACAGCGGAGGACAAATTATCGAGGAATTATCCAGTGGAGTTTTTTCCTTAAGCATCTCGCGTCCTTGGCTCAGCCCAAGCCTCTTCTTCTTTTTGGCAGCGTCAGACCATTAAACTGTCTTTCCGTTCCACTCACTCCCTTTTTCTTTCAATTCTTGGCTCTGTTCTTCTTTAGCGGGATGGCTGCTGGCTGTCTGAAGACCGAGTGGAACAGCAAGAAGCCCGCAGTAAAAAAGAGCCGGGGCAAAGGCCGGTTGTTTTATTTCTGATATTACGTTCGGTTCATTCTCTCCTGTCTCACGCACGAGTGATAATTTTTGGCAGTGCAAGAGATATGTGGTAGGTGAGATAGGAACCTTTATTTTCGCAAGAAATATTGGTCTCAAGTACACTTGTACGTACCTATTCTTACCAAATCGAATGAAGCCCGCCACTTGCTCTCTCGTAGCCTGCGGAGAAGCAGCTTGCTGCTACCACCACCGAGCTGTCTGGTGACGCCAACAGTGCTTTTCGTCTACTCCCCATACTGGGTGCTCTGGTCTCCCTTTTGCTGCTCCTCGTGCTCCTCGCCGTGCTGGCGGGGTTGGTGGTCAGGTCGAGGAAGAACAGCGGCAACGGCAGCAACAACAGGCCCATCAGCAGCAGCCACAGTAGCAACACCAGCATCAACAACGGCGGCATGAATACCATGACAAGAAGCGGCACTCACGTATCCTTCAACAATACGCTGGAGGAGGAGATGCTCATGATGGCTGCATCGCCGGACGTCGTGCCACAGGGTGAGGATGCTACTCCGCGGTCATTTTTTTTATTTTGGGAATGGGGACAATTTGTGCGTCGGGAATGGCACTGCTTTATGCTGTGCAGTACAAGTGTACTACCTATTTACACTCGTCTTTGGCACTTTCCCACAAGCCAGCGTGCTGTAAAGTGCTATTACGCTTCGAGTAAATAAAAGTAGGGAGCGAGTATACGAACGAGAAGTACAAATGGTGCACCGCACAAGTGCATAGAACAGTCCGATTACTGTTCGGTCAGCGATATGAACTCGTACTGCGATGTATTCGTACTGTACTAATGCTGAGCTGCACTAGTGCCGTGCTGTGCTGCAATGCTGAGAACATTACAAGTGCTCTATTAAATAAGTGAACAGTACAGAACAACCGCCGTGCTATCCCAAATGTGCTGTGAAGTACATCACATATGACTCATATGTAAAACATATGAGTGCGTTTACACATACGTACGGCTTAGTCGCTTGCTAAGCTTGGACTGTAGACACACGGTAGATGCTGTGCCACGTACAGACGGCGTTGCAAGCGCAAGGACAACTGCAAGTACTTGACACTTTTGCACAATGGGTATGTCTGTGTGGACTGTTCATGGATGTGAAACGTGCTCTTGGGCGTGGGCTTTGGTAAGTCGGGTGGGCAGCCTCCCGCCCCCCTCCTTTCGTTCTCCACCATTTATTACAGTAGGCCTATTGTTCGTACCCACAATCGATGATGCAAGGTAATGCGGCTAGCCTCAATTTTGAATCCCACTCTTGCCTATGAGCACTTTATTCCAAGGTGTCCCAAGGGCACACCCAAACCCCTAATCTCTTCACTCCCTCTGATGAGTCGCTAGAGTGGACGGTACAAGCCTGAAACGAACCAGCCTGAGCTGACTGGAGCTGCAGCAATTGACAATTACTAAGTAACTATTAGTCATCATTAAGTCGTTAGGACCTCAGGCCAAAACGTTGTCGTACGAGGACAGTGCGAGCATTGTCCGAACAGCGATAAAGACGTCAGTATCAGAAGAGGATGGAAAGGAGAAAAGAATATCGAGAGGGCTCTTCACATGAGGAGAGATCCTGTCTTTTCCTTTGCCTCAAGTGACTGCTGGTAACAAGTAACAAGGACTAGCACCATATACGTTAAGTCGAGTACACCCTATGCTCAAGAGAACAGTGCAGGAATGAGCACAATGTGTTAGTAGTGCACCGTCCTGTGCAACTGTGCTAATAATGCGGACCGAGTCCCAGTAGCAGCTCGCTGAGTCAGGGGAGGAGAATAAAAAGATCAATGTTCTCTACTTAGCTCTCTGTGAGTTGTTTTCCTGAACAAGGAGTTACTGTGAAAAGGAGGCGAAAAGACCAGGGCTGATAGAAAATGTTGCCCTGGGGTGGACTTTGTCATGCCCCGAGGAGGCCTAGCGAGGCCCTCTTTAGAATGGAAAGAGAAGAAAGAGGAGAAGAAACTTTCTGCACATCATGTGGCCTAATTCATCATTGCCACCACTCAATTCATTGGCCAGCGGCTAGTAGATGCAAAAGTTTCTTCTCTGTTCAGCGTCAGAAAAGAGGCTTTTTTTTTTTATAAAGGCTACCCAAAAGTTCCTCCCCTTCCCTTTCACAAAAGAAAGCTTCTTCCGCGCTGTCGCACTCCTACCACTTTTTTCACACTGGTAATAACAATTCGGTCTTTTTTTGCGCGCACATTATAGACTTTTCACCTTATGCAGTGCAGAAAGTTTTGCGACGCATTGTGCGTATCCGCGATACGATGAGCGAGCGAAGGAAGCCAAACGAGGCATGAAATGGCAGCTTCGTGATGGTGGCATTGATGAGAAGTTCAAGAAAAGTTCACTAGTATTCGGGCTGGGGGGGAGGGCGAATAACGAAATCGACGCGGCTTTTACGGAAGCAATCTGCTTTCAGGGTATCCACAAGACAGGGGTTCCAAGTATTACGACCTCCCTGCGACGAAGAACGGGACGCTTGAGCACCAGAGGAGAAAGCAGCAACAACAATACCAGCAGCAACACCAGCAACAGCAACAATATCAGCTCCTGGTGAAGAGCGAATCGTCGGAGGGAAAGAGGCAACTGGTGGCGGCTTCTAATCCATTGAACTCACTCAGAAGGGGAACAAAGGTAGGGCGACAACAGTATTCATGTATTTATAGGCCCTCTACTTTATACAGAAGAATAGGACAGTGCGCGCATTCTAAAGCGCTTTACTTCCTCGCTCCCCTCGTCCCCCCTTTTTTTTGTCTGGAACTGTCTTCTCAAATGTCGTGCGTCCAACCCGAGCCTGACTGAAACGTGAAGGAAGGGGGGGGGGGGGGAGGAAGGGTTGTCTGTGCTGTGAATGGTATGCTAAAAAGGAACGATCTTGCCCCAAATCCACCCAATGTTACGGTTACTTCTCATGGAACAGTAATAGCTGATGCTTTTTCCTCGCATATCTGGACCAGCACATAAAATCCTGGCTGGCCAATCCAAGAGATTGTCATAAGAGGCATAAAACGTGACTGCACTCAAAGCAATCGAAAATTTTCTCCCTCAGGTAGCCTTTTTTTCTTCCCTACGCAGTAAATTTTCTGTCACGAAGAATCAGTCACTGGTCTAAAGTGCCACGTATGCGTATGTAGTGCAGAGATAAGTTTTTGGCGCCGGGGGGGGGGGGGGGGTATAAAATTATTAGTTTTGGGGCTAGATTGAACCCATTATTTTTAATAAAATAAAAACACCATGAAATAATTTACGTAAATTACCTGGCCTTTGTAAAATTTGCCTAAAAC
>JAAUXU010029089.1_pt1 | contig 13690 bp, 20 predicted proteins | sample 7278151 | NCBI WGS metagenome assembly JAAUXU01 (sample SAMN14350113, study PRJNA611818) | marine sediment metagenome | isolation source: surface marine sediment (1.8m) | place: French Polynesia: Moorea | collected 2018-08 | reverse complement strand
GTTTCACTGCTTCAAATTTGTTTTTTCCAGTGCTTGCTTTTTCCCAATTCCATAAAAAGTTTTTGGACCGACTTTTTCGCTTGTACGTGCCGCTAAAAACGCCGTCAATGAGCACTTTGTAGACATTTTGCTTGGGTTTTTATAGCCCTGCTGCAAAAACGCCACACAAACTCCACAAAGTGCTTTCTTTGCGATGTTTTTGAGGCCCTTACAACTTTAAAACATAGGTCCAAAAATTCTCTATTTGGTTGGGTCTCTTCCTTGAACATACGTTCTGCTGCAATGCGTTCCACACATATCACCCCAATGTACAGTGCGAAAAAATCCCACCCCATATCCCTTTACTTGTTCACCCAACGCAGAGTGTGTTCGCGGAATATTGCTTGGCTTATTCTGACCTGAGACGTCCCTCGGGATCATATACCTACTGAGACTGAGAGACTTGGGTTTGAGTGGGTGGGGGACAGTGCCGGCCTTGATTCAGTGTCAAAGGGGAGTGAGTGTGAAAAGAGTTATTGTCGCTTTTTCTCCCCCTTCCCCTCCTCCTCACATCTTCCTCCTCTCTCCCTCTTCTTTTCCTTCCCCTTTCCCCCGAGAGAGACATTTGATGCGGAAAGAAAGGGGGGGAAGGTGAGGGTGAGGTGTTGTTCCGCTCCGATGAAAAGAATCCGCATAACAAAAGCCAACTCCTACCGACTCAACTCAAAAGACGACGCCCGACAACAACAGACTCAGGCCCGAAATAAAAAAAAAGATTGCGGGGAGGATATTTGGTGCGGAAACAAAAAAGATTTGCTTACGCAAAAAATGTGCATCAAAGGAAGCTCTCTTCTTCCTCCTCCTCTTCCTTATCATCCGTCTTCTTTTGTTTCCTCCAGGGTCGCGCAGCCAAGTTCGACGAAATCACGGGAAGCTCCATCCTAGCTCTAAGGTGAGAAAGCAAGGACAATCAAGTTTTTAGACTATCATACCTCGAAAACTCTCTGAATTTCCCTTTCATGTTTTTTGTATCGCCTGGCATATCTACAGTATAATTACTTCTGTGCCCGTTTCTGACGGCTACACATGTCTAATTTGAAATAAATAGAATTTCAAAGGTTTTTTGAGGAGTGATAAACAAGATGTAGAAAAACAAGGCGAAGAGGGGATTGCTGTTTCCCTTTTCCTTTTCTTGCTCATGTACGCTTTCACGTTGCCCATGTACGTATGCCCTATAGGTCCATCCTTGCGCACGAGATAGAGGAGTGGGTTGAGGTTGAGAAGCACACTGACCGGCCGGAAGAGGAGACAAAGGCCAAAGCCACGACCACCACCACAAAGAGGCACCTAGCAATGAACTCAAATCTGAGGTGGGTCCACTCAGAGAAAGACGACGTACTTTCGAGTCATGAGCTGTGAAGTGTGAGATCGCGATTTTAATACCGCTCTTCGTTCAATCATCCAGCCTGCTGCCAGACGTTACTCAGAGGTAAAACAAAACCATATGAGGAATCAGGAATCAGTTTGGGATTTTTTTCGTGCTACTGCTCTCTTCCCTCGCTTTTTCGGATTTGAATTCCGTCCAAACTACTTCTTGCCGTTCCCTCCCTCCTTGAGTGCAAGAAACACTAGATAATATGTGTGGGATTCTGCTTGTCTTCAAGCATTGTACATAAATATGCTTCCAAAGTGTTTACGGTTGGATTTGACTGGAGTCCTGCCTTTCTCCCCAAACACAGTTAAATATCCATCGTGTCCTGCGCCCTAAACATGAAACATTGCTTTGCTTCCTCCATCAAGGCTTAGCTTCGAGTGCATAAAAAGGTAAACGGCCTTATATTAATCGACTTCCCCCCTCTCCAATTAGCCTCCTACCTTCGGTGTCTACCAAGCCTAAGAAGCGCAAGGAAGAGGACGAGACCTTTGACACGGCGGAGGACAAGATGAAGCTGTTCTGCACTCTGGAGGCGCACAGGAAGAGCAGGAGCTGGCAGGAGTACCTTTTCATATGCTCGAGGTAAGATCGAGGGTGGGGAATTTAGACACTCTCCCAAAACATTTTACGACGAAAGTCTTTACGGATGTTGGCATAATTCCTAAAGTGACAGAAGTGAAAAGGCTACACAAGAACCACCGGTATGTCTAACGACATTTTTCTTTATTATTTCCAGGTCCCTGCTTCTAGTTAAGGTGAGCCTCGACACTGTTGCATATTATCTTGTCTTTTCTCCTTTGCTCACTGACCCATAATTCCCCCCCGCTTTTGTCTCCCCCCCCCAACATTCCTTCCCCATTCTCCCTTGGTTGAGGCTGTTGGGTGTGCCGGCGTTTGATGTGGTGAGCTCTTCCTGAGCCTCCTTTCAGAGGACAAAGGCAACTGGAGAGGCCATGAAAGAAAACGCCATCCTTTTGTTTTCCCTGATGTGTAACACAATCTCCTCCTTCTTTACACATGAAGCATCTCTGAGAAGCCAAAAATGGAAAGGAAAGGGGACATTTTTCATCACTTTTGACTTTGAAGAATGTGATGTACTGCTGATATATTTTCCAAATAATTATTTGAGCACCAATGCTTGACTTCCTAATATACTGCAGTAGAGGGAAGTAATACCAGGTCCCCCTGCTCATTAGAAATAATTTTCTTTCTTGTCGTTCAAAGCAACCAACTACAGTTTTTTGCGCCGTTTTTTTTGCCCAAATTATCACAATCGATGCAAAGTAGCGTACCCTCTTTCAACTTTAGCTCCTGCCTATTTTTGTGTCAATTTCAAATTAAGCAAAATCCTACGCATAATTGGTTGGGCAGTTCCTTGAGGAGATCGGCTACCTTGACGACGACAAGTCGTTCGGGGCCAAGCTTGCCGCTGGCGCGCTGATGGCCAGGATGATGGAGTCGCTCCAGTACAACCTGCACCCTCTAGATCAGCTCAGGGTGGAAAACAGCCAGGTGGACGACATTGGGGCCGCGCTGTACCCGGTGGCAGCAAGGTGAGAACTTGAATCCAGTTCGAGTTGCAAGGCAATGTCGAATCGTTTTCTCTTCAGGTTCCTAAACCACAGCTGTGACCCCAACACCCTCAGGGTCATCTTAGGCAACAACATGGTGCTAGTATCAAGGTGAGTCTGGGATTATCCTTTCAGCGTCAGAAACTAACATCATATTACTCCAACGTGCTTCATGTTCATGGAACATGCTGCTATTTTATTTCTTCCTTTCCAATTGCTACGTTTTTCAGGCGCGACATCAAGGCCGGGGAAGAGGTGACAGACTGCTACGGTCCTCACTTCCACCGGGAGGAGATGCAATACAGAAAGGAAAAGCTAAAGGCAGCGCACAAGTAAGAGAAAAAAGAAAGAAAAATGTGCTAGCTACATCCCTGATTTACACACCTGAATATTGCATGCTGTTTTGAGTATCAAATTGAAGAAGAACTATGACACTACAGTTATGCTGTTTCTCAATTTTCAAATTTAGCTCTTGAAGGCTTTTTCATGTTTTCAATCAAATGCCACGTGATCCCGTCCTGTGCACACCCCTACTGTGTTTCCAGCTTCGAATGCGACTGCTGCGCCTGCGGCGGCGACTTCCCCTCCTTGCGATACCTCAACGGAGACGTGCAGCAGGAGAAGGCCGCGCAGCTGGAGCAGACCAGGAAAGTCATAAACAATTTTTGTAGAAACAGTTTTGTAGAAGTAGAAAACACAGGTACAATTTTGGACCTAGCAAAGATGCAAAGTACTGCGTGTCATCCCCTTTACTCTCTGCCACAACTCTTGTCTTTTTTCCGTAGAATTTTAGAGACTGTAAGAACACTTTTCTTGGTCTTAGAAGAAATGGAAATGATACATCCAAAATAATGGTTTTTTCTCGGTCACAGGAAGCTTATGAAGGAGGCCCTTGTGAGCAAGAGGACGAGGAAAGAGAACCAGGTTAGAGATGCAGGTTTTACAACGACTTTTGAGCCCGAGCTTAGTTCGAACGCATCTCTACACAATAGGTCCAGGAGAAGCTGAGGACCTACTACCAGCAGCTCAAGGAGTTCGGCCTGGGCTACCCTCACCGGTGCCACGGGATAGGGGCAACGCTGGTCGGGTCCGCTTTCTGGCACCTACTAGGGAACAAGAAGGAAAAGGACTAAGAAAGGGGGAATAGTGGTTTTTGTGGCTGGATAGTGCGGAGAGAAAGAGAGGGGATGCAACGGCCTTTTTGTGCTACCAGATACGAAATTGTACATAGTGAGAAAAGTCGGCTTTTGAATCGAAAATTCGGATGGAGCTTTGCAAGAAAACAACTCAACAATCTGCAACGGAGAAAAAAATAAAGTGCTTCTTTCTTCTCTTAGTCGCGGATAAAAAAAATAAGCGAGAGTATCATTGTAGATGAGACACTTTGGTGGAGCCTTTATTGTCTCCAATCTCGTTTTTGTCAGAGAACAGGTCTATGTCGAGCCTGAAATGCTGTCCGCAGGAGACTAGTTCTTTTACAGCAGATCCGTCCTTGTCCTCCTTCACGATGAGCGGATTCTTGGGCACCCTGAACAGCCGGGTGTTGTCACAGAGGATGTCGGCGAGCGATCTCTTCCTAATGTTGCTCATCTGGGCATCGTTGAAGGGATATGGCACCATGGGCCCGCGGTGAGACAAAAAGAACCTGTCGCCAAACTTGACGTTGTGGAACTGCTTGGCAATGAGGCAGGCAAAGGTTTTCCCCACTGCTGCTCCAGGCAGTGGAGTCTCTGCCATCCCAGCCACAAACAGGTCAACGTCAGCTGGGGAGTCAAACAAAACTTTGAGGAGCTTCCACGTTTCTTGCTCAAACTCATCTGGCACTTTGTCCCAAGAGCAGAGAGCAGGCATTCCGCAGAACCTCCTGTAGTCATTGTACCCCGGCAGACCATGATCCCTCCCTCTCTGGATGGTCTGTGCCACAAGGTCATCTCCCATTTTACCAGAGGAATTGGCAAACATAAAGTTGACCAAGTTGTGTGGAACCCCAACTCCTGCATCTTGTGACAGCATCCCATTGAGGAGGTAGTCCACTCCCCTTCCTCCCCTGGCCCTGTGCAGCCTCTCATCCAGGATCGTCATTTCGCCCAGCCTGTACCTCTTCTCCTTCCCCGTGTAGCTCTTCATCACCACATCTTCTGGCACCAGGCCTATTCCGTACCTCGAAGTGGCAGTGGCAAATCCATTTCGTATCGTTGGGTATGCAACCTAGAAGAGCAGCTACGTAGAGTCCTTTGAACAACGATACAAAAATGCCCCTTCTTGCCTGCTTGTAGTCCTCTTGATTTTCAAATTCCAGCTTGTGCTGCCTCCACTCCTTTTCCCCCAAGAGCAATGGCAGGTAGGAGCCAAAGATAACACTCTGAAACTCTGCAACAACAATCCTCCTGGCCCTCTGGAACAGGAGCTCGTCATTCCTCCCACAGCACAGAGTTGACAGCTTGCTGGCCACCCTGTTGTGCTCCCTAAGAAACAGGGTGTGGATTGACGTCAGTCCAGGGCTCAGGGTTGCTCGAGGATCTCCTGATACACTTTTCTTCTGCAATTGACATCACAATTTATCTTTTTCTTAATATTGGTGCCAATTGTGTTTTCTTATGCCTGTTTTTTTCTCTTCCTTCCTCCTACAGCCGGAAGATTCCTCCCCCAATTGGATGTCCTCATCAGTCCCACGTGGAGCAGCCTGAGCTTCCTTCCCGCGGAGACGTCGCTGCCATAGATGCCGGAGAGGTCCAGGAAGGCCGTGTTGGCGTTCAGTTGCTCCCTAACCACAGTCCTTTCTCCGCAAAACACCAGAGAACGCCTGGGGAATCGTAGGGAAGGAACCTCCAAGATAGCTTTTTTGCAAGGATTCCAACTAACTCTTTTCTTCTTGCCTGAAGTCGTGACACTTCTTTTCCGCCTGCTTTCTTTCCTGCCCTCTTCTCCCTGTCTCCGCCGCCGTCCTCCTCTTTCTCGTGTAGTATCTGTTGTTCCTCCTCTGGCCCGTCCCGATACCCTTTACATAAATCTATAGATACAATGTCTAGAGAATTGTTCTTTTTTAACAAAAAAAAATGGCACGATCCTTCAACCTTTAGACTCCCGAGGGAGGTCTTTCTCTTTCTCCTCCTCTTCCTCCCGTCCACGTTTTCGTCGTCGTCCGACAAGATTCTCTGAACAAAGTCCTCATCAGGGTATAAGCCGCCCTGTAACCCCTCTCCTCCGCCCAACATTTGCCTCTTCCTCCTCCTGGCCAATGATGATGCCTTGTCTTCATTGCAAGCGCCCTGGAATGGAAAGCAGGCATCTTCCTCCTCCTGATTTCCTTGCTCGCAGCAGTCTGACTGGTTTGAAAAGGAAGATCGTGTTTAAGCCACACTGATTAAGACTATTTCCATCAGTGCCATCACCTTTCTTCTTTGTAAAATCTTTCTCCGGCACCATGGACATGTCATGGTGGACGAATTGGGCGAAGGAGACGAAGAAGGCAGAAAGGTTCGTTTGGCGTCTTTGCTTCCGTCGCTCCTCCCTCGCCCTGTACCTTTCTCCCTGGAAGAGGACCTAAAAAACATTATTGTACCAAAGAGTTGGTTAAAATGGTTTAAAGATGATAAATCGCGGCTGTCTGCCTGGCTTATCCTCCTCGGCGTCGGCAGCAAGGCTCCCGCCCGAGATCTCGCCTGGCATTTCGTCAGAGCGAAAGAAGTTTTGCCTGAGGCAAGACGAAAATGAAAGCATACGTAGAGTCCAGAAGAGGTTTTTCCTTACTACGCAGTGAATCCTCCGCCGGGATCGCCCTGCAATGCTTCCTTCCTCCCCTGGGCTTGGATCTCCCGTCTTCGTAGGCGGCGTTCACGAAGCGGCGGAGTCTGAAAAGATACCTTTTTTTGGAGGCAAGTTGTCCGTTTGCCTAGCCCTCACTTTGTGCTAGCAGCGCCCCACAGCGCGTTGGCCGGGTTGTTGCAGAGCCCTGTAATGGTCCTGAATGGCGCGGCAGGGTCGCAGGTGATAGGAAATGCACCAGAGCAGGCCACGTCAAGCAAAGGTGGCCTGTCATGCAGAGAAAGGCCGGCAATTCTGGTGGAAGAAAGCAAATTGGTTTGTTGCATAACTTTTCATGATTAAGTGTGCTTCTTTCATTTTCTATTTGGGGGAAATGACCATCATTCCCCTTCTCCTCTCACCTGGCCTTATATGCGTCGTTGATTGGGGCGTCAAAGGCGGCCTCTGCCGATGCCACGCAAGACTCCTCTCCGGCGGAGGCAGAGGCGGAGGACAGCAAGGAAAAGGTTGCCCCATGACGACCGGTGGTGGATTCATCGCTGCTGTGGTGGCAGTCCAAAGCCTCTTGCGCCTGGAGCACCAGGCAGTCGCGGAGGCGGGATTCGCGGGGGCTGCAATTAAGGGGAGTAGAATAATTTCGAATTTGAAGATCTGCAAGTTTTTATTTCGTGAACTCAAAAATATCTTTGTTTTTAAGGGGAGGGCCGGGAGGGCAGCACGTACGGAAAGCAGGAAACACTTTACGCTTACGCGGTACTTTTTAACTATACAGTACTTACTCGTGTGAAATGACGTGCCTGTTGTTTGAATTGGGCTGGAAGACTGCCCCTGCCAGACCTGCGCGGCAAGTGTCCAACATGGCCAATCGCCTCTCTTCCTTATACTTCCCCTCCTCTTTTTTGCCCAAAAGTCGGTTGCTGCTGGTGACCAAAGTCTGGTTTTTGGTAGGGTTTATTGTGGGATCAATCCTGGACATGGCCTTGACAGTTCTAGGATGGCCTGAATGAGTCTTGTCAGAGGAGGACACAGTCTTTCCAGGTTTGCCTAGCTTCCCAGCTCTGTTGTTCATTTTTTGCTCCTGCCAACCTGCAGAAGGTGGTGGAGCATTTTTCGCCACTTCATGGATGGTTCCAAGTTCTTTCTCCTCTTTCTTCTTGGGCTTGTGGTGCTTGGAGCCTATCCCTCCATACAGCTGTGGAAAATTTGTAAACGTTCCTATCCAGATTAAGCATTATCCATAGTGGCCTTACGAGTTCATCCAGCATGTCCTTCATCTTGTCCTCCAGGTCGTGCTCCTCGCGATCGTCGAAACCAAGGGTGTCGCCCTCGATGACTTGGTTCTGTTGGCAACGAAAAATGAGCTATAATAAATTTGCAAACACACAGAGCCGCACCTCTTCCTTTGCATGCCTGTCGACAAAGGGAATTTTCTTGTGATGTCTCAATCCCAGCTTTCTCCTTGGGCCATTTGCCTCCCCTCCTCCTCCTTCCCTAGCTTGGTCGTAGGAAAAGGAGAAGCCGTAAGCGAAAGACTCCCCCTGAGGAGGCTCTCTTACAGGATTAGAAGATGAGGGAACCTCTGCCAGATGAACGGTGCCCTCTTCTTTTCCAGGCCCTTTTTCTGGATGGACAAGATTTAGAGCCTCCTGATGTTGCTGGAAAATATCTTTTACAGGTGGTTCTTGTGGGATTTCTTTTGAATTGTGGCTTTGGACAATCTCTTCTGGTGCACCTTCCAGTGGAGCAAAGTGTGGGTGATCACTTCCAATAATTACTGGGTGACCTTGATGGTGGAATATTTCGTCTGGTCCACTCTGAAGTTGGTCAGGAACTAAGTGCTGATGGTCATTTTCCTGTGGTAGGTGATGCTGCAGTTGCTGATGATGATGATGATCACTCTCCTTCGGAGGGAAATGTTGCTTTTGATGCTGATACTCCAAGGATGGGATGAGTGGATACTTTTCTGGAGGAAGCATGGGAGGCAACTTTGAAGTTGCGTCAGATGGTGATTGGAGCGGTTGCAGCTGGTTGCCGTCTTGCGGAGGCTCATGAGGGATAGGATTTGAACCCCATACTCTGTCTGACTCAGAGGCCGCCTGGTCACCCAATATGTAACTGAAGCCCTTGGGCTTCTTTTCAGGAGGACTGCTGCCGTTCTTCTTGTCCAAAAAGCTGAACTTTAGGATCTGGAGGTTATTTTGCGGGTCCAGGATCCCCACCACGAACTTGCTCCCCCTCTTGGCTCTGTCGTCGCCCATCTGTTGTCGAATCTTCTTCATGAGGTATTCCTTGGCGAGAGCGCTGATGTCGATGGAATGGTCTCTGTCAGTATCTCCAGACAATGATAATGGTGTTCCCTTGGGGGGATATTTTTTTCTTCTGCGGTTATTTGGCCTTCTATGCGCCATTCTCATGGTCAGTTTGGGCGGATGATTCGCGCCCTTCTCGTCTGAACCGGGCTCGTCTTCCCTGTTGGGTGAAAGGATGCCCCTCGGCTCTTCATCTTTTCCCACCAGCACCAGAAGCTTTCCAGGTGACTGTGATTTCCCCTCTCTCTTGGGAATTACATTTTCGGAAGAAATGTTTTGTCCGAGTAGTAGCAAAAGGAGAAGGCGAGAAATAATTGGCCATTTCGTCATCCCCATGTCTTGAGCGGCGCCTTCTTCAGTTCTGAATTCCTTTCTTCTTCCGTATCATTCTGACTGATCGAGACTGCCCCGTCAGCTGCACAAATACGACTGAAATAGCTCCTTATGACAAAATACTTTTTCGGAAGATAATTTATTTTTTGAAAGCTCATACATTTCGACAGGTCGTAAAATCGCTCTGCATCAAAACACGAATGAATGAGATCCCTCCGACTGAATTTTAAATGTCTCCTCTTCAGACTTTCTTGGATGGAGGTCTGGAAAGAGAGTCTGTTAAAAGTGTACGATGTTTTGCAGTTGACATTATTTTCTAAACCTTTTTATCAGCCTCTCCTTAGCTTGCTTGCCCTCATACTCGTCTGAAAAGATTGCCATATGGAGAGGGACCCTTTCGGAGCAAGGCCTTGGCTGGGACTGAAGTTTGAAGGGGTCGCGGGGAAAGTCTGGCAAGTACGTGTTGTCACAGGCCAGGTCCCTCAGGGTCCTCATCCTGATGTTGACCACTTGGTCATCGGTGAAGGGGAACACCACCTCAGGTCCGACATGGGTAAAGAAGAACCTGTCACCAAACTTGAGGTTATAGAACTGCTTGGCCACCAGGCAGGTGAAGGTCTTGCCCAGCATGCTCCCCTGGGATTTCTCCTCGGACAGTCCACCAACATAGAGGTCAATGTCGGTTGGGTCGTCGTACAGCTGCCTGATTGATTTCCATGCCCTTGCTGGAATTTCTGCTGGTTTCCTGTCCCATGAACAGACTGGTGGCAGGCCACAGTACCTCCTGTACTCGTTGTACGGTGGAAGTCCGTGGTCCCTGCCTCTCTGAATGTTCCTGGCAATGAGGTCAGCACCTGTGAGTCCACTGCCATTGACAAAGAGGTAGTTGGTGAGATCCTCCACAATGTTCAGGTCCACTGCTCCTCCTGGCTGACGCGACATTCCACTCAAGATGTAGTCAATTCCCCTCCCGCCCATCATCAGTGGCACTGTGTCATCAAAGTAGGTGTTCCTGACATGATACTCATTGAACCAGGACCCCTGGTCATCCACCAGACTAATGTTGTTCCACACCATGCTGTGCCCAAACCTGAAGGCTGCAGTGGAAAAGGCATTCCTGATGGTAGGGTTCACTCCGGGGTCATAACTAGATCTCTTGTCCACTCTCAACCGGTACTTCTTCATGATCTTGGGGCCCAGGAGAAGGGGCAGGAACTGAGAGTAGACAATGTTCTGGAACTCTGCAATGACAATCCTCCTGGCCCTCTGGAAGATGAAGTCATCATCATTGTCACAGCACACTTTCTCCAATTCGGCAGAGATCCTGTTATGCTCTCTGAGAAAGAGGGTGTGGAGGGAGGCAAGGGCAGGCATCTCCGCTGCCCTTGCATCACCAGACACACACCTTTGAAAAAAGTAATTTTCACACCCTGTCTTATCTACATATGATAATTTTGTTCTCTGTTACCTTCCCTCTTGGAGTGGGAGGTTCCTCCCCTTCTGTGATGCCTTCATCCTGCCCCCCTTGTACAGCCTGAGCTTGCGAAAGACGCCAAACTCATTCCCATAGATATTGGAGGCATCCAGGAAGGCCGTGTTCCCGTTCAGCTGGTCCCGCTTCACCGCCCTCTCCTCACAGAAGGCTTGTAGAAAGATGGCTCAGGCATCAACTTATTATACTATTACATTCCTGCTGTTTTCTGGTCTCCACCTATGGATCTCCTGAACTCAAGGCAGTACCCTGGGTCCATGAGACCCCTCCTTGCAGGGTCCGGACTTGACCTTGGTCTTGTAGCTTCCATCATGGCCATTTGCTGGTGGTTAAGTCCGACTCCAAAGCCGCCGCCGGCATTGGACTGTAACGACGAGGGGAGGAACCCAGCAGCCTTGGCCGCAGCCATCGCACGGCTCATGGGTGGGTCCAAAGCTCCAGTCCTGTGCGAGTATGAAAGAGGTTTTTTGTGGTGTTTGTGGTGTTTTTGTCCCCGCCACCTATTGGTGGCCCTTGCCTCATTTCGACTTTAGGAAGAAAAAACAACTGGGATTTGAACCCATGACCTAGTGTTTGTGAGTCCAATGCTCTACCGAGAAAATTTTTTGTACCTTGGGTCATATCTAGCGGATGGTCTCTGGTGGTCAAATCTCGTCCCACCTCCTCCTGTGTCGAAGAGGTCAAACTGCTGCTGCTGCGACTGAGGAAACGGGTTATGGATGTCGCTGGGCCTCTGGTGCAGCACGTGTGATTGGGGCTGCTCTTGCTGCTGTTGGGGAAAGAAGGCAGCCCGGTAGCCGCCGATTTGCTTGCCCAGGGCCAATGTGTCAAGTAAAGATAGTCTGTGAACGGAATTAAAAAAACTTTTAAGTTTCGCAGATAATTGATGGATTTTACCTGTTTTGCTGCTGGTACTGAGTAGGAAACTCGGTGCTGTTACTAAAGTTGCTCCACTTCTCTTCGGGAAACTGTTGTGTGTCGTCATCCTCCGGCGAAGACCTCTTCATGACGATCTTCCTGGGCTTGAATTCGGGCTTCAGGAAGTGGGGGTCGTTGCAGGGGATCTGAGCAAACAATAACTATGACAAAATGTTTTTAACTATTTATTGCGCACCTGTATTGGGAAGCACCCGTCCTGTTCCGGCAGATCGCAGCAGTCCCTGTCCGTTTCCTCCTCAGGGAAGAGGGCAATGTCATGGCAGATGTACTGCCCGAACTGGACGAAAAGATGCGTCGCCTTCTTGTCCAAGATTGGTTCTGGTCTCATCAGCATGTAGCTCACGAAGCGAGGGTTGGGAAGGATCGACTTGGGGTTGCCCTGAGGGGAAACAAGAACACGATTTGTTCAAGGATATGAAGAATTCTCAAATTAATTTATGGTAGCTGCAACAACCACAACTCTTCCCATTCTTTGTCCACTTCACCTTGCAGGACAGCCTGTGCTTGTACGCCCCGGATTTCCTCCCGTAACTAGCGGAGCCAACCTCTCTCCTTCTGTGATTTTAGATCATGATTTTCCCATAAGAATTACTTCCTTTAACTATTTTCATACTTTTTCAGTCCTTTCCTCCTGTTCCATCTTCCTCCCCCTCTAGCCCTGGCCCTCCTCATCGATCCTCCCCTGCTCCCCGTAGCGCAGTGGTTGAAGCTCGATTCCCAACCACCTCTGCAATACAAACAGAATTGGTTGCAAAAGGTGGTATGAACTAAACTAAAGCAGCTTTTTATAGTAAAAAAGTTTTTAACAAGGCAAGGATGTCTAGTGTATCTGTATTTATCTCATGTTAAAAATAAGAAACTGTGCAACGTTTACTTTAATCCTTTGAATAGATGTCGAGCCTCTGGTTGGGTCTCACCTTGGTGTGTCCTTCCCGTCTGCATATGTGGCCCCGATGTATCTCCTCACCTTGGTGCTGGCAGCGCCCCAAAGCTGGTGGTCCTATTAAATAATAAATAAAAAAATCGCACCCACTTTCTCTAGGAATATTTTGTTCAATATATTCTCTACCAAGTTGTTGCAAATTCCCGTTATCGACCTGAACTGAGCCGAAGCGTTGCAGCGAACGGGGAAAGCACCCTAAAAGCACAACAATAATCATTTCACACTTCTGTTTGACAAATTGTATTTTATTATCCCCCCCCTGCCTGGCACGCAATGTCCATGAATGTTGGTAGCGGCGTGAGGAAGGACATTCCTGCCGGCCAGCCCCGGTTGCGGGTGCGGCGGAGGGGGGCCTCCGCAGAACCAAGGCTGTCGATGGAAGGGGGGAAAGGGGGGGAAAGTACTTGAAAAGATCACCAGATGGTCACATATTTGTTGAAGATTTTACATTGTCGAACCAATATTTCGGAAAAAAATAATTTACCAAAACTCCTCCTGCGCCGCACCGTGTTGGCAGGTGAGAGCCTTTTTTTGGACAACAAACCTGTTTGAAATCTATTTTTGCAAAAATGTTTCTCATATTTGTCATCTCGCTTGTCTAGCTTCGCGGAGGAGGCAGCGCCGGAGGGCCTTCTCCGTTGAACTATCAATACAAATATTACATTCTCCGTACATTTTCTTGTAACATTTTTATGTTACTCCAATTTCCTGTTGACCCCTCCTTGCCTGAATGATGGAAAATAAAGGATTCCACAAAAAATCATGGACAAAAGAACAGAAATCCGTGTGACCTCTTTTCCTCCCTGGCTGCCTCGCAAATCTCAATCATGTCTCCCAACTCGTCGCAGAGGAGAAAAGTCGGGAAGAGGAAAAGATAAACTCCCAGCAGCAGATGAGATAAAAACATGTCTGAATTTCGCGATT
>JAAUXU010005347.1_pt1 | contig 13694 bp, 13 predicted proteins | sample 7278151 | NCBI WGS metagenome assembly JAAUXU01 (sample SAMN14350113, study PRJNA611818) | marine sediment metagenome | isolation source: surface marine sediment (1.8m) | place: French Polynesia: Moorea | collected 2018-08 | reverse complement strand
GTTTTTTCACACCTCTTTCTGGCAAAAGTTTTGTTCTTTTCACACCCCTTTTGAGTGTACATTAGTAGACAGTGGTATGAAAAGTGGTCACCCCAACAACAACAAGAAGAAGAAGAAGAACAACACTTTCCTTGCCTTGACCTGTCGGCTACGCCGCAGGTAAAAAGTGGTTGGTATTTTCGTTCCAGAGCGAGAAGGCAGACATGAAAGGCTGTTTCGAGGACGCCTTCTTCTCCGTGGAAGAGATTGTGGCTGCGAGGCTCCCGTTCCCAACCACCGGGGTGCTGCCGATAAACTCGTCCAGGTTTGACTGAACTGTATATATATCTTTGTTTTTCGGTACGTATATGCCGTATTGTGTTAATTCCAGCTTTGTCCGCTCCTCGCTGAACCTCTGGCTGGGTAGCTGCTTCACCTACCAGGACGAGGAGGTCAAGCAGTATGTCTCGCAGGTGCGAATGGCTACGAAAAGTATCGCTATAGCCGTCAACTACCGTTAAAGTAAGCCATGGAAATAGTTAATGTTTTGGGGTATCAGACCTCGATCGAGAGCCTCCTCCTGGACATGAACAACTTCTACCTTGGCCAATTGGGATTCACCATCAACGCGTTCGTGCACCAGAAGGGGAGGTTCCTGCCAACTATCAGCGTTGACTCGGTGGGTGGTATAAAGTCATGGAATTATCCCTTTTCCAGCGCCAGTTTCAACATTTCCCCCCTCTTTTGCAGGATTTCATGGGGCAGAAATTCACATTTCACAAGTGAGGATGGGAAGACCGAAAATGTTGCTACCAAGATTGTTTCCATTTGAGCCCTCTTTTATACAGCCCCACCCGCCACTCCCTGACTGTCTTGGACCTAGAGGTGGCCCACAACAGAAGGCTGAGCATGGGCTCGCACAGCTGCGAGGAGGACCCAGGCAGCAACAAAACCGATCTGCTTTTTTTACTCTGAAGTAAGACGTGGGAAATAATTTGTTTCAGCCTACGACCCAGTGGCCTGCATGGAACGCTGGGTGCAGAGGACGGCTGGGTGCGCCTCGCCATGGGACCTCTCGAACCACGTGGTGAATTATGATTGAACTATCATCAATGTAAAAGTTTGTTGGGGAACAGAGTACGTCAATTTGAACACAATTCGCAGGTCCGCGAGTGCGACAGCTACGATGACTTTTCCAGGCTGTGGTTGGTCCACATGCAGATCTCGATCATGGGCGGGCCGCAGTTCAAGGCAAGTTAAACATTCCAATTAAAAAACCTTCCAAATATTCACAACATTTTTTTTCAGAACGTTACCGGCTGCCTCCCCCCTTGCGAGTACGACTCCTTTGACATGCTCCACCGCAACATCGAGAACCCTCTCCTCCTTGCCGGGGTTGGCGACGACGCTTCGGGGATTGGGATGACGCTGAGGTCCAGCAACAGCTGGGAAGTATGAAGGGAAAACGATTATCGATACTAATTGGGTTCTGTTCGAGTATTCGATTACTTTACGAACAGGTTCGTGACACCCCTCTGTACGACTGGGGCAATCTGGTTGGCGACGTCGGAGGGTACATGGGCATGTTCCTGGGGGTCTCTCTGCTGTCAGCATATCAGTGGGCGGAGGGAAAGGCCGAGAGATACGGATTGTGGAGGTGATTGCAACCCACTGTTCCAAAGCCTATTTGGATTTTGGATGACCTGTATTCTTTTTAGGCGGCACTGAGGAAGAAGCATCGTCGAATAAGTCTTTGAATGGGACAAAAATCTTCTTGGCTCCAAATAGTTTTTGATTGCACATGTTCTTGAGTATAGTTTCTCGTACCTATTGTATCTTTCGTGCAGTGTTGGGCAAAGTTACGAAAATCAGGGCTGGCTGTTGTAATTGATGTACTTACATTGCGGAAAACTACATGCATTATCGATTGTAATTGTATCCCTCTGGCGTCTGTGCAGCGATACACTGTAACACTGCGTCTTCGAAAATTATTTCCAACTGTGTTAGCCATTGCGGCACTTAATACAAAAAGTACGGCAACGGATATTACGAAAACACGACAGTTTCGGTTCGTAGGCCTGTAGTCTTCGAAATTGGTCCGATTACAGCGCTCAAATTGTTTTTTTGTGGTGTTTTCATATCCGGCAAATTTCCCTTACGTTCGATCGAAGAAATTATATCTCTAGCAAATATTCCCGCGCCGTTTTTTCCACCAAACCGAATTTAAAACTCTCTTAAGGAACAAAAGAACGAAGAATGTTTGTCCAGAACAGCCTGGAACGGCCCAAACAGCGAGGAAAACCCTCATCCTCGTCCTTCTTTCCCTTTGGGGCGGCTCTGAAGGTGGGGCTCTACCTCTACACGGTCGTGATGGCTCTATTCTTTCTCCAGCAGGCGGTCAAGATCACAAACAAGTACCTGAGGAAGGAGGTGAAAAACAAGGAGAACAGCTGGTTCTTCTTACTTTAAAGGTTTGTTATGCTTTGTACTAAAATCAGGTGATAGAGGAGGTTGAGGAGAAGAGCAGCAAAACTGCCGTTATGCCTCAAGTCACCATTTGTCTGTTCCCTGGATTGAAGGATCCTTCCTTGTACGGGGTGCCCTATTTGGCAAGAGATATGAGGGCTCGGTGTCAGGAGGTAAATCAACTCCAGGACAAACTGAACGTACTTGGTTGGGTGTTGCCTGGATATGAAATTGTTTTTGTCTGTTTGTCTGTGCGCCAAAACTTTTTGTTTCTTGCGGTCCACACCTTTCCATACAGAATGCGAACGGCACCGACGTAGGCTTCAAGAGCTGCGTGGATTCCCTCCTGTTCACCCACCCCGACGTTGTGGAGGACATGAACAGCATCTTCCTCAAGGACTCAAGCATGAAGGATCAAGAGAACTTTGGGTAAAACAAATAGAGTTTCCTTCAGGAAGAGAGAGGCAACTTTCCATTTCAGGCATGTATCAATCAATCTCCGCCTTGGCTCCTGCTTCTCCTACCAGTTCCACAAGGCCCGCATGCTTAATCCTGCTATGGCCGACAGGATGGTCTTCTCGATGGAGGAGGCCTCAACGATGGCATCCGGCTGGACCGTTGGGATCTTCTTCCACACCCAGGGGAGGTTCATGCCAGTGCTGGGGGTCTCGCACAGATACGCCGGACAGAAGCTCGTCATCAGGAAGTAATGAAAAGGCCCCCGACGTATCGAAACCCTTCTAAGAAATACTTTCCCCCTCCTACAGCCCCAAATTGAACGCCTACAGCTTGTACACTCTGGACGTATCTCAAAGGGTTAGGCTCAACACGGACAAGCACCAGTGTGAAGAGGACCCGGGTACATATTCACATTGTTAGTTGCATACATTGTCTCAGTACTTTGAAACTATGTCCAGAGTACAACCCAGCAGCCTGCATGGAGGAGTACGTGCGAAGGACAATAGGCTGCTCATCTCCCTGGGACGTCTTCACTGAACAGAATGACAAATTAAACCCGCTGCCGGAGTGTACAAGCTGGGAGGAGGGAGAGAAGCTGGTCAACGTACACACCAAGCTAAAGTTCATGGGGACGTCCGCCTACCAGGAGGTATATCTTACCATCGAGCAACACATATCTAAACTCACTTTTCTACTCCAGCTTACGGGGTGCCTCCCCTCGTGCGAATACGACGAATTTGAGTACTCCTCCAGGTAAATAAAATTGCATTGGTAAAAAATGCAGGTACGGATTTCGCATGTATTGGGGGTAAAATCATATTTTCAGTTCAGTGGAATTGGCGGCAAATTCCGCTCTTTACAACTTTTCGTGGACAGGAGTAGCTTGGTACGCAACGATCATAGAAAAAAAGAGTTTTTGGTGAGCAACAAGTTATGAATGTCATCGTTGTAGGGCCCTCCTCGACACAAACAAGAAGGTTGTTAAAGACGTCTATCTCTACGAAAGGGATCAGGTGTTCAAAGTTTTTAGTTTTGATTGTATCTTCCTTTTAGAATTTTGCTTTCTTTATTGGCAGCTCGTTGGGGAATTGGGAGGCTCTCTTGGCATGTTCCTAGGGGTCTCCCTCATCTCTTTTTTTCAAACGCTGACTTGGTACAGTGCATGTGCGGACAAAAGCAAGCTAAACCTCTAATCTCAATTCGTTTCAGGGCCTGCGAAAAGGGAATGTCCAGAATAGGGAAAAGTTTCAACGATTGGTGATGTTTTCTAATCCTGCTACGTACGGTAGTAGGAAGGCAACGTTGTAGTTAGGATAACTCTGGTCCAATATTGTTCCTTAAAATTATGCTTCATCATGGTACAACCCAAAGATACAATCCAACCCGAGTTGCGTGAGAAAAAGTTGCGACTGAACATGATGGCTCAACGACGATGATGGCTAGGGTTGCTAAGTTGACAAAGTCAAATTTTCGCCAGACTGTCTTTTTTACCTGCGGCGATAGCCGACAGGTCAAGGAGAGCTTCCAGTTGTTGTTGTTGGGGGGGGGAATGTTTTTGTACGCCCCCTAGATGACCTTGTAGCTAAAAGTCGTACTAATAACTTAGGTAGATAATACAATTTTAAGAAACCTGACCTTAATAAGTTTCTTTGTGTGACCATCCAGTTCCGAGAAAACCACCCAAAAAGATTTAAATTGCAAATTTGAGGTTCAAGGAGTGCTCAGACAGAAAATTTTATAAAATTGAAAATCTCGGGCACCCCCAAATTATGTTGGGCGGATCAGGTCAAATTTCACTTTCAAAGCCATTTTGAAGGTCAAAAAGGCCAAAAACGCAAAATTGCTTAAATTTTGGTGCTTTTTTGGCGATCTTTGAAAGTCCTTTCAAACTTAGTCAATCCTTGAAAATCTTCTGTAAATCCCCGCCGCAGGTCGTCGAACATAGTCTGTTCTTGTTCATTAGGTCCAACTTCAGTCCAGTATTTTGTCGTTGGTCCATTTTCAGTGTTGTTGGGCCAAAAATTTTTGGTCTAATTTCAGTACTATAGTTCGGTCTAATGCCTTTCGCTTCAACACCCTCTTGCCTATTGTACCATATGTTGTCGAGTACTAACTAGTAAATAAATTTATTTTAAATTGTTTATAAAATGTGGGCTCACTGCTAACTACTGTATAAAAACTAGTAGAAAGATGCGCCGTTGACATTGGACATTCTCAAATCGCGGTTCAAACAGCAGGATTCGAGCTACGTATGATAAGAAGGGGAAGACATTTTCAAGGAGGAATGCTGCTGCAACAGGTCTCCTAGTCCGACCCTTCGGCACTCGCCGCGGAGGAGCTCCAGGTCCAGGTCGGACGAGGTCAGCGGGCAGCACCTGGGGTTAGGAAAAATACCATTATTTTTTCTTGTAACAAGGAATCTATTGTTTTTACTTGAGCAGCTCCAGTGCTTCGGAGCATGCCTCGCGCTCCTCTCTTGAGACGGCGGCTCCTCCTCCGGCACGGGAGAAGGGACGGAGGAGGGCGTGCTGCCAGGCGTGGATGAAGGCGGGGAAATGCCAGAGCTAGAACATTGACTAGTTTGAAGATGGAGGAAAATCACTCGAAAAGAAAAAAAATACCTGCGGATGGCTGTTGAGCTCCACTAGGACTGCGGACAGCTCCTTAGCAAGGTCTAGCCTGACCATCTGCTCCAGGATCGAGTTCCAGATGGAAGGGGAGCGGACGCCGAAGTGGAGGCATAGCTCGGCGGCCAGCTCCAGCCCTTCGGACTTGTTACCGCAGGTTCGAAGGACCTGAAAAAATGGCAAAAAATATTTGTTTCAAAGTAAATGGACGGTGGACGACGAAAATGGAAAAAAGTTGCGTTCAGCTAGACAAAAAATGAAAACGGGCACGGAAAATGCCACCGCTCACCGTTTGCACCAGCACCATGCCGTCGTCGTGGGATGACGACGACTCCGCGACTGCGGCTGGGAGGTTGAGACTCTCCATCCTGGCTGCGAAGTGAAGCTCCCTGAGCCTCCTCCGGACGTCGTCCACGCTCATGGAGGTTGCCGAGAGGACGCCGCCGTCGTCAGCCACCGAAAGGAGGACTCGAAGGGCGCGCAGCTTGCAGCCGGTGCTGGTGGAGACGCTCTCGGAGAACCCGAACGCCAGGAGGTAGTTGAGCACGTCGACGTCGCCGTCCTGGGCCAGGTACACGCAGCGGACAAAGTTGGCCGAGTCCTCCTCCTCCTGCCCTCCCTTCTTGTCGCCCTCGGCAGCCAGGAGGTGGAGTTTGAAGTTGGAAACGGTCTCGTCCAGCTCTTGTCCTCCTCCTCCAGCGCCATCGCGGCTCCTCTCCGGCAGCCACTGGTCCAGGAGGCGAAACTTGATCTTGCGCATGTCGAGAGCAGCGGCGGCTGCGATCTCGGAGGCCGCGCTGGACACGTCAGGGTACCTGCCGCCGGCCGCGCTGCTCCTGCAACGACGGGGAACAGAGCATAATTGATGATCAAATGTTAAAAGTAACTTGGGCTCATTTTGGGAAGGAAACAACTCCGGTACCTGAGAATGATTGACTCGTCCTCGAACAGCGCGCAGATAAGCTCCTCCGGCGTCTTTTGATGCACGAGCTGGCAGTACCTCTCGCTCCAGAGTCCTCTCCTCCTCAGCGCGTCCTCAGTCTTGAGCCTGACTAGATTCCCCTCCGTCAAAAGGAAGGCCTGGTTGGCCTCAAGGAGCTCCTTGGACTCGTCGCCATCTTCGTCGCCGTCGACGCTACACTCCTTGATCCACTCCTGCGTCACCAGGAGGAATCCTTCCGCCGCCAGGATCTTGTCCGCTCCGCCCGGGAGGCGGTTCACGTAGAAGTGGGCGCAAGAGGCGGCCTTCTGGCGGTCGCCTATGCAAGTCACGCATTCCAGAACCTGAAATATCATTTTCAATACTGTACACAAAGAACAAAATTCAACGAAATATGATAGCTACCTTTACTGTCAGGTCCTTGTACTTGTATGCCACCCTCCATTCCTGCTGCTCCTCGGCGTCGCCAGAAGCGGCAGATAAGTCGTATCCCTTCAGCTCGGCCTCGACCGCGTTGTTGACGGTGACGACGCAGATGTTGTCTGCCTGCAGCTTGAGCACCTGGCAGACGTCGCACCAGTGCCGGAAGTTGTCCAGGGTGAACTCCTTGCGGAGAATCTGAGCATGGGAAATAATGAATGAACTCGACAAGAAATTAAAGGAAGTTTCGTCACACCTTGAACCTGTCCCTTGGCGATATTTTGGTGACAAGCCAAGTGAGGGGAAGCCTTAGTTTCGCCAACTTTGGGAAGGGCGTGCTCCTGCCCTCTGCCCAAATGTCCATTTCCTTTTGAGAGGGATCGGAGACTCTCGTGTATTGCTTCAAGAACCTGAGTGCCTGGGTGGCCTTCTCCACAAGGCGAGCATGCTCCACCATGCCCTCAAGTCCCTCCAAAAGAACCTCCAACACCTCGTAGTTGTACGGGCTGATCGCTTCCAAAAGCTCCAGGATGAGCTGCTCCAACGCACGCTCGTCCCCTATCTCCGACAGAGCATCTCTGGCGTCTTCCAGCACTTCGTCAAAGTCGTCCGGCTTCTCCACGGAATGTTGTTGTTCGCCTGATCCTTTCTTCACCTTGGGTTCGAGATGCATCAGTGACACCTTGGTGTACTCTGCCGCCCAGGTGGCCTGGTCCAGCCCGAAGCTGCGGCAGTAGCTCCTTAGGTCCTTTGGAGAGAACCGCTTCCACTGCTGTCTGAAGCCTCCGCCTCCTTCAATGAGCTCAAGTAGGACCGCCTCCCGCTCCTCTCTGCCGCCACTGAGGGCGCTCTTGAAGTCCAAGCCGAACTCCTGTCCTACGCGCCGGCCCCAAGAGGCTGTGGCGTGGAGCACGGCGAACTCCCTGGCCGGAGCCTCCAGCCCACGGGCAGCGCAGATCCGGGCGCTCAGAGCTCCCAGCCAGGAGAGCTTGGAGCAGTCGCGACCGAGGAGCAAACTGGCCTTCTTCAGGACGGAGAGGAGGGCCTTGCCCGACAGGCACATAAGGTGAGCCGTGACCACTCTCAGGTCCGGCCGGCGCTCGCCCAGAGACTTCCGGAAGAGCAAGACGGCCTCCTCCACGTCCAATGGACAAAGGGTTTTTAGGTCCAAGTCACTTAGGTACAGCAGGGCGGAGGACTTTGCACTGAGGGAGAGTTCCACGTGAGAGCAGTCCATCAGGTGCTTGGCGGCAGCCAACATTTCCTCCGAGTTCGGCTCCTTCTCCGGCCAAGATGACATCCTCCTCACCACCTCTCTGTCCGGAGGGAGGCCTTTGTCGGCGTACAGGGGCTCGAAGCGCCATTGCACGAACGCGTCGGAGGAGTCGATCAGCGAGATGGACTTTGAGGGCGGCTGCTGTTGCTTCATGACGTCGCACTCCCTCACGGCCCTCTCGGTCAGGTCGTGCCAGAGGCACATCTTGGCGCACCTCGCCGCCAGCCTCTTCGGGCACCGCGCGGCCAACCTCGTCTTGGCTGGCCTCAGCACCCCGATCGCGGCGCCACCGCCGTCCTCGCCCTTTTCTAACAGGTGTCTCGTCATGGAAGAGATCGGTTCCAGCATGTCCTCCGCCACGGCGTCGGAGCCGCCGTCGTCCTCCGCGAAGTCCTCCTTGGCCACCAGGGCGGCGTCGGGACTCCTCTGCATGTCTGAGAGGACCCTGACCAGGAGAGAGCTCCCTTGCTTCGGATTCAGGTCCAGCAGGCGGCACAGCCTCACCGTCGTTTGCCTTAACACGTCTACGTCGCCTTCTCGGATATGCTCTTTCAGCCAGTCTTCCAGAACCTTCTTCCTGGGGGTCGTCCTCAGGCGCTCGGCAGATATGCTGAATTCCCTCCAGAGAAGGACGCTCTTCTTGATCTTGTCTATCCTGTCCGACAGGTCGTCGTTGTCGGAGCTGTGAATTTTGCCACTGAGGCCGTCTCTAAGGATCTTTTCTAGCGAGGAGAGGAAGGCAACTAGGTCCTCACCGAACGAGGCTGAGGCGTTGCCCTTCAAGTCTAGGAGCGCCTCGCAGTAGGAAGCGATTCTCCCTCCCACCTCCCTCTGCTCGTCTCTGCTTTCCAGTTGGCGTAGGATCTCCGTCGCCCTCGTACCGTCGCCAGCCGCCTCTTCGCTTCGCCGGAAAAGGAGGTGCTTCAGGTACAAGATCTTGATTTCAACGTCCCTGAGACTTTCTGTTGACTTGCGCGACACCTGAGAGAATGAATTAGCTTTGAAACATCCTGATCTAAGCCTGAGCTAAGGAAGAAAGGGATAGTGATAGACTCACTTCCAGAGCATCCCTGAATCCCTCTTCGTCCTCTTTTCTTATCATAAACTGAAAGAGCCGCTCCAGCTCCCTTCCGCGGAGCTCTAGGGACTTGCAGTTATACTTCTTCATGATCTGCTTCAGGCCAATTAGGTTCTCCTCCTCCCTGGAACGAAACATGAATGGTTAATAAAGACAGCAAATGGAAGATCATGGACAAATCCTACTTTATGACTGCCGCCTTGCCCTGCCCTCCAAAGAGAGCCTTCCCCTCTTGGCAGAGCCTCCTGATGCCCTGGCTCCAGGGAATTGGGGCCGTCCTGACGGCTAGCAGGATGCAGTCGGCCTTCTCCTCCGGAGAGGTGACGTGCGGCAGCAGCGCCTCCACCTTGGCCTCCCAGGGGGCGGAGTCCAGGCTCCAATGCCACCCGGACTCGGAATGGCCGATCAGGTCGGAGATGTATTCTAGATATTGTGGAACATGACAACTTGACAGTCCTTACGCGTAAGTGAACTCAAAAGAATGCAAAACTTACCAGCGTAAAAGTCGCTGCTGTTTATTTCGAACCTTGTCAGGTACTCTGCCAGAAATCCCTCGGCCACCCGCTCGATCTCCTCCATCTGGTCGCACCAGTCCAGGACGAGGACGGCGATGTCCCTCTTGTCCTCGCGGAGGACATCGGACAGCTTCAGCCTCAGCTTTAACTTCCTGTGCAGAGCAAGGAGGTCCTCCAGGCAGTCGATCAGGTTCACAAGCTTGGAAAGCTGGGATAAGGGGTCGGACCTGTTGGCGAGAAAAGTTGCGAGAAGTGAGGAATAGAAATAGAAACATTAAATAAATTATTTCTGTCCTCACTTTTGCCTGTTGAGTACGAGCAGCGCCCTGGAGGTCTTCATACTGAGCGGGTCTGCTCCGACGGCGGTGAAGGAAAGCGCCTGGAGCACTCCTCTGGCCAGTTTGAGGCCATTCTCCGGCCAGGGCTCTCCATTGGGGGCTGCTCTCCTTCCGGACAAGGTCTCGTAGCTGGAGACTGTCCTCACCGCCCAGGCCGCCGCCGCAGGGAGGCATTCAGGGACTAGGAGGAGGCAGTGCGGGAGGAAGGAGGACAGCCAACGCAAACGGGTCTGAGAAAGGAAATTGGGCAACTAATTAAATTGACATTCGGCTAAAAGTCTATTGTCATACGCTCGTACCTCCATGTCTAGTCCGGTCGGTATTAGGGCGAGCATTTCGGCCACGTCTTCGGCTCCCATATCTACGAACTCTCCCCGGTGCCTCTGCCACACTAGCGCAGCTGCCTCCATCCTCCCGATCCGAAGCAGGCGGCGGCACTCTTCCAGCATGCAGGAGCGGGAGAACTTGGTCCAACGGTCAACGTCGGCGGTGGCGGAGGAGGAAGAAGAGACGTCTTCTCCTCCGGAGGAAGCGGAGACGAGTCCGAAAGTCTCCAGCTTTTGCAGGGAGCGCGAGACGGTGGTCAAGAGGTCTAGACTCGTACCTCCGCCGCCGCACTCGTGGCTTTTTCGAATTATGTCCCTGGCTAAGAGAAGGAGGGACCTAATGTCTTCCAGCTTGGGCAAGGCCGCGGCGAGGCAGCACTGCACCACGTAGTCGAGGTCGGTGATGTGCAGGAGCGTCGTCTTCAGCTCTTGGAGCAGTTCTCTCGCCTCCGCCTCCCCTGGAGCGGGGTCCCTCCACGGTGAGAGCTTGCCCACTAGCCAGGTGGTCTTTGCCTGGTGCAGAGGGGCGATGGGCAGCTTGAAGTTGTTGACCAGGGCCTCTGCCTCCTTGAACCGTTGCCTTTTCAGCAGCCTCTGCAGCCTCGCCTCCAGGACGCTCTCGCAAATGCCCCTCATTCGAAGTGACTGGGTCCCCTCCTTGGATCTGGATCCCTCCACGAAGCGAGGGGTCTCGTGGTTCACGCCGCAGTCCAGCGGGTGGCAGTAGTCGTTGACCTGGAAAAAGTCAATTCATGTCATGCCTAATCTCATTCATTCATCTTTTGGATATCATGCAACAAGATCCACACATGGGAAGATTATTTGAAACTTTAAAGGCAGATTATTGATCTTTGCAGCAAGTTGCTCAATGACTAGGCGAATATTTTTGGTGCTACGTGGACACAAAGGCAATATACAACTTTGTTCTGCAGTTTTGCATATTCCTTCGAAAAGATACTGAATTCAATCAAGAGCAATAAAGTACCTCCAGTTCGTAAAGAAGTTGGAAAGACGGAAATTCCCTCATTTGCAACGCCCGCCCGCTCTCGAAAAACTCCTTGGCGACCGTCATCAGGATGTTCAGCTTCCCCGCGTCTCCGTTGTCCTCGACGAGGACGATGTCCAACACCTCTTCCTTTGACCAGACGAATCTCGTCATCATGGTCTGGAGGCAGATAACGTGGATGGCGCCAGAGTCGTCCAGGCACAGGAGGGTTTTCTTCAGGACCCTCGTCGCCAACAGCTTCGACGGAGAGCTGCTCTGAGGCAGGTAGTCTGTCAGGAGCAGGGATGACAAGGTCCTACCCTCCGGAGAGATAAGTCCCACCTGCCCTTCCAGTCCAATCACAGTGACCTAGGGAACGAAGAAGCGAAAAAATCTTCCTAATTAGCAAACCAATTAGCCAAAAATGATTCGAATGTTCCACCTCATTCTCGTTGGCATCAGTGGCCGTCGTCGCGCAAAGGACCGAGCTTGTGGAGAAGGCCTCGGCAGCCTCGGCCTGGAAGGACATTTGAGACTGCAACACTTTCAGTTCGGCCACGTCTCCAGCTGACATGGCGGAGTGGATCCCTTCCAGGTCGACTCCTCTCACCACGTACACCTGCGAGAAAATTTTAACCAGAGTTTTCCTAGTTTTTCTTGACTAGAGGATGCGGCACTCGCCTTGGCGTTGCGTCCTATCATGCGGATGCCGAGACCTCCATCCTCCTGCTCCGGAGACTCGAACTGGCAGTGGACGAAGAACCTGTCCTCGCCCTCCTCTGCCACCGCCATAGCCGGCAGTGGCATCCCGGTGGGCAGGTGCAGCATCTGCACCCGTCCCCCTCCCAGGCCGCACAAGACGAACCTGCCGCACCCTGACCAGGTCAGGCAGTCCACCCTGTCGGCCAGCACCACGGAGGCCAGGGCCTCCCCGCCCTCCCCGTCGCTCCCGGCCACCACGTGGAGGCACCTGCCCAGGGCCACCGCCGTCGAGGAAGAGTCAGTGGTGGAGCGGCTGCACAGGACCGGGTACGAATCCACCACAGCCTGGTAGGAACAAGAGATGGCATGAGACATTTTAGCCAACCGATGACAATGTCCTCAAATCTCACGTCTGGCTCGAACAATGCGAGGGTGACGACGTCGAACAGCGCCCCCTCTCTGGACTCCACCGCCAGCCTGGTGCCGAAGTTGGCAGTCTCCTCCTCGGGGTCGAAGTCGCCCATCAGCCGACTCCACAGGCCATGTTGCTGCTGCGCCGAACTCTGGGGGTTTCCCATGGCGCCCTTAGGGTGGTTCTCGTCCCCGGTGGACTCGGGCATGGCGTTGAGGGCGGACGGCGACAGGGACAACCCCTCCACAGTCTGTGACCCCTCCGTCCGTCCGGAACGGAAGAAAGCACCTAAAACCTAAACTTTTGTTTTGATTTTTTTTCGAAATTCTATTTTCGCGCCCATTTTATTGGGGAGTCGCGCGCCATCTTTCGGTTGAAACTTGAAATGTAGCAAAGAAAGGACGGAGAGGAAGAAAGTCAAGAAACGGAAGCAAAAGGCGGCGGTAAATCCCGCTGCAGAATTCCATTTCCGATTTTTACGTCCTAGGTAAGTTTTAGGTCCTGGAACTGTGCTGGTTGTTGGTGTTGTGGAGGGGAGCAGTTTGTCGGAGCATACCAGTGCATACAGTGCTTTGGCTTCATAAATTCACTTCGGGGTAAGATCCACATTCCCAAACACAACCAGTTTCCTTTTGCCTGACTTTGGTTCTATAAATTCTCTTAGGGGTAGAATCCAGCCAGCACTCTTAATCAAGTAGTAATCAGATTCTTAGATTTTTTTCCCCGATGACTTTTTTATGAACGCCGCAGGTCTTTGAACAAAGTCTGTTCTTGTTTATTATAAAATGGAACTGTACGGGAGAGGCAAGCAGGGAGAGAGTGGCTGGTTCATTTTTTACTTGCGTATGAGTGGAATGCATACGTGGGCGTGGGGGGGGGAGGGGTACAAAGGGGGGGAAATCCCCCCCTGACAGTCCAAAAACCACTCCCCCCCCTGGGGAAAGGCTTTATGTCATAGGTGCTCAAGTAGGGGGTCTGACTATAAAGACCCCCCTTGCCTCCGGATCCCATTGTAGTAACGTACGAACTTTATGTAGTAGACCCACCCCCCTAACCCTCAAAATCGGAGACGAACTTGAGCACCTATGCTTTATGTACTGAGGCTCGCCGGCGCGGCGGGGGGGGGGGGGGGGGGGGGGGGGGGGGGGGGGGGGGGGGGGGGGGGGGGGGG
>JAAUXU010009041.1_pt1 | contig 13705 bp, 12 predicted proteins | sample 7278151 | NCBI WGS metagenome assembly JAAUXU01 (sample SAMN14350113, study PRJNA611818) | marine sediment metagenome | isolation source: surface marine sediment (1.8m) | place: French Polynesia: Moorea | collected 2018-08 | reverse complement strand
TCGTCAAATTTGTGATTGTCACTTGTGAGACGTGAGCTGAGTTTGGATGTGTGAGTGCATGGACTGAAGATTGACAAGACCCTTATGGAAATCCGCAGTCCTTTAGTTTGCGTAAGTCCGCAGCTATTTGGTGTTTCTTGATGACTGAGTAAAGAACTCGGATGTAGCGCCCAGCCGCTTATACCGACCAAATGGCTCTGGTTCCATAGCGGTCATTATAAAATGGCGCCCACTGTACCTCTATTTTGGAGGTGTGAATCTCCTGGACAACTTAAATTTGTACATCACCCTTTGAATGAGGTTACTTCGGCAACAGTACATGATTTTTGTCTGCGGACACGAGCGCAGCATTAGATGTGTGTCAAGACAATTGCAGTGCAGACACCTTAACCAAGTCGTATCAAGGTCAAGATGGTGACGCACCCACCCCATTCACCTGATTTAGCCCATGATGGAGACAACTGGGAGGTGGAGAGAGAGGCTAAGAGAGGTTTCTGGCGCGGGTGCAACACCACGCTTGAATTCGTGACTCCCTTGAAGGAGGACACGTTGGGGTGGGAGGAAGTACGTCAATGATGTCAACGATGATTATGTCAAAAAGTAGAACCATACAGGTATGTACAATATCTCTGTAAGTGTAGCGTCTACGAGTCTGTGAATATCTGTCTTTGAAACGCCCTCGTCCACCATCATCATCTGACTCGTTCATGTTGGTGCCACCGGGTTCTGTCGTGATTGCTGCCAGAGCTACTTTTATCATGAGAAGAGTCAGATTTCAAGGTGACCTCAATTTCCCTGCAGACAATGAAGACGATAATGTAAGCACTGCAGGTCTGGACTGACACCTCAGGCACCGCTACCTCTACCAGCCCCAAGTCCGCCCAGTACAGCAGTGTTTCAGCCTTCCGGTCAAAGTAACATAAAGTATTATCCTTATTCACGGAGAGTGACTGCGCAGATGACGACTGAAAGGAAAGAAATGCTCTTCTAAACTATTTGTGTGACGATTCTGCTGTTCATTCATTCTCTTCGCCAGGTTGTCACAAGCCCGCCAATTTTTGCAAAAAAGGCTTGGGTCCATGCTCGAAGCCCTCATTCAACAGAGCGACGTTATTCATCAGGAAGAAGTAGTTTCGCAGCCTGTGCGGGGCTCCCACGTACTTGTTCAACCAGGACACGTCTCTGAGCCAATGAAACTACCACTCACTAACGTAGCTCTCCTGCATAAGTAGCCTCCATCGTAGGTGCCAAGTCACTTGATGACGACAATTTGGGCCAGACAGATGACGATCATAGGCTAATAAATAAATAAATAGTTAATATCCTAACCCCATCATACCAGGCAATCAGTGAGGACCAGCACATTCATATGGACTTGAATATTCGTCATCCTCTTGGTTGGTATCATGTTTCATGTCTCTCACTCGTCTTTTCATCTACTCAGTACTTATGGGGGACGTCCCAGAATGAGACACCTTAGGCAAACTTAGGTGATGACGATTTCGCATCTCTATAAGGACTAAGCGGGAAACACCAAGAAAACTTCCCTTTCTAACTCTACTGATGGCTGAGAACATCTCTCGTCAAGTATTTTCGTGGCAAAGTTGTCGGTGTTTTACGTCCTATCTGGTCATGGCTAAGGACACACCCGACAGCAGAAGTACCGGTACATACAGCAGATTCAACCCTCTGATGTCAGAAGAAAGGCCCAAGCCCATATGAGGACAGGAAAGAGACATCCTGAAATGTGATCAGGTCCAAGACATATGCCATATTAATAACGACGAGAGGCAGAAAATGACCCAGGAGTCATGTTAACAGACACTGGGTCCGTTTGGCTTTAACATAACACTGGCAATAGACCTAACATGAATGAACGTTGATGACTGATCAGCAGAGAGCGGAAAAATATGTTTTCTCATTAACATAACAGGTATTTTTTCATTCATTTTTTTTAGCCCAAATAACGTATTTTTGCAAAGTTAACTCAATTTTCACATGTTTGGACATTTCTGCACTATTCCAACCTCTTCCTTATGCCAAGGAGGCCCCAGGGCAAAGCTGCTCTACAGAAATTGACAATTTGAGGCCAAATCACGTATTCTTCCACTCTGTTCTGATCGATCAGTAATTGAGAATCATCACATCCGTTCCACTGATCGTACGGTTGACCTCCGACCTGGCCAACCTCGGAGGTCCGTTCTTTAGGACCAATGCTTTTGCGACAACCACAAGTACCTGTTTTGACGACAATTGCACCTCTTTCTATTGCAACAATACGACGTGAACACTATTTTATTGCACTTTGTCACCCAAAAATCTGCAACTTTTACTTTTGCCTGTTCTGTCGATTTGCTTCGATCAGCTCCACTTAAGAGAGAAAGAAAGTGATCAATGCAAAGTGAACTTTTCTTGTCCTACAAATAGGCAAAAATCTCTGAAATTGTAGCAAAAAGGTGGCTACTTTGGATGTAGCTAAATTATAACCTGATCATGGAGAAGTTGAGATTTACTTAAAATTTGACAAAGGCATTGTTGTACTCCAGCAGAGTCATTTGGCCATTTTGAGGATTTTCCTCAAAGATCTGACATTGACCATACGTTGATAACAGGGACGCTTTTTTCCTGCTGCAGGAGGGAAATTCAAGGTCCACTTTTAGACTTCGCCCCTTTAAAGGAGTTGTTAATTGTAGTTTGTCGCCACTAAACGACCCCTTCGGGGGTCGTTGAATGAAGACACCGAATCAAAAATGATCCTACAAACAACAACAAAAAAGAGAAAAGTGTAAAAAAGTCTATTCATCCCTGAAGGACGACTCCTTGCATGACTCACTCACCGTCAATGACCTGAGCGTCGCCGCCATAGTTGAAGCCAAGGAGATCTCCCCTCTTGGTCAAGAGGCGATTGTAGTGATGCCGAGATGAGCGCTGCGAAGATGTGGGCAAAGCATAACCCAAAGTAAGAGTCGCTACTAAAGGTGGTGATGTTGCCACGATTCGACAACGAACGTACATTTGCCCAGATGGCTTCATGGAACTCATTCTTACATACTAGGGAGGCGACTCCAACTCGATTACTCCGGCTGCAGTCATGAGAGTGCAGAAGGCAATTTTGCATGCAATTTGTGCATGAATATGCACTATCAATTGAAGATCCCATATTTCAGTGCTCCCGTCAGATACATACTATATGCCCCGTGTCTCCCTTAAATATTTCATTACGAGCCATGCATACGTTAAGTATATCTCCACGACTGGCACACGCTATGGAACGTTTATATGCCTACGTCAAGTCGTTTATCTTGCAGTGTGGAGATCTATTGGTGAGACAAGTTAATGTAGCACCATACATATGCAGTCTGACGTATTTGCCAGCAGTCACTACCGGGAAATTGCTCTTTTTCAGGTGATCCGGCTGCCTCATTGTCTTGAGTGATGAGATGAACCAAAGTTTTTCTTGGGACGCCAATGTAACAAGTCCCGGACACGAGTGCAATGTCACATGTCATCATGGAACATGAACAATGTGGAGGGGATGGACCAACGTCCACCGAACGTGCTTTACTGCTGCTCACTCATACTCGATTTTTTCTCTTTGCCTAATTTGCTTCTAAAAGGCTTTGCATGAAGGCCAGTAGCACGGGATTGAAGTCCTTAGGAAAAGAGGTCTAACTCCTGCCAAAGTGCCAAGACTGTCAGTGCCTCTCGAGCCCAGGCTCGTGTCATCACTAATTTCCGTCGGTAAGAGGCAGGCACTCGCACACGTTCACGTGGTTTGAGTGCTTGAAAGGATCTGAACATGACAGGAGATGCTCATGATGCCCCCCAGATCAACTCCACTGACATGGGAATTGAAGGTGGAGAATTGGAAGTGGAAAAAAAACCTTTGCTTGACTGCCCTAAAAGTCCATTGCAATGCCATTTTCCTCGTGCTCACACAACAATCTTTTCTTTGGCCTGACTGCATCTCACGGCCGTCAGTAAGGACAGTGGGCTATTCGTCGTTACTCACCTTGTTGCCGGCGGCAGCGGAGGCGTTGACTGCGGCGATGGCGAAGGCGGCGACCAGACAAAAGTGAGCGACATTAACGGGGGACTTAGGCATTTCTGAAACAACGCTCCGTCAGTGATGGCTTCGCACCCCTTTTTTAAGTGTGCCAAGAAGTGCTTCGCCAACAGGCTCGATAGCGACTGCGTGGCCAATCAGTCATACTGGCACTTAAGTATGAGCTCTAGAGGTCGGTTGCCTCACTTCCTATGAAGTTCAAAGGAAACGACAAGAACGACAACGGGGCTCTTGTTGGGGCAAGAATGTGAAAAAAGCCCTCGAAAAAAAGTGACATTGGCCAACTCAAAAGGAAACCAGTGCTTTCCCTCTGCATTTTTCATCAAGATCTGTGCACTTTGCACGATAAAAGTTGTCTTTCAAATGTCAAGATCAAGTCAGTCGGGTGACTCACATACATCTGGACATCGCGAGTGACCTGCGGAGTCACAGTCAAAGGTTACCTTATCGTGCTGTTATTTGCCTGGGAGCCCTTTTTCCTTGCCTTGGTCTGCCCCCTTCAGTGGACGTTCAACAAGTGAGCACCGAGCAAGAACCAAGGGGAGACAAAGAGCAGAGAGGCTAAAAGAGACGACAAGAAAGACTGGGGGAGGAGGGAGGGGGAAACTTTCCAATGGAGAAATCGAAAAAGGAAGGTATGACAGCACTGTGCTCAGGCTGGGCTGGCCTGCACTGGACTGCATTGGCCTAGGCTGCCATTCCATGCTTGGGCAAAGACCAGCTCTGATTTGTTAACTCGGAGAATCCCAGGGAGGGAAGACATCTCAACATCAAAATAGGCCTGTTACTGTGTATGATTATAAGTAAGCAAGGGACTTTGAAGGCCCAGGATATGGGAGAGATTGCCTGTATGCAATGTCATTGTCTTTTCTAGTGCTGTTGTAACCTGTAGCCTTCGAAAAGACGCAAAAGCTCTATTACTGTGTGAGTCCAGGACTTGCAGGTCCATGGGGGGTTACGCGGGAGCACCCTGACTCTCTAACGTGCCAGGGTTCGGGATTGAGAAGAAAGTCCTGAGGTAAGAAAGTCTCGAGTTCCCGAGATTCCCGATCATGACAGTACTTCTTTGGTCAAGAGCGAATTATTTATTGACCCAAACAAATCACCATCACTGCCACAAGGGGCAGAATACTCAGCTGAAATATGATGAGGCTTGCTACGCATATTCTCCTCCTTCTGTTTGACTGTAAATTTTGTTGCATTCTTCTCCATGAAATAAACACCAAGTTTACCAATGAACTTACGAGGTTCACTCTACACACTCTGCGTGTGCGTTTGTATGTATTACAGGTCATTCGAACAGGAGCAAAATTTCGGGGTTGAATCAAGCAGTCTCAAGAACAGCACACTTACTCTCCACTCTCCTGTAGGCATCAAATATTGCTGAGAAATTTCCGTTTCAAGAACTCAAAGCAAAACCGCTACATTTGCCGTTATTCATGACTATTGGAATTTTTTTAAACTGTGGCAAGGGCCTAACTAGATATTCCCTTCCTGTAAAGGTGCACTTTATTGACCCGAGATGGGACCTCATGGCACGAGGGCAGATTCGGCTTCGTAAGGCTTTGCCTCAGAAAATGACTTCAACACAAGGCTTTCTTGAATACCCCCATTCACGTTCATATTCACCACCCCGTGACCCCTACACTTTTGTTCAGCGGTGGGGCCAGCCACATCTGCCGAAACTGCGTGCCAACCCAACTTGGCTCAGGCAGCCCATTCAGCCCCAAGAGCCGGAGATGAAGTGTAGTGATCACTTTATTGCTCTAAATCGTTCTCACTCTCAATCACTCTGACGTATTCGCTCGCGCTCTCACCTTGGCTCTCCCTCTCAGGGGATGTGAAGTGGTTCCTTTTTACCTGCATGACAGTAAATGACACAGGGCAGCACTCACGCAATCCGTGCGTCACAGAAAACCGGCCTTGATGCTTACCTGGTGCGCGATCGGGGCGCAAAAGCTGGACAGACAGACTCACAGACGTGCATACGGCGATTAGTGTATAATGGATGCATTGGTCAGACTTACTCTGTACAGTCTGCGTGCGACAAATATTCAGATTCTGCGTCGTTTGCCTTCAGTCAATTGCACATGAGAAAGTTAGCTCAGAGTGCAGTTTGTGTGCAAGAGCGTTCGCCCAGAGTGGAGTTTGCCCATGCTAAACAGGTTGCCCATATATATTGAGAGAGCTCATGTGTGATGGAAACAGAGGGGGGCCCACAAACTGAGATGAGAAAGGGGCAAACAGGGGAACAAGCAAGGAGTTGAGGGAGCAGCGAGACTGTTGAGGTGTTCCATCGCCATATGGAGCAAGTTCACGGAGAACCTGCTGGTTGGCATATGTTCCAAGGTGCACACAGTACCAAGGTCTTTGTGGACCAAATCACGATAATGCAGTTCTGAGTGAAGTATCGTTATATGATTAAATTCGTTCTTGCCAAATGTCTATGTGGAAGTAACTTGTTCTTTAGCAGGCTAACTTTCTTGTAGTCAGTCTGCACTAAGGGCTCACATTCTGGCATGCGAACCGCACTCCGGGCAAATGACTGGGTGGACCCTGGATTCAAAGTTAAACTTGCTCCAAGATCGTAACCGACTTCAAGTAGAGAGTTCCGGAGAACCAAAAGAAGGTTTTGAGTAAAAGGTGCGTGTGCATATGAGCAAAGGATCAACCAATAGCCTGTGGTGCATGATGATGCGTGGTCGAGCTGTAGCTCCTTGTTTCTTGCCTTGTTTGTGCGCACAAGCAGCACGGCGACCCAGCTGTCCGCCGCGTACGTGCCCCTGGTCACATCCGTCCGAGGGCCGGAGGAAGCAAGGGCAGAACGTGGTCGGTGGATCTCATTTCGCCTGCGTTGTCCTTCAATCGTGACGGGAGGGTGCATGGCGGTAAATCTGGGACAGTTGAGCCTTGGTGCACGTAGAGGTCGTGGAAAGCTACACCAGCACTATATACAGCATGTGCAATATTGAGCCTGCCCCACGATTGTGACTCATAACTCCACTATGCATGAAGCGACAGCTTTATGCATGGAAAGAGAAATCTGTGAGTCGGAATTCTGGGGAGGAATGGGATTCACAAATGAGGTGAACGTCAGTCGTTATTATAGAGACTGCAGGGTTAAGACTTAAAAAGTATACAAAAACAAACTGACAATCCTGAGCTCGGTGCTTCAGCGAGGTTGCAAGACAAAGAGGGATTCATTTAGTCTAGAAAAATCTTATGTACAGGTCAGTTTAGAGGCCCACGTACCTTTCAAATGAGAGCTTGACCCCAAAATGAAGCAGTTGCGATGATTGAAATTTAAAAATGACCTTCAATATAACACTTTTTGCGCGAATCACTTAGATAAAGTCTTAAGTGCTGAGTTTTGTTCGTCTACATTAGTTGAGCATGTTTTCAATGCCTTATAACGCATTAACCGACGGCAAGAAACCAATGGAGAGGCCCAACATATCAGCATCGTACTCCAATACTGGCCTTCTCAAAAAAATTTGCTACGTTGAAACCAAGGACCTTTGCTTGCTGCCCACGGGGTTCCTCTTGCGAAAGTACGCATTCTGCGCATGCCGCAATTGGTCAGAAAAGCGTGTGTCGATAGGAGCCTAAATAATGCACAACCTGGGGGGAGGGGGGGCAGGAGAGGAGAGAAAGGTGACACTGCCATGGAAACTGCACGCAAACTGCATGCAAAGTTGCCTGTCAGGGTACGGGCTCATATCAATCATTTAAAGCCTTGCACTGTGTTTGTGCACTCACGTGACATTTTTTGGCGTCACCATTTCGATCAGCTGAAGTAGGTAAGTGTGCACCATGGCCATACTACATTCGGTGGGCGTCAAGAACTGTCATTGCGTTGCATGATCATGTCTAAAGCAGCGAGGCGAGGCCTCATTCTTGAGCTTTCATGCTCCGGATGCTTTATCTTGGCACCATAGATGAGTCGGGGTGATTGGATTGCACCAGACAAGCTTATAGAAGCTCACCGGAGAGAAACTGGCATAATGTCTCCAGGCCTGACGGTTTCAGGTGCATGCATTAGAACTCCAATCTTTGTTCTTGCTCGCCTCAAGGTCAGTGCTGTGGTGCATCGACAGTTGTGACACCAACAGGTCTTTCATTGGTTGCGCTAAAATTTGTCTCCTGGATCAGAGGCCTTTCAGCTAGCTGACATGCCAACCCACATTGGAACTCAAGAGCTTATGTGCCCAAAATCTCTTTTCGGGGAAAACACATGTGTCCACCTTCCAGCTCAGATCTTAACCCTCTGGATCATGTGCTCTGGAACCAGGTGGGAGGCGTAAGGAACGTGCGCCGTAACAAATGTCGAGCTGAACCACCGAATAACTGCAGCGTGGCACATTCTAGACTCAGAGTTTTTGACACGACTTTCCCTGAGGTTTGGTGGCAGGCTAGGGGCTGCCACTCAAAGTAACTGCCTTTTTGCTCAACCATTTCCTCCAGCCTCACCCCGAACTCCCAGCGCAGAGCGCAAACAACTGTGCGAATGTTCATTTTGTTGCAAATGGAAGCAACAACTGTCCAAGAACAAAGCAGACTTTTTGCAACCATGGCGACCCCAGTTTGCACTGCCACCCTCAGGACAGAGCAAAATCGGCAGTGCAAACGAGGGCAAATACCAAGTGGGCTACGGAGGTGACGAACTTGATAGATAAATCATGTCACATTTTGTGCACTGCAGTTGACAACGGCAATTATGTTTTGCTATTTTCAGGTTTAAACACAATAATCGATCCAACGGAGGAACAACAACAGCCGCCTGCACGAGACATGTTTGGTTGGGACGTCGAAAATGTGACTGTGAATAAATACAGGCAAAAGTAACATCAGCCTTCTGCATTTCGACCTTGAGGGGTTCAAGTGGGGAGAATTGATTCTCTGTAATTATGCTGCCAACTGACGGGATGAGTGGGGAAATGACATCATGAGGGGGCAGCTCTTTAAGATTTTTGGTCCTTCTGATGGTATTAGTGGGGTGATGATAAGTGAGGAGCCAGCAAATGAGGTGATCACTGTAGCACTCATTCACGTCAGATAGTCCATTCGCTGCCCCCTCCACTTGGGCCTTATTTTTCGGCTCACCCGTGATTTTCCTTAAAGAGGCGAATTTTTCACGTTGAAAATCATCCCGTCTGTGCTCTGGCAGGGCCGGGTCTGGCAACTCTTGTGATGTGAGAAAATTTTCGGAGATCATCCAAAATCCAGGCACTCTGCATGTTTCAAGGGTTTTTGAGAAACAGGACTTTTTTCGAGTTGTTTTTTCAACAAGTCAATTTGTTGATGAGAAGTCGATTTGTAAAAGAAAATGCATAAAAGGAGTGACTTAAAGCACGAGTTGCAGAAAACCTTGTGCCCCAGCTGAGTGAAAAGGCGGGAATAAAGTATGTCTCGCTTCTTTTTGGAAAAACAGTTGTTTTTGGAGGCATCACCCAAAGAAGACAGGGATGGAAAGCAAAAAAAAAGTCAGGGAGGAAAAGTCAATTCGTCAAAAAAATCGTCACTTCTTCTCCCCCAGAAAGGCTTCTTGCATGCGATTTCTTACACCCCTCCTCACGCACTTTTTTTCTTGCACCCTCACGGGAGGTGTGACCTGACCTAATTTGATCTGATCTGACCTCAGCTATCGTAGCCCAACCCAGCCCAACCTAATGAGCTCGATTGAGAGGCACCTTTGATACCTGACAGTTGAATGGGCACCCTGCAGGAAGATTTACTGATACCACATCAAAAATGCCTGAAGAGGCCCAGGGCTTCATTCACCTGGTTGACTCTCATAGAAAATAGCGCATACATGTTTAAAAGTGTGTCTTCAAACACCACGTTTTCGTACGGAAACTATAAAGTATATAATATGCAACAAAAAAAGGTCAGACACTAAAAAAAATTTGCTCATAACCATAGGGGGAGAAAGTGGGTGATTCTGGAGCAAATGTATCAAAGTTTGGTCTCTCATTCCTAATAAGAGACGATTTCTAAGTCACGACGATGACGTAACTTATGTCTGACCAGCTGATAGATGGGTACTAGTAGCAAGAGTTCAGTGGATGAGTCCCAGCTGGCCCAAGACCAAGTCCAACTGACTGGTATGATCATGGCGCAAATGAGGATTCATGAAAATTGGAGCATCTGAGCCAAAGTTATATGCAAATTTTCAGTGTCAGACCTTTTTTGTTGCGCATTGTACACTAGGTACTCACTAACTCATGTTACCTCTCGTTCTTGTCACTTTCATTTTTTCGTCACTAAAAACAATATTTAGTCAGTTCAATTTTGCACTTAGAAATCTTCTCCCCAGTCATTCTTTCTTCACCTTCTTCCGGCTACCAATTTATTTGTTTTTAGTCGCTCATAACCAAAGGTTGAAGAGGCCCCGAGATCCATTAACAACTTTGCATTGGCCCTCATTACATCTGCGGACTGGGGAAGCTCTTCTGAAGACGTTCTTTCTCCTAAGAGGACTTCTTTTACAAATGAACCTTTGAGAGCCTTGTTGAGTGGAACTGTAAAGCACAGGGTGCGTCAGTTCCATTGACGTTGCGCTGAAGCAGAGCACTTCAGCTTCGATGCACATTTCTTACTTGTACGTACCATGAACTGACAAACTTGCTGCCAAAATCTAGTCACGATCTTCATTCAGTACTGAATTTCTGATCAAGTGATGCTAAAACGTGCCCCAAACCATACTTTGATGTGGACCACCTTTAGTGTTAAAGCCAATTCAGACGCACCCTGTGCACCCTGCTCAAAAATACAAGTGCTATTATAAACCATCTGCATGATGGGCCATCTTTTAGTATACTGCATATCCGGTCGACATACTCGATCTTCGCCATTTGCATCTTTTGGATGATCTCGCGCGCAAGTGAGTCTCGCCACTGTCGGATTCAGACGCAACCGCCTCAGTAAGTGAGAGACTTCATTTTGGCCTGAGAGAGGCTTCGAGAGTCTTGGTCTCCTCAAGAAGAATACCAGGCAGGCGCTGACGGTGCAGTTCAGAGCAGAGACCTTGACGCCCAAGTCAAGGTTGGGCATTAAAAGACACGTGAAGGAGCCGAAGAGAAAGGGGGAAAGTTTCGAGCTTATTTGTCGAACATAAAATGGAGCCGGGATCAAGTTGCGAAAGGTTGGGGAATGTAGATTGCGACACAAAATTGCTACCCCTGGTAGCAGCAATGACGTAAATACAGCATGACTTTTTCTATTCGAAAGGTAATTCTCAGCTCATACAGAATGTCAAGTGTTACGTTACAGCCAAAAGAAGGTTAGGGGGGGGCAAATGGAAGCAGTCGTTGGCAGTGAGTCTGGCTCATACTGTATGAGTACAGGCAATGAGGCAATGCTTGCTGCAATCAGCCCATGCATGTAGTTTTGGTGTGTGACACGAATTGACCCTATGACGAGATCGATCAAGTATAAGAAGTGTTCATTGCACGTGGGTAGAAGAGCAGAGACGTAGTATTCGATTCACCCCACGCTCAATCATGAGGACAAAGAAATGGAAATGGGTCCGACTACCAATGAGTTCGGGAGGTCGGTTGACTGGCTGTCGTCTGTTCGGAATTGTCCATTCTTCAGCACACGGTACGTGTGGAGTGACCTCCACACCTCGCCGGAAGCAAAGGTTGTGCTGGAAAACTGTGGTCTCGTTTCGCTGTGCTGTACTGAGTTTGGTTGCCAGCTGTTGCCACATGGACAAGCTCTGCCAGCAGTACAGAATAGGTCTTTGTTCGTCCATGTACCCAGCATACAGTGGGAGGGAACGGAGATGCAGGATCTCGTCCTTGGTCATTCCCTTGGCAGCACCATCACGGACGAGCCACAATTCATCGACACTGTCTAAATCCACAAGTTCTCGACCGGGCTGGAGAGACTCAAAGGCCACTCCTTAAGCCCCTGATCTTTAATGCCTTTTCTTGCCCAGATCTTGATTTGGCAACTGGCACAACAAGGCATAGAACCTCAGGAGTCTGCGTTTGATTAGTGGTGGCCTGCCGTGGTACTAGGAGAAGGAAAGGAGTCCAGAGACTTGATGTATCTAAAAAGAAGAACACGGGGGGATCCTTGATATTTCTAGGCAGCAAATAATCTCTTGGATCCAGATTTATCCGACACATTGCGGTAAGTGGCCTCGAGGACCAGAACACCTTGACGATGAGGAAGTTCTTGAACTGGGCCATGTCCAAGGCGCCCACACACCAGATGGCATAATCTCCCCCACAAAGCAGAGAGGATGAGCAAGACGAGGAAGAGGCAGAACCTCACTTCCCAAGCAACGTAGAAATTGCAGCTGCACTCAAAGTGTTAGGAGTCTTTAAAAGGCAGAGAGACTGCGGATGGATGCGGGCACGGGCTTTTTGCTAATCCGAAAAGCCTAAAGCCTGATTCTGTTAAGCTCCTTTTACTTCAGGCTCCTGAGTTATCCAGTCTCGGTCCTAGACGGACGAAAGGCCACTCATAGACAACCAAAGCAAGTTGCTGACAACTTGTTGCACGTGAGGATGATGAGCTAAGAAACAAAATCTGCAAAATCATCATCTTGGGCAGGTCAGATTGATAGAGAAGTGATGCAGTCGATCTGAAATACAAAAAGTCACAATTCAAAGTACTTCGCAGCAAGCCAAAGTTGGTGGTACCTGGAAACAGTTTTCAACCACCAAGTCTCAGGGGAAAACGTCACTGTACGCCATCAAAATGTCAGAGCACCGTAGGGGACTTTACGGCATAGCAAAATTGGTCCTGCAAGAATTTGTCTACAAGAAGCTGCAGGCATGATATCAGTATCCAAGTGTCACCATAAACGGTTGTCAGTGTACTCGAAATTTGCTTGCTCAGTCTTCAGTCTCGAGAATTTCCGTTATATCGAGATCCGTTATACCGAGATTTGATTACACAAGGCGTGCCACTTATAGCGACACAGTTGGCGCGAGCCAAAATTGTCAGTACAAAATTTGTCGCAACATCCTGTGACTTCCCTACCAATATTTTTTTGACAAACTCTGGCAACCCTGGCAGCACGTGCACAAGAAATATGCCCTCGTGAAAAAAGGGCTTCCGAGCTCACTCGAGAATCAATGAAACTTGTTGTTGAGAATAACTCTGGTCAGTTTCGTCAAACAACCTTTTGTGAACAAAAGTGGCAGCAGAGCAAAAGTTGGCGAAGACCACAGACAAGTGGTGCATCGACCTCAATCTCGATCCGATCAAGCAACCTCCGAAACCGATCCAATCTCGAGATTAATTCGATCTCAATCCCCACTGTGTCCACTAGCATAAGCTCAATGCTGACGTCACAATGTCGGGCCTTATTATAGATAAGAAAATGACTTTTGCCGCCTAAAATATCCAGTGGCGCCAAAATATTAGTGATTTGGGCAGATTTTTTATTGCAACTCTACCCTATAAGTGAATTGTCAGCATTTTCAGGGTCACTATAAGCGGTGCTATCTGTACTTACTTTACGGTCACAAGAAGCATGTAGACAAGTTGCCACAGCTTACTAGTAAGTAAAGTGATTAATGGTGCAAAGACAATTAATCGATTAACCTTAAGAAGTTAAAATCAGGGAAGCTTGATTGATCTCCTCTGTACTATTTTTACAGACCTGGCCGTAAGTAATTG
>JAAUXU010001260.1_pt1 | contig 13707 bp, 13 predicted proteins | sample 7278151 | NCBI WGS metagenome assembly JAAUXU01 (sample SAMN14350113, study PRJNA611818) | marine sediment metagenome | isolation source: surface marine sediment (1.8m) | place: French Polynesia: Moorea | collected 2018-08 | reverse complement strand
CTTCGTCAAACGTTAATATAAATGCCTTTCTACTGTTGCTTCGTTTACAGTGCCAATAGCGTCATGTCGGTCTGGTCCCTACCACTAATAAGCGGAGTGCACTGTATGGCGGTCGGAGCAACACAGGCGTAGACAAACTTGTGACTCCAACTGTGTGCGCAGGTACGAGGCGTTTGGAGACAGGTCAAGCATTGACCAGGGAGGCCCACTGCACTGCATGTTGTGCTTGGCGCAACCGAGAAAGAGTCGTGGCGCATGCCTGGCGCAAAATTTGGAGACTCAGCCAACGAGCAGAAGCATTTTTGACGCCGAGACTGCCAAGCAAATGGCCTTCCTACCAATACCTAGAGCTAACCACGAATATTTGTAAAATGAATTTGACACATGCTACTGCGAGTTACAAGGAGAAGGCATAGCATTCTAGAGTTGTGACTTAAGGATGAAAGACTTCAAAGAAGACTGGATATGCGTAAGGGTATTCCGAATACGACTTTCTGGCATATTCTCCATGTTGATGTGACGATCATACATTCAATGCTTTGGATCAGTCTGAACGGAGCAAACAGGAAAAAGACAAGAGGATCCTCCAAAATTCCAGCTGTTGTCAACGGTGCCAAATTAATTACATTTAGAGTGCATCTGAACCTAGCCAAAAAAAAAAAGTTGGCATCCTCAGGCGTTAGGAATACTTTTGCTGCTGACTTTGAGTAATAAGGAACACTTTTGAGTTTCCTTCTTGGTCCCCCTCTCCTCCCTTGATGTATTCTGTTCTGCCGCCCTCGGTCGCAATTCCTTTCTCCACTCGTGGTCTGTCATGACTTCTTGTGGAATGAAGATGTTGTACCAGGAGCCGTCGATGCAGGAGCTCGCGGTCTCCAGGTCTTGTGCAGACTCCCTGCGAGTCATGTCCTTGATTTGGGCCTGCATGGAGGAGTCCGACAAGTCTGACAAGAACAGCATCTACTCCTGCTGCTCGTTCCAGGACGACTCAAGTTCAGGTGAACTGGCAGTGACTTTATAGTTGGGAGCTTCATTGGAACTGCCAGCAAAGCGGGTCGGATCTGCTAGTGAGTTTATAATGTATAAACTCAAAACTTCTAATGTCCAATATGACATCCACGGAGCCAGATCTTGGGCACCGTAGCAACTGACGACACTGTAGAGCCAAGTAGTCAGATCTCAAATGCTCACTGTACAGAGTGATTCGAACCTTCCTCACCTTTTTTTTTGTAGGCGCCAAAAGCATTTGCAACAAAGAGACAAAAGCAAGCATGACTGTACAGTTCTTACGATCCATTCTCATGGGTCCTGCTAGAAACTCTTCAGCCATTGTGCAGTGCAGGGAAGAGCATGGCTATCCTGAGGCTGTCCTGAAATAGCTAATTTATTAATGAAGTTTTAGGGTCAACTGACTAATTATAATTATCCTCGCACGTGGTCTGAGCAGATACCTCGGTGTAAATTGCTTAATTACTGTTGTGATTTGCAGGCTTGCAACCAAATGAGACTTGATAAGACCCGAGAAATTCTTCTTTGCGGAGTTGGGAAATTTTCCCGAAAAAATATGGAAAATCTCCGAGAAGAAACTAGAACTGTCACAACTGACTCTTGTAAGCATTGGGAATAGCACTCATAAGTTATAAGTACTGGGAATAACACTCATAAGTTATAAGTACTGGGAGTAACACTCATAAGTTATAAGTACTGTGTGCATCAGACGAACGGGACTCTTTTAATGCAGCGAAAAAGATTTTTTATGGTACAGCTTGCTTCACGAACAGTCTAATAATGATTGATGATGATGATTAAAAGAAATTCATTGACAGGCATTCATTTGAAATGAATCGCATTATTTTTAGATAATCCCTCTCCCTCCAGGAGAGGCCGGAAGGTCTCGCATACAGTGCGAATGAAGCCTGGGTCGATGGAGGCTCCTCCACAGCAGACTTCATGGTGTCGACGTTGCCGTGGCCAATGGAGCTTGCTGACAAGACGCTGAAGTCGAGAGGGTTTCAGGTTAGTGATGACGACGGCCAGGACTCCTTTGACCACGACTCCATCGACCCAAAGTCCCTGGTTTGGAATTGTTGGCGCTTGAAAACTCGCTCGGAGAACGTCGTAGGTGACCTCAAACCGCTCAGCAACCACAGAGACTCAGTCCACAGAGTCGAGCAGCTCCATGTCTTCCTGGAGTGACAGTTTTCAATTAGATGTTGAGAGTTTTGGCATGTTTAAAAACCTCTGAACGTTCCAATAGGATGGTTGCCAACCTGATACAGTTGCTTGATTCGATGCCATTGAGTGACAAATAAGGCTGTAGGTGAAAGAAATTGGCATTTTAGGCTTCTTAGACGACACAATTTAGTCATCTTACGTTATATACGTACATATTTCGTGTCAGTTTGTCACAGTGACCGACAACGCAATTGATCGAACCACTTTCCTTGAGTGTGGACAGGAGCAGCATCACCAGTGCAGTCCTCCTGTCTACAATGACACTTTCAGTCTATCTTTGCTAACATGGTTACTTAATTTTCCCGGAATTTCTCAGGATTTCCCTGGAATGACGTCCCAATTTCTCTGGAAAGATTCCTGCATTGCCATCGTTGAAGTCGTTGCATCAAACGTTCTTCGTGCGGTGCAAGAGTCGTTTCTCTTGCGCCAGAGGCTGAACGGTATTAGTGACGACTAAATTTCATCGTATAAAAAGAGCTCTGAATGAAGTCACAAAAGGTGACCGCCAAACTGACCTGACTTGTATAAATAAAGTATCCTTCTGTCAAATCCTATTTCTTTGGTGGGACACGACTTTCTACGAGTGCTGTTCTGCCCAGCACGAGTAGTGACAGCCGACACATCTGGCCATTGTCCTCAGCCCCACAAGTTTGAGCTACAGTGGAAGCCGCGCAATCTTTCCATCAATGAATACGAGGCATCGAACTAAAAGAACATCAAGAAGTCCCCGTTTATTCGTAGTACGTAAATCCACAGCTCAAGATTCAATTTCAACGTCGCGTAAGTCGAGCAAAGGAAGAAGAAACATTACTGCAAATAGTGAAATAGACAGGACAGAGAGAGAAAAAGGTGCACACAAAGTACACACAATATTTACAATGCCGAATGTCTGGCCTCAGTAAGGAGAGAAGGCCAATTCTGCTGCTCTAAGGCTGAAGCAGTCCTTGCTTTTTTGATCACAGATTGTTGTGGCATGGCAAACATCCTCGAGACCCCTGCTCAGGTTGCATTTTCACAGTGAAGGAAGAGAAAAAAAGCACTCTTACGATTAAAAAACACTAATGCCTTGGTGAACGAATGCGCAAAGGGTGACCAAGGGGCTGCTGGGGATGCTGGCAACTGCTCGGAAATGCGTCAAGGTCGGGCGGGGGAAGCGCGAGCTCCCCCCTGCCTTCAAACTGCATACTTTGTAGCACGTCGTGTACTGTGTGTACAGTAGAGTTAACACTGTGGAAGATAAACATATCATAGGGAAAAAACAGACATATGATAGAATGAAACTAAGAAATCGTCGAGGACCTTTTTTTCCGACAAAAGGCATTCAGAGCCTTCTTCCTTCTTCTCTTCATTGCACTTGTTCTTCTCCCTCTCAGCGACACATAGATATCAGCGTTCAACCGAAGACTATCCCTTACACGTCAGCACAACAAACTTCCTCTTCTTCAATGGCATCATCACCTCCAAAGGCAGCTACAGGTGTGTCTACAACTCGTCGTGAGCCTCCTGAAACAGAACAGAGAGCGATCGTTAGTACTATTTTAAGAGGGAGGGCAAAGTTGTTTCGACACGCAATGAGAACAATGTTTACTGTAAGTGCATTTAGGCAAACTTACCACGTCATCTTCGTCATCAATATCGTCCAGGTCCTCGTCCTCGTCCTCCTCCTCAGCGTTCTTGGCCTCCTCCTCTGCCTTCTTCTTTTCTTCCTCGTCTTGCTCGTCCTTCATCTTCTTCTCTCCTTCCTTGGTCACAGCCCATAGATCTTCACCAGCCTTCTTGGCTGCAGCCGGATCATCGGAGATCAACACGTTGTCGAAGATGGTACCACTCTTCACTTGCCACAAGTCGAAGCCGATCTTGCAGATCTCATCGAACTTGCCGAGATCCTTTGCTTCGTCGGCGTTGTACTCGGGGTTGGGAATCATGGGATGGATCCACTTGCCCTTGTAGTCGGGATTGTCAATCTGTCGCGGCGTCCACTCGCCCTTGAAATCAGGGTTATCGATCATGGGAGGCTCCCACTCGCCGTCCATGTCGTCGTCCCAGTCTTCGGGCTTGGTAGCCTCTGGGTCAGGGATGTGCTCGGGCTGGTCCCAGTCTTCGGGCTTGGAATCCTCGGGATCATCGATCTTCTCACGGTCGTCCCAGTCCTCAGGCTTCTTCGCCTCGGGATCCTTGATCTCTTTAGGAGGCAAGAAGTCCCAGTCGTCCTCGAGACTGCCAGATTCGGCCTTCTCGTTATCGATGAGCACCTCGTACTTGCCGTCGGGATTGAGGATGAGAGTGTACAAGTGAGTGAAGACGTCATCCTTGCAGCGGATGTCCTTCTTGATCAAGTGGTTCTTGCCCTTGTAGCTGAAGATCACGTGCACCTTCTTCGTCCCCGGCCCGCAAATGTCGGGTCCGAACATGACCTGATAGGGCGAGTCTCCGTGCATGTCTTTCTGGTCGAGCGAGCAGTCGAACAGCTTAACGTAGCCGCCGCCGCAGTCGATGCTCTGCTCGTGCTTGACGGTAAACTGAAGGACTAGCGGCTTGTCCTTATTGGAGAAGCTTTTAAAGTCCCTGGAGAGGGCATAAAAACGAGCGTCCTGACTAGTCTGCAACCCCTTATCCTTCTCGGCGTCGCCGTAGAACTTGCCGGCTGTCCTCACGAACTTGCCGGTTTGGTCCGCGCCCTTGTTCTCGGACTGCACCCACGTCTTCTCCCAGTTGTCTGTGTAAAGCGAAAGTGACTTAACTAAGCATTAACGGGACTTAGCAATGCTTCACTTACCATCATCAAACTGCTCGTCGAGGTAGATCTCGGAGGCGACGAGGGACGCCAGCAAGAGACATAGAAAAGCTTTCATACTGGGACTTTGCTGGGTGTGTGCTCACTACTGGACTGGCGTCACTCTGACCACGGGCGGAACTTCTTTGTGGCGGCGGACGACTGCAGACTGGAGGAGTTCCCCTCGCTCGAGCTCTCCTCTTATAAAGTGAGTGTCTCGTTTGCTTTGCTCCGTCGATGCCGGCTGCCTGGAGAGGTCCTCCAGCCTGGGCTGCCCTCGCGGCCATCCCAGTCTTTGCTTTGCCGGCACCTTGGAAATGTCGCGCGTCCATTGGCCGGAGGAGGACACACGGACGTCGCCCATTGGACCACCTGGACTACATACTAGAGGAGGATAAGCGCGGAGGAGAGAGGCGTCGATCCTACTCTGGGGGTCCCGACGGGGAAAAACGGAATGAAGCGTTGCTGCCCGAGCGCACGAGGGCGACGGAGAAAGCAGGGATGCATTTTCAGGTGTTGAAGCTGCAGCGCGCGTCGGGCTCGGTGCAGTAGTCGTTCTTGGGATCACACAAACATGAGCCGGATATCGCTGGGGCTGGGGACCAAATTGGGGGCGGCGGGGATCGGCTCAAACAAGTCGGAACTGAGCGTACATAACACCTTTCTCGTACATGCAGTACTCACAGAGTCACTACTTCTGTCATTCCTTACTCTTGCAGACTTACCTGTCCACGCTGAGAAAGAAACAGCGCGAGGTGAAGAAGAAGAAGCTGAAGCAACAGCAGAGCGTGGACAAGGAGGACGACGAAGGCACCGAGGACGACTCTTCCTTCTTGGCCTCACTGGCCAAGGAATTCGCCAAGGAGGAGATCCAAGACTCGCCCTTCCTGAAACGGAAGGATCAAGCTCGCCCTGCATCCTCGCCAGGATCTGCTCCGGGCACTCCACTTCCCGAAAAAGATGCCCCGTTCGTCACCTCCTTGGCCAAGAAGCCCAGCCCCTTCTTCAACAGTCCCGGCACTGCTCAAACATTGGACAACTTTGTCAAGTACGAACGCAAGTACTCGTCCAGGTTCAAGACAAACGCAGCTGCTGAAGCCAGTGGAGACGATGAGGACATCTCTGTCTCTGAAAAGCACCTGTCCAAGGTGGAAAGAACGAGCAAGTTCAAGCAAGTAGCCAAGGAAAAGAGTCTGACGCTGCAATTGCCGACGACATCATCGAGGACGCGTAAGCAGAGTGCCGAGACCACTGCGTCAGAGGTAAGCGAGCTGCCGCAAGCGTCGGGATCGAGATCGGCCACGCCCTCGCCCTCACCCTCCGGGATGACTGGAGGCCCGGTGCTCCTGCTAGAAGACCTACACGACATCGACGAGCTGGAAGAGAACATCATTCTTTCTGACGACGTCGACGAGGGCGAACAGGAAGGAGTAGTAGCACCGGTGGAGTCCTCTTTGGCTGGAACGACTCAACAGGGGTTACCACAAGAGGCTGAAGAAGTAGCCGAAACTCAAATTGATAAGCCGGATGTCCCCGCTCCGGTGAATCTCGTCGACCCCGGATCCATTCCAGTGACGGAGGCCGCGACAGCGGTCGCAGGCGCTTCTTCTGTCACGAGCTCTTCGACTTGCACGAGCACCACGTTGAAGCCTGACCGCAAGGACAAGCACAGGAAGAAGAAGAAGAGGGACAAAGCGCGCAAGAGACACAACTCTGATCCCTCCTGCCGTGAATGCGCTCGACTTTGCGAATTCCACCGCTCCCAGCTCCAGAAGCCGCAGCCGCCGAAATCCGACAGCTGCGTCCAGACCACTCAGGGATGGGACCAGCGGCCTCGGAGCAGTTATTTGTTCGACCCCTCTCAAGATCTGCTCGTGTACGAGGATGAGGAGGAGAGAAGACGACCTCTGAGGCCCAGAACGGCAGCAGTAGTTAACGGTGAGTACGAAGATGCTGTTAAGATAAGCCTTTATGCTCGTGTTTAAGGGCGATAAAAATGATGAGTTGAAGAGCTGTTATCGCGCATGAAGGAGTAGAAGGAGGAAGTCTTCCTGCTCACGTCTGCAGCAGGTGGGATGGTTGGACTTCTCCTCCTCCACCAAAGCCTTCTACTTCCTTTTTCTCTCTCTCTGCTCGGCGATTTAGGGAGTTGGGCTTAGACGCGTTCAGATTCTTCTCATATCCTTGAGCAAACATGTCCTCGCCCACCTAGTGCGGTTGCGCCTGGTGCCTCAACACGACGACGTCGCGCGCTTCCATTGGTTGCCGCGGTTCTCTCTCCTGGCGTTGACTTGGCTCATACGCGTAACCTTCGGAGAATTTTCTGTATCTTCTTCTCGAAGTAATACAAGGTGGAAAGCACTTATGAAAATCAATAGCGGGCTAACGACGGGAATGGGGTCGCTCCTCTGCCGCTCCCGCATGAGTCACAGCTTGGGGGGGGGGTGAAGTTTGTCAGACTGGTCGAGCTCTGGGATGTCTTGAGCTACCTCACGTTGCGACTCAGGTTGTTGTTGCCGTGCAAGACGTACGAGCAGTTGCGGCAGAGGCCGGCCGTGGTCGTGGCTGACCAGATTGCGCGATCACTTCCGACGGACGAAAAAAAAAGTCAAGGCTCAGCTGGAGCAAGAAATGTGTCTGAAGTCAAAAATTAATATGGGAAACCTGCTGGGGCAAATTGGAGAGGCTGAATTTTAAGCCATGGCATGAAGGATGTTTGGATGCAGCTGGAGGCCGAAATCTGTAAGGAATTTTCATCCGGCTCTTCCATCGGTTTCTCTCGGGCGAGGAGGCGGTATTAAAAAAGTCTTTCTGGAGCTGATCTGCGCATCTTCCACATCCTTGATTGTAGACACAGATTGTAATATCGCCTGAGCAAAAGAACCGGCCTCCTTAGTACTGTTTCACGGCCCATTAAAGCCTTACCCTCTATAAATTAAGTTGTGAGCGCGCTTAAAAAAGAAGAAGAAATACGAACGCACGTTGAGCTTGGCCCTTTTTTCGCTGCCTCCCCCCTCCATCTCCGCCTCTACATAGGTGAGGACCTCCTTGATGCAAACAGATGAGCATTTGGTCCTCTTCTGTCCTGTAGTTGCCCTTGGAGTCCTTAGGACGAGCGTCCACGTGGCCATGACGGTGGATGACAGAAGTGGCCTTCAAAGACTTGTTGCTTTCTCCTGGGGCTGACGTATGTGAGACAGTAGCTTTTTATTAACTTTAACGGGCCACTTCTGGTCGTGGTGTCCACGTATCTACAGGTGATCCTCGGCTAAGGAGCGCGGGCTGAACGGACGCAGGCAAAGGTCAGGCTGATGATGGATTTCCAGACTCTATGACAACTGTCAAAGTGATGATAACTCTGTTGCTAACGAAGTTGGACTGTTCTTCCTTAAAGTCGAGTGTGAATCGTATGACTCGTCTCAAAGTTATGGCTCGCCGCTGACCAAGCAATATCATAACTTTAAGCTTTGACTGTATTCGAACACGCTCGTTTTAATACCATTTTTTTCACTTAATGTACCTATTTTCCGCTCAAAGAACCAGAGAAAATGTTCTTAAGGCCAAAGCCAACGATTCTTTGCTGACTTTTTTCTTGCATAAACCCTGGAACTTTCTAATTTCAGCACTGAAACTGTAATTTGCGCACTGGCGTCGAACTGCAAGTAACTTATGTGTTAAAAACTGATATAAGATTACGTGAACTTAATTATCTGCTCGCTACAGATGAGCCGCTGTAGCAGGTGTCAAACTCGTTGAGTTGCTCTCTGCGTGTGGCCGAAGGTCGGGCCAGCGAACCCGGAGTGTTTAGCAACATACTTTTGCTCCTGAATTTAAGCGTATGTTATTTGTTATAATATAGATATGTACGCAGACACACCTACTGCACGTATTCCTCGTGAAGCGAGCGAACGAACAGTCGAGCGAACACTTGTTTTTACTTTTTTTCAGTAAAAACTGGAAGTTTCGCCCAACAAACCGATTTTTTCCCCTTGTTCTGTCTAGGTGAATTGTTGTAACGACGTCTTAGGTAAATAAACCTAAAATGTGGCCGAATTTAGAGATTGCTCCTTTTTTGGTCTTCAATATCAAATTTGGCCAATACTACACTAACCTAACGTGTTTCACTATGCCCAAGGCTTATGTAACTTTATATACTGTATATATAGGCAATATATAGCTTTAAAACTCCGATTTGGCGACTGTTACGAGTCATGGTCACGTTTTCTCCTCCGCACATTTGACCATTCACTATTTACCAGCCATAACGAAAATTCACTTAAAGAATGCTGCTCCGTGAACACAATGTGTTCATTAAGTGAGGAATGCTGCGCTCTGTTTGCTCAGCCACTGTCCGCCGTACGCGCGCTCCGCGAGGCTCACCTGTACATACACCACCTCTGCCATGTCCTCGGAGGCGGCTGACCCCTCCACGCAGGCTCACTTGTCTGTCGCCTCCGCGTTCAAGTACCGGCACAGGCCAGTCCTTGTCCGGAAGTCGACATGCTACAAATAGATGTGCTATGACTCCAGACTACGCCAACTACTCAGTGGATCTGGCGCTGTCCAATCTGATGAAACTTCAAGTGGAGATGGCAGAGAACTTTCTCCAATCTCAGCGCAGCCTCTACGAGTCCTACTGCCGCAGCCTGGCCCAGTGTGACCTGAAGAAGGTGAGGGAACAATGAGAGAAGCTATATCTCGTTTAGTTCGACCGTCAAGCCACATCCTTCTTTTTCCCTGTCCTTAGGTTGTCTCCTCTTCGTTGAGCAGCTCAAACAAACGACGAGAAAGGATGATGACGACGTCTTCCAAAGAAGCAGAAGAGGTGGAGTACGAGTCCGACTTCGAGAGCGTAGAGGAACTCAGCTCAGCACCCTGAGCTTTCCAGTATGTCAAAGATCTGTTGGCGCAGATCAGATTGCTACGGTTCTGTTTCAAAGTCCACACTTTGCATTTACTTATAAAAGCTGCAACTTTTCGTCAGAGCAACAGGAAACTTTGAAGAGGCCGTGCGTACAGAATAGTACAGACGTTGCAGTGCCTACGCATGCATGTACAGGGTGCGTGTGGCAATGCTTTGCGTGGTCCGACGTCATCAAGGTCAACCTGGCCGGTCACGTTGAGCGCGCAGTGGCTGGCAACGGGTTTCACATTGAACGATGTATTTAAGTCAATAAAGGTCCTGTGACTGTGCTCGCCATATTGTTCTTGATCAGGTCTCCCACTGCACAAAAATCCCCCTCCCCCGCCGCACGCACAGCGGGCGCACCCTGTACGTACATACGTATACAGAGAAACCTCCCACATTGCGCATGAATAGTCCACACAGTAGCTCCGGCTCAGATGTCATCCCTGCACTCGACGGGCCTTGGACAGCAGAGTGGAAACGGCTTCGTCCGGTCCTGCTCAATGCGACAGGCATATTGAGGATTGCGAATCCCGGCTTGGCACCTGCAGGACACGACAGTGGGAGATTACACAAGTCACTGTGTACGTAGTATTCCGAAGAAGTACTCCGACTCTCGTCCCCTCAGTGTCTTGGCCAGCGGATGGGTGATTGTCCTCCTGAAGGCCTCTAACGCAAGGAAATCCTCACCTCTGCTCCCAGCGCTCCCATCCTGAGTACAGAGACTTTGCGCAAGTGGCTCTCCCACAGCCCGCCAATTCCCAGACTTCGCCTGGCACGTGAAGGCTTCCGTGTGAGTCGATGCAGCCAACTGTGTCCCTCGCCTCCTTGGTGTGCGGCGCGGCTGGAAGAACAAGTCAACCTCTGTCAAGATCATTGAGTTCTCCTCCCCCCCCCCTCTTCCAGGACGGGGTGAATTCTGGAGGATCATCAGATAAGCAGACGCCACTGGAGTACTTCACGTACAGGGTGGACCGAAAGTGACTCCCAAAGTTGCTGGGGCCGTGTAGGATGTACTGTGTGTCTCAAATTTAGGTGTGTATCGACTGTCTGACATTACTGACGAACTGAACCAACAGGTCTAATTTCATCAAGAATCATGTGGAGGCAAGCGGCAGGGGCCATGCCTTACTTTTTTTTTTAAAATAAAAAAAAACCAACTTTCTACACCACCAATTTTAGGCATCAGAGGCTTCCTCCAAGGTAGGGGTCCTTGGCCTCTGACACAGCCTGTTCTTGGCTGCTATGCAGAACTTGATCAAGTATTTGGGGTCCAAAATGCCTGTCCAGCACCCGTCCATCCTGTCGACCAAGACCTGCTCGCTGGTTCTTCCTAGCAGGCCGCAGCTGCCAACTTTGCCCAACTTTGTCTGATTCACACAAGTCCTTGCACAACTAAATTAGAGACAGACGGTACCACGATGTAATAGAGCTCTTTGGAAGGAGATTCAAATTTTTTTTTTTTGAAAAAAAAAAATAGAAAATCAGGCCGAACTTGAACAGGCTATGTCTTCCCAAAGTTGAAAGTCATTTTTTTTTAGAAAGAGGTGATCAGACCAAAAACCAAGTGAGTCACATCCAGTGCTGAAAATGATGACTCGAGACATCCCCGAATATAAGTGTATTCTCATGCTGATGATCATCTTCGTCTCCTATAAGAGGCGAGTTGGAACCTAAACGAGGCTGCTCTTTGTATTCACTTATATGATAAATTCTAACTGTCATTTTCTTTGTGAACAATCTTTAGACCTTTCCCAACAACCCATATTCATACCACGACAGCTGATATGCAACATTAGTCTAAGCCACGATCACTTAAAGTGAAGCGTCCTAAGAGATGCGTCCACTTTTAAAAGAACACCGTTTTAGGGCGTGCTCAGGTCCATGAAACCTACACTTCTGTGGCAAGAACTAATTGCCTGGCACAAATTATTGATCAAGATTCCTTAATCCTGCTTGACAATGTTGCTCACGAGCTTGAATGTTCAAGATTTCATGTTCGCCAACCACTTAGCTCCTGCTACATAAAAGTGGAAAAGTCTTGAAGGACACCTCACTGAGTGTTTGTGGTTTGCCTTGTCTTAAAAGTCAGCTGAAGTAAGTTGCTTGAAAAGGTCGAGAAAGTTTATTCGAGAAACAATTCCCAGCCAGAGCCCTTGTACACCCCGCACAGCATCAGCAATAAGTCTCTAGTTGGGGGGAGTTACTTTGGGTCCACCCTGGACTGTACCTAAATGCAGGGTTTGTGTGTTGCCAAACGTCTTTTGAATCCTTTACGATGTGACGCGTTCAACTTCTTAAAGAAGTGTTATTCTCCAAACAGTTGAACATGTCCAGCAAGCAGAGGCTCTACACTGAGCTGTTCTGCGGGCACGACTCTAACGCATGCACGGGAATAACCTTGAAGAGGCCGATCTAGGGACCTCGAAGATCCGCTCACTGTGCAGTAAGTACTCATACCGGCGCACAGTGAGATGAAGTAGACTGGGCTTTAAGTTCGCAGCATTAGTGAACTGAGAAAAATGTCAGGCCATCAACTTGGACGCTGCAAGTTGACGGGTGAAGACCCGGTGTATGTATCAAACGTCTTTGGCTTTCGCATTCTTCCCAACAGTGGAAAAAAAAAGATGTAAAAAAATGTCTCCAAAAGTCCACTGGACCTTTTTGAGTGAGCTTACAGAACTTGTTAGAACACACAAGTCCTCCAGACATCAGTGCAAGTGCCTATGAGCCCTATGGAGATGCACTGACTTTTGCTCAACTTTGTGGTCAACACTGAGGCCTGAAATCGTGCAGTTAAATCTTGTGCAGAGCAGCTGCTTCAGCCTTTGTCTGGCAACTCTGGTGATGCCAATGAAGCCACAAAGATGCTGCCAGATCTCCAGAGCTGCAGAATCTCTGACCAAGCGACGCTGGAACCTCACAAACCTTTCCTTGCCTGCGCGTGTGATGACACTTTGAATATTCGATCCAAACATGGCCTCCCCAGTACAGTGGCGTCAAAATTTAGAGTCCGATTGGCTTCAATGCGGAAATTGGACGTGGTAAAGTAGAAATGGGCTCAACCTCATCAAGAACAATATGGGCTGCAAGCAGAGGGCCCCATAATATGGATGATCTTGATGACATCAGTCATGAAAATAGCCCTATTTTTTTGCCACAAACCCTTTGCCACGGCGTGGATGCTGTAGTTGATGTCGATGATGACGTTGGTTTTTAGTGCTGGCTTTAACGAATAACAATTAAATCATCCATCCACAGGGTTGAAGTTTTAACCAAAGTGAAGTAAATAGCTTTAAGTGCTGAGGCGTCAGGCTTTAATACGATAAAAAGACAATTTCTGTAGCTGCATCGTTGAGGAAATTACTTTGTTATGCCTTTCATTTTTGGGATTTATAAAATGTTTCTTTTTCTCCACGTGCGGCGCATACACAACTAAAGTGCACTCGAACTTGATATAGAGAAGTTTCCCGTCAGCAGCAGCTTTTAGTTTACTCTGTGGCCGTCGCTACTGTGACTGGGGTCGATCAGTGTTTTTTGCCAAGCACTAAATATTCAGCAATCATTGTTAGGACTGCGTCATACCCGGCTTTTAAGCGTGAATTTAAGGCTAATATCAATTCACTTCCGCCAACCCGAACGCAGCTGTACCCACACGCAGTTTGTAGAACTAAGGGACAGCACGCGACTGCCGGCATTAGATAGAAGATGAACGTGTGACACATTTAAATATCGTGTGCCGCACCTAAAGTGCCCTCTGTCATACGTGCGTGGATTAAGAGGGGACTTCTAT
>JAAUXU010182609.1_pt1 | contig 13708 bp, 9 predicted proteins | sample 7278151 | NCBI WGS metagenome assembly JAAUXU01 (sample SAMN14350113, study PRJNA611818) | marine sediment metagenome | isolation source: surface marine sediment (1.8m) | place: French Polynesia: Moorea | collected 2018-08 | reverse complement strand
GAATCTGTCATACCTGCTGCGTCTTTGTCATGTAGCTCTCTGGGACTAGTGTGGCCTGGACCACCAGCTTGGAAGCATATTCAAGATCTTCCGCCGTCAGTGATTAATGCCATCCCGGAATGTATTGCAGCCAACCTCGTTGTACTGACCTGGATAACTTGATTGTTCTCTAACATACCGTACGTACATAAGCCTGCGTAGTCACCTACGCGTGTGATGGCGTCAGTCTGTACGGTGCGAATTCTATTCTATCTATGCTAAGAATGTCAATACAGAACGCAACATTAATCTCGCCTTTGCATCGTCACTGAAGTCGGAATCGAGGACCTAATATCACTGCTTTCCAGATCTTGGACGGTGTCCATCGGCATCAGTCCTATCGCTAGCAGCGCTGAATCTTCATGTTTTGTGTTATTTTAGGATTGCTCTTACATTCGAAGAGCGAAGGAGAATACGTAAAGACAACCCTGACTACGCCCTTTAGATCACTGAATGGGTTTGGAGGCTCTCGTCTAATGCATCCGAGATCATTCTTAGTCACTGCAGCTCCTGAACCGCCTCCACTTAGAGCAAGACTTTCAGAGTTATCGTTTAGGCTCTCTTGGCCAGAATCATGCCAGAGAAAATGCCCTTGGCATCTTGGTCACCCTGTAACTTGGTCGTCTTCTTCCAAGTCCTCAAAGTTCGGCGACAAGCTGAATGGTTTGTGCAGCTTTACAGCCCAAGTTGGAATGTTTGGCCGGCTTTAGGCTTAGGGGAGGGCAGGCCGCAAAGTTTGGGCTACTTTACAGCCTAGGTCGCAAAGTTTAGACGACTAAAAATTGTGCATCCGGGCTGACCCAAATCCGAAGTTTCGAGTCCGAACCCGATATCGCCCGGTCCGATCCTATCTGGACAAGAAAGGAAAACCAAAGATTTGTCGACCACCACGATTTTCCCCATTTCTGAGAACGCTCGCGAAAATATGGGAAAAACAGTTTGGTTAATTGTGATCGGTTGAGACAGGTGTGGATGCGGACAACGATACAGTTGGCTCCGCTCCAGCCATGAACAACAGAGTCGTTTTGATCCTGTTGGCGTATACTGGGATCTCCTTCACCGAGGGTCAGCACTGACCCACACTGCGGCGTTTTGTCTGGTCTGCGCCAAGGCGCTGGGCCAAGATTGCGGCGGACGGAGCAACCGCGAGGGCGTCTGTGCCGCCGGCCTCGTCTGCAAGGTTGCGATACCCACAGACGCTAGAGACAAAAAAAGAACCGCTGAACAGAATACGATTGGGCGCTGCGTTCGGGACGTCGATCCAGACTGCGCCAGGTCTACCGAGAGCGACCAGCAGCAACGAGGCAAAGATGCACTCTGGCGCTGCAGACCGGGGCTCCTGGCGATAGTAGTTGAGGCACTCTATTGTCCGGACCTTGAGAGGACATCAGCACAGCAGGGGAAACCAGGAAGAGCGACGACGTCCTCGTCGTCGTCGACCTCGACTTCCGGATGGGATGCTTTGCTGAAGCCACCCACCCTTCTCGAGATCCTGGGAGAGAAACTGCTTGGGAAGCAGAACTAACCTGCAGTATAGTACAATATATTAGCTTTCCTTTACTCAACAAAGAGATTAAGCTCCAACGAGATAATAGAGACAAATTGAAAGTCCCGCTGCAATGATGAGCACGCAGGCGAAGATGACGCAGACGATGCAAAGCACCTGAGCGCACCCCTCCAAGTAGTTGAATGCCTGGTCGAAGCAGTCGGCCTGGTAGATGAGCTGCGTGTCTACCACCCTGGCAGAGGCGCAGTCCGCAGTTTGGCCGCTGTCTCCAGTAGACAGGCAGCAACTTTGGGGTACTCGATCATGCGCCGGACCGGAGTTGATGCGTTTGTTCTTGCGCCAAGCTTCCCAGGGCGGCGCAGCTGATGTTGCAGAGGATGATTTCACGCCACAGCATTTATAGTCCCGCTGGAGCTTGTCCCAGCCGCTGGTGATGGGCGCATCGGTCTGAGCAGGGTCGTAGTTGACGATCGAGGCGCTGAGTTCGGCTCGGAGAGAATTTTCGACCCGATGGCGGTATACGAACCCGACCGCAGCCGCGGCGCAGAGCAGGGCAAAAATGAGGAGTGTGCAGACGTAGTAGACGCCCAGCACGCGCTTGTTCTCCAAGAAGGCAGCAACGCAGCCGAGGACCGACAGGGCCAACAACAGGCCGCTCGACACCACCAAGATCATGCCGACCGCGGTGAAGAGGGATCCATTGGCAGGCTGAAGCGACTCTAAAAATGCCGGCTCGGTGAGAGTCCACGCTCCCGTGCTCAGGAGGATAACCCCCACAACGACCAGTGCAAAGTTGGCCAACAACAGCGACCACTGCGCACAGCACTCGGGTCCGTCCGCGTCCTCCTCCTCGACCTCACGCAAGCTCTTCATCTTGGCCATGTTGTTACTTTGTACGAGCAGGTACGTATAACGTTCACAGAATTGGGTTTTGAGCTGAAGAAAGCATACGCAGAAATCAATGCCCCAATATAGACTTTCCTCTAATACAGTGCTGGTCGTAAAAAATGCAGTGGGGTAAAATGGGCTCCTCACACTGCAGTGGCAGCTTTTGAGGCGGGAATCGCTCGTCCAGACAGCACTTGACGTGCATCTTGAGTGATTTTTGACTGCCCATTTTCATGCTAGAGTGCTCAAAGTGCAGCAACCAGTAGAGGGCGACATGCCGAAATGCACTGTTCTGCTCCTTTTGCAGTGACTTTTCATGGGGAAACTTTGTGGGTGTGTCGCCACACCCCCTCCACTGCTCCACGCCCAAGATGTCAACCTCTGGACCATCCTTGGACATGCTGCAGGCCAAAAGCGTCATGTCCACGCACAAGAGCGTGATCGTGGTCAAATGAAAAGTGTGTATGTTCAGCAGCAGCAGCAATGACAAGGCGGACAGAGCGCGCTCCTGCTGCTGCCGCGTGTCTCTTTGACCACGATCTTGCTCTTCTGCACGAACGTGGCGTGTGTAGCGAGGCTGGGGATGGTCTAGTGGTTGCCATCTGGGGCATGAGGCACCGGAGGATGGATGGACAAGCACCCAGAAAGTTTCCACCAAATTCATTCAGAAGAACCCACTGAAAAAGGTGAAGAGCCAAGCAGTTTGGCATGACTCCCTTTGGGGGTTGCTGCACTTTGAGCACCCTAGCAGCAAAATGGGCAGGCAGCAAGTCACTCAAGATGCTGCATCTTGTCTGGGTCACCGATTCCACGCCAAGATCCCACCTCAAAAGCTGCAAAGTGCAGCGTGGGGAGCCCATTTTACCCCACTGCATTATTTATGACCAGCACTGTACGCGTCCAGCGCCAGCTTCCTCATGCGTTGAATTATGGATAGGGCACGAGTGAGGCAGCGCGACCTAGCCAAAGATCACTTTGTCCATAGTGAGATTCATGTCAGCCACCTTGGCCTTGTCTTTACGATGGTCCTTGAGCATCAGCTCTTCACTTTGGAGTGTTGGCTCCCGGCGACCTTTGGACGCCGTGAGGATCAGATCCAGGGCAGCTCTCTTAAGTTCCTCACCACTCGATCTACCCTCTTGAGCAAGTCCATGAACAGCCAGTCCACGTCGGGCTGACTGCCAATGCCCTCTTCATAAAGATCTGCAGGCGAGATATGGCTAAATGAACAAAAAGACACATTCTGAGCCTGACAGGACCAAGCTCACCTGGCAACTCGTTGACCACATCAAGGGAGGTGGCGGCGTAGGACCAGTCGTTGAAGTAGACACTGATGAACTTGATGATGGGTGCCAACCCCTTGGCATCCCTACCGGCCAGGGTAAATCCTCTCATGTACCTGAGGTAGCCGAATCCAGGCTTTGCTTAACAGTTCTTGTCTTTTCTCCTCTCCGGTCTTCTGGTCCTGCCAATGTAGAAACTGTTCCAGTCCCTCGGTCATTGCAGTCACGATGAAAATGCTGTAACCCTCATAGGTCACGACCCGAAACTTGGTGAATGTCTTGAAAGCCTCGTCGGCGGGATCATATAACTGTTGTCTGGATCTGAAAGTCGGCAATTTACTACAGCCAGCCCGTCATGAGCATTGGTGGCGCCAAAGTTGCACACTTACCCTAGCGGACTCGGTGACTGCGACCAGGTGAGGGCCAGTAGGAGACACATGGACATAGTTGATGAGTCCGGCCTCCTGCACGCTGATTGGCAACTGCAATGACTTGGCCTCGCTTGGGCACCGAGGCCAAATCTTTTTCAGTTGGGACCTTGTTTGGCCTCGGTCTGCAGACAGAAGCACCTACTCGGGCTGTCAACGTGGGTCACGACGACTGTCGCCACCGAGTCCTCCATCGCCGAGGCCTTGTCGCGGTTGGACGCGGTCGAGGTCGAGCGTGACATTGTTCAGGCTTCGCTCAACCCAGTTCACATCACATCATTCTGTACTCAACTAGCTTCTTTGACCCACGGCTACTATGTGTTGCATAGGTGATGTCAGGCTTTGTGTACACGCGCGCGCTGGCGACAACTTGGCTGCAACTGGAAACACTCTAACCCCTCCCCTCGCGTGGCGCACGAGTTCACTCTCGTGGAATCGTGCTTTCTTTGCACGCAGCCTTCACTACGCTACCATGGACGCCCTGAAGAACTTGGTAACTTGCCCATCGCAGCTACGTACACAAACAACAACCCCGCCGCCTGCGTGGCTACACGAGAATAGGTGCACCAGAGTTCAAGTAAGTACTTGCGTCCTGTACTTGGGTCCCGTAAACGGTCCTGGAGCGCAGTGAAGATATTACAATGTGTGTGTACAAGACATAGAAGGGGTGCTGACGTTGGCCTTAATCCTGGCCCGTTTGGTCATGCTCAACACCAGGCAGATTTACACTTTTCACTGTTATTTTGTGCACCTTGTAAGAACAACACTCAAGCATCAGATCTGCTACAGGCTGACAAGAGGACATCGTATTGGTGGCCTCGGACACCGCGTCCTGGATGTCCAGGGTGCCGATGTTCTTAGTGCATTTGATGTGGCTGTAACAGGGAGGCCTTTCAAAACCTTTTTTTGGAAGTTGCTCCTCAGATTGAGTACAACTTGTTATTCCTCTTGGTCAAGATTCTGGCAGATATCTTCACTGTAAGAGCCGTTGTCATTTACCAACGGCTGCAGCCTTGGCCATGTCCAGTGGCGTGTCTTCCTCTAGTTGTCAGGTGTCAAAATCTCTCCCCGCCCACACACACACCTACCCTGGACCCTCTTCACCAGGTACTGCTTGTTCTCGGACGTCGTGTCACAGCCACAACCTCATGGCAAACCTCCCTTTGATCCATGTCTCCACCTTGGCCGGCATCACCAGGCAGAGCAAAAGGCATGTCTGTTCTGCCCTCTAATGAGTCTTGGTAGCTAGACTGTCTGGTGCACGTTATGGACTGGATCATGCTCCAAAGTGTGCATGATGCTAGCGGAAAATTAAGCTCTGAGTAGCATATACTCAGAGCTAATGCTATATTATGATACAATTTGGACATTTGTTTAAAGGATATTTGTTACAAGACTGGAGAATGGATGCAACAAGCCGTTGAATGAGAGGATACAAGTCTTTTTGGCATTTTAACGTTTTGTTTTGTTTGACTTTAATTCAAATACTTTAAATCTATAATTGCCCTCGCAATTTTATCGACTTCTGCAATATGCACGGATAATAATGCTATTTAAGTTTAACGCTATTAATAACGCAATAGTTACATGCATATATTGTGTAGTTAAGACTAATGGCGTGACTAATGACAAGCATCCATTTCTCGCACCTTGAAGATTGACCTGCTGACCGGAGCGAATGGGTCAGCTGATTCTAAGGATGTCACTTCTGCTAATGTCTGGAGATGTAACAAGATGACTGAGTTGTCATCGTCACTGATGATTGCTCGTCAAACTCTGCATCAAAAGACTAAATTGTTCTTCCTGTAAGGGAAAATAATCTCACAGTTTGTTTTGTTTTCTTAAAGTCATGGCCCGAGGCTTTCTGCAGGACATTTTCAACGACATCAGTCTACAGCGCGACCAGAGCCTTTGGCTCTCCGACGATGACTCCCTCAACCCGGAACGCCTCCAGCTCCTGTCCGAATTCTCACAGACGCGCTTCGTCGAGCAGCTGGCGCGGGAGTCGCCGTTGAGCAAGATCTGCGCCAAAAATGACAAAATCTCCGTTGCTCTCAGGGAGAAGGCGAGTCTCAGCTACGCCCAGGTAAGGGGGCAACACCCTGGTCCGAGAATGCCATTCAAGGCAAGCTTCTGCCCACAGGGAGACTGCGACACCGCCCTGCAGTTGTACAACCAGAGCCTTCAATTTTGCCCGTTGGGTGGTCCGGAGGCCTGCGCCATCTTTGCCGGGCGCTCGGCCATCTGGGTGGATTGGTCCCAATGGGACGAGGCGATCGCCGACATCGACCGCGCTCTTCAACAAATTGTCAGCGACCAGCGCTACGGGCTGCTGGAGCGCAAGGCCCACTGTCTCGCTGCCTTGGGGGACGTGGATCAGGCTTCCAAGACCGTTGACGAAGCAGTCGAGGCGCTGAAGGACTCCGGCCTCAAGGCCAACAGGCTGAAGGCGAAGACCGAAATGCTTCAGAGACTCAAGAGAAACATTCAGACCTCGGAGAAAAAGAAAATAAAGGTCTTGCCGGACAGGACGACGTTGCCGACATTGTCGTCGCCGCATCCTGGATTTCCCAGCTTCGACGGTGGGATCAGAGTGAAGTACGAATCTGGCCGAGGTCGGTACTGCGTGGCCGAGCGCGACTTTGTCCCGGGCGACTTGTTGGCTGTGGAGACGCCGTTCGTCTGGATGGTGGACCGCGACGACGTCAGGAGACTCTGTTGGCAGTGCTTCAACCCCGTGAAGGCTCCGCTGGCGTGCGACAGGTGCAGTGGAGTGGTTTTCTGCGGCAGCCAGTGTAAGCTTCTTGGTGGTACAAACAGTCCTCTCAGTGATGTCTTGAACAAAGGCTTCTCCTCCAGGCAAAGATGAGGCAGCTCCAGTTCACGCTTTCGAGTGCGGAGTGACCGAGGCCATCTATCAAGCCAACATCGGAGGTAAGAATGTAAAATTGCTGCAGTCCAATTCTTGGTGGAGTGCACAACTCTCAATTTGTCAGAACCTGAGTACTATGTTCTTTAGGCTAATTCGAAAGTGTACTTTTTCTTGCAGAAAATGACAATTTGGTTTGTATAGATTGAACGAATGTTTACTTGTATGATATTTGTATGAATTCATACTTGTATGACACTTCTTTTCTCAGTCATAGCCTTTGACTGGACTGAGCTGCAGAAGTGATTCTTCACTCTTGGACCACTCATTTGGACTACAAAACAGTTCCATGGAAATTCAGCAAGTTTTCATCTGAGTTTAAACTGCCTATACTAAACGGACCCTAAGGAAAAATGTGATGTCTTAATACTTTGGCCCATTTTCCCTCGCGAAAAGGAGTCAAGTTTTTGAACTAGCCTAAATGTCTTTAGAATGTTCTAACAAATTTTCCAAAATTAGAGAGTTGTGCCCTCCGCAAGAAGTTGCCTGACGAGATGATCATGCCAATGTCTGTCTTCTACTTGGGCAGCTTGGGCGCTGGCGCTCAAGGCGCTGATCAAGCACCCACCGTCGTTCTACCTTGAACACAAGTCTCTGTTTGAGTCGAGCGATGAAACGAGCGGGGCGAAGAGAGCGGACATCGACATCTACTCGTCCGACAACATCTTTTCCTTCCACAACCTGGTCACCCACAGTGGCATCGACCAAAACACCAAGCAGGCCCCAGAGCTCATGATGCAGGCGCTGGTGGCCATATTCTTGCTGAGGTGCCTCCAGCGGACTGGATACTTGGCGGGAGAGAGCAGTGGAAAAGGTGGGGGCCTGAGCGAGCAGGAACTGTTCTTCGCTCTGCTGCTGCACCACTTCATGCGTGCCGCGTACTTCAACACGCACGAGATCGCACACTTGAACAGTGACAACCAGAGCGTCAGAATTGGCCGAGCCACCAACCCGAGCCTGGCCTTGATCAACCACTCCTGCGACCCGAATTATCGGCGGGTGAACGTGGGACGCCACACGCTCGCCTTCGCCATCAGGCCCATCAAGGGCGGCGAGGAGATCACGGATGCCTATTGCACGACGTTTGCAGCCCTATCCAGGGAAGGGAGAATGAGAGCTTTGGAGAAGTATAACTTTGTTTGCTGCTGCCCGTGTTGCACCAACGACTGGCCCAAGATGGCCGGGCTGCCCAAGGACATCAGCGGGCTGTCCAAGGAGCTGGTGGGGAAGATCAGAGCATTGGACCAGCAGTGTTCGAGGCTGAAACAGCAGAAGCCGTCGGATAAACTCTTGGAGAAGCAGAGGTCTCTGGTTTTGCTGCTCAGAAGCTGCTTAAAGGGGCCTCACCAGAAGCTGGTGGCTACTGAAGACTCCATGTACAGAAGTCTCCTGGTGAGGTACGCGACGAGGTCGGTTGGGACGTAGTGCGAGGACTTTTACTTTTACATGCAGATGTCTTTTCTGCTCTGTAACTGAACCAAGGAGATTTGTGTGTCACCCCGAGTGACGTGTCAATAATCAGACTCTGCTCCGTGGTTGAAGAATTGTGGAACTTGTTAGGTTTAAAGTATAACTAGACACTTTAGGTAAGATTCTTTGCCTGAAGGATTCTAGTTTTTTCTGCCAAAAATAGGCAACAGTCTTATACAATAGACGCCTCATTACAGTCTCACAATTGTAGGGAAATCTCACCTTAGCAGTCAGACTCACTGTACTTGCGGTGTTATCACAGTAAGAACAGAGTGACTGAGGGCCGTCAACCAACCAGGTCCACGGCACCGTGCAGTGATGGCTTCGATGAGTTGACTCATCGACTTAAATCCCATGTCATCACTGGGTAACAGAGATATATTTTAAGTTCTTCAGCGGCTTAAAGGAGATTCCCACTCTAGAGCTGACTTTTCAATGTCTGTGAGCTAATAGAGGGTTATTACACTTGGATCAAGCTTGGGTTTGGCTCAGGACTATAGATAGTTGCAGTCTCCAATTCAACTCTAGTTAGTGTTAGTATTAGTGCTTAGAAGGAACTCGCACATCCGAGCTCATATGCACATATGAAATCAGTTTAGGCATCCACTACTTTGTGTTGACGCTCAGGACATAAGCCCAATACAGGTGGAGGTGCTGAATTCCACCTGCCCTCTGCAATAAAGAGGATCCTCGAGCTCGAGAAAGTTTCCGAATTACTCATATTTTAGGCTTTATTTACTTCATTATACCATACAAGAATTATGACGGGGATCCTCTGCAGCGTGTGCACCAAGGAGCCGGACGGCGACTCCTGGACGGAAATTTCTTCGGCGGGAGAGGAAGCGATGCTCACGACCAAGAACCCTTCGTTCAGATCGACGATCGTACTCACAGCAACGTAGTTCGTGGTCTGGTACTCGTCGGGGTACAAGTTGAACTGGTGACAGGCTGACAGCGTCTGAAGTGTACTCGAGTCAACACAGTCGTCGACGGACACCTTGGCAACATTGGAAGCGTCATAGGCGTTATAAGACCTGTTACAATGTCACAGACATTGTACCTGATGTACCTCGACCAGCTTTGCTGGGTGTCTTCTCACCTGTGGACCGCTCGTCCGAGATCCACGTGCTCAACGTCACTGCCAACATCACCGTAGACGCGATTTCAATCACTGTCACTAAATAAACTCTAGCTTTTATGAAAGGCTAATATGATCAGCGTCCGCGATGTGTAAACTAAAGAAAAGTTTCTTAGCTGCATTGAAATGGAAACACTGTTCTTATGACAATGCTGGTACCAAAAAAGTACTTTCGTTATTATTGAGCAGGTGCGAGTAAGGTAAAACCACGATGCAACTAGGGGCTCAGTAGCTTAACCTCATCACTTTCAGTAAAGTGCACGGCCTTCTTCAGTCCTTCCTCCGTTGCGCCTTTGTCGTCGTCCTCGTCATCAAGGCCAACCTTTTTGACGGGTGTCGACTTCTTGATCTCTTCGAGTTCTCCAGTTGTGGGTAATGGTGTCAGACTGTCGGCTGTGATGGGCTCGTCCATCCCTATGCCGATGGAGTCGCAGCCCTCGCTGTAGCCTCCACAGTACAGTTCATCGTCCTCGGTCGATCCTGACATGGAGACGACCCTCACCGCGCTGGCCGCGCATTGCCCTTGGTCCACCTGCCCTTGATGAGCTGCCTCCAGCCCATCACCTTCTTGCGGTTCCAGCTCCTCTATTTGGACGTAAGTCATCTTGCCCTCCGGATTGTCCACGTCCGGGCAGGCGGTGGGAAGGTTGCCCATCTTCTCCGCAACCATACTCTCATACTGTTGGGCAGCCTTAGGCTTGGTCCTCTTCCTGGACGAGTCGATTCTACCGCTCACCTCACGAAGTTCAGCAAGTCGCTGTTCTTCTTCCCTGAGCTTGATCTGGACCTCCCTTTTAAGCTGTTCAATTTCTTCCAACTTCTTCCTCTCTTGCTGCTCCAGTTCCTTGAGCCTTTCCATCTCGAGCATCTCCTCGTCCTCCTCGATGGCGAGGGTGTGGGTAACGAGGGACTCACGCTGCTGTTGCTCCTCCGCCTGCTGCTTCTCTTCTCTCCTCTTTTGTATCGCCCTCTCAGCCTCGGACCCCAGTTTTTGTACCTCGTCTTCTTGCCGGCAGCGAAGCCTCTCCCAGTCCGTCGGGGGCAAGTCCGAGGTCGGCTGCTCTGTTTCTTCCTCATGCTTAGGAAGCGAAGATGTTGACTGCTCCAACTTTCTGTTGTGTCTCAACGGCATCCCTTTGCTCTGGACATTTCGACAGTTCTTGATCTTCTCCATGTCCTTTCTGAAGGTCTCATTGTCATTGCTTTCCTCCTCTGAGATCCACCCTTTTTTGTCGGTGATCTCATGGACCGCCCCAGACGATCCTACGGAATTTCTCCCCTGTCCTTGCGTCTGTTTCCCCAACATGCATTCCTCGCTCTTATTCTCGCTCCGGGCCTCCCCGACTGTGCTGAGATGCACTTGGCCCGCTTTCATGTCTGACTGAGCGCCGGTCACACCATTCAAGTTGGCAGCTCCAGTATGAACGTCTGCTTTCACGCTCGGTGCGCTGGCATCGCCATTGTCATCCTCGGAGGCGTTGTTCCGCATCATTGATCCCTTCATTGCATTTCTGTCAATGTTCGCTGAGATGTCCTTAAAAGGAGACGTCTTCTTGTTGTCGGAGCCAACTTTCGCCCCACTCCTCCCATGGACACGAACACCCACGTGAGCTCTCTCCGGGACCGGTGGCGGCGGAATTGGTGGGGGTGTGGAGCTACTTGGCAGGGACGACGGAAGAGGAGGCAGTGGTGGCGTCGTCAAGTCGATTCCGTTGACAAGTCTCACTGGAGTTGATCCGGACTTTTGTTCATGTGGACCTTGAGCGGAAACAACTTCTCGATTTGCGTCACTGCTCATTTGCGTCACCGTGACTGCGGCATTCGTTGTTCCAGCTGTTGTCTCTGCTCTCTCAAGTGCTTGAGCATGCGTCTTTCTGGGCGGCGGCTGCGGCGGCTGCGGCGGCTGCGGCGGCTGCGGCTGCGGCTGCGGCGTATGGACGGCAATCATCGCCGCTCGATTTGTTATTGAAGCACGACTTATGTTCGGTGTCGGCGAAGCGCCTTCCCGTAGCGACTGCAACTTGCTGGTCTTGCCGTGTTTGCGTCTCTCTTCGGTCTGCCTCTTCTTCTTCAGCCTCTGTTCCACGTACATCCTTACCTCGTCGGGGTCCACCGCGTCCTCCTCTTGCGAGAGCTCGGTACTGCTGGTTCTGCCATGAGTTATGGCTTGCCGTTTCCTCCAGTCCAGCTCGTCCAATCGCTCCTGTCTCATCCTCTCTTCTTCCACCTCTTTCCACCTCTTCTCCTCCGCCATCTTTTGTCTTCTGAGGTCATCCTCGACCTGTAGAAGTCTCTCAGCGCTCGTCGGCATCGACTGTTCGAGCTTGGGACTCAGTTGCACCAGCTCTAGCTTCTCCGCGTTCTCCCTAAGTTGCTTATGTCTCTTGAGCTCTGCTTCGCGTCTAATCCGCTCCTGGGCGACCAGCCTCTCTTTGAACTTGAACTCTTGCTCGATCCTGCTTCTCTGCTTCTCCATGCCAATCCGCTCCACGAGCGCAGCCTCATCTGCAAACTGCTGGGCCCTCCGCTGGATATCGTTCTCTACGCGGCTGCGCCTTCCTTGGTCTTCTCGCTGCGGTGGGGGCGAAGGTTGTTGCTGGTTTAGATTTTGTCGCACCGACTCTTGTTCAAGATTTTGCTCTTGTTTCGGTTGCTGCAATCCCCTTCCTTGGTGCAGTCGCTGTTCCAGAGGTTGCTGTTGCTGTTCTCCACGACGCTCTTCTTGCTCATCGTGGCCTCCTTGAGGCGTGACCGTGACGGCAAGTAGAACGAGAGGCGCACCGGCATCAGCTCCCTTATGCGCTGCCTGATCTTCCCGTAGCGAGGGGGTAAAAGCACAACTTTCATCAAGGGGCACTTGTGCAGCAACAACATGGCTGGAGAATTCATGACTTCCTCCCGTGACGGTCGCGCACTTCGTGCTGCCCTCCTCCATCTGCTCACACGAATCTGCTCTTGCACTCCTTCTCAGAGGCTCACCGGTTGCATCTTGCAGCAAAGGTGAATCCAAGTTAGTCTTGTCGACCACGGTCGTATATGTATTACATTGTGGTCCCTGCCAAGAGCTGGGGTCGACCGAGGCGGATGTCGTTTGAACCCCCTGAGCCTGCCTCCAGCTGTCCTCGCCCTTACTTGCAAGGCTGTCCAACCTGTAGGACCTGTCCTTGACGAGGCCCAGGTCAACGTCCCTCCAGACTCCAGAGATAGAGAAGCCTTTGGTCCTCGTCTCGGGTGTGCAGGCGAAGTATTGATGCTTGGCCGGAGATGATTCATGAGTTTCTCGACGAGGTTCATCTGACAAGACCTCATCAGCGCTAGTCAAGGTGCCTTTGACGATCTCGTTGGTGGGCTCTGAGAAACCCTCAATAACAACGTTACAACGTGATTGCTCCAAGGGAGCACGACTTTCCCCGCTGACCATGCTGTGGTCGGACTCTGCCTGCGGTGCGGCGATTGCATTTTCTTGTGTGGCTTCAACGACCTCGCTTGCAGAAATGTCGTCCGGAACAGCAGGAGCGCTTTCTTCAGCGGGCGGAGTGACGTCACCTCCATGCTGAGCGCGACGGACGCCACCTACTTTGTCCTCGCCGTTGTCGGTGATGAATACTGGCTCTGCCCGGAAAGTTCCTTCGGTTACCAGCTTCGGCGTCTCGGCGGCTTCGGAGAACGACGCTGCTTCAAGGGACGTCACGACCTCAGGGCCAATGCGCGAATCGAGACCTCCTCGAGTCTCTCTCACATCGAGCTGCGGAGGTTGGAGAACGATGTACGTAGTAAGCATGAACGAGCACGCTTGCAAGATCCAATTGAAGTACTGCACCATACTGTACCTGTTCAATATGCTCGTATGTCGAGTTCGGCATAGCCCTGATCGTAATCCGCCTCCTGATCACGGTCACTGGTGACTTCCTTCTTCTATCGTTCGCTGCCACCTCCTGCGTTGCCGTAGTCGGTGCCGTTGCCGTAGTCGATGCCGGTGCTGGTGCAGTGGCCGTGGTCGGTGCAGTGGCCGTGGTCGGTGCAGTG
>JAAUXU010068789.1_pt1 | contig 13710 bp, 12 predicted proteins | sample 7278151 | NCBI WGS metagenome assembly JAAUXU01 (sample SAMN14350113, study PRJNA611818) | marine sediment metagenome | isolation source: surface marine sediment (1.8m) | place: French Polynesia: Moorea | collected 2018-08 | reverse complement strand
TTGAGGGCGGCGCACACCCTGGAGTACTCTGCCTCGCACAGGCGCGCAGTCTCCAGGAAGGCCTTGCCACCCATCTCTGGTGAGAACCTGGTTCACTTCAGTGGCATGACAGGAACTCCCTTGTCCACGGTGGGCAAGGGCAACTTCGGGACCCTCGCCTAGGGTGCCCTGCTTGGGCTTTAGCTTTATGATGTTGACCGTTTTGTTTTGTTTTTATGTTTTGTTGGCAACCTTTCGTGAGTTCCCAAATGGCCAAGGAGAAGGAGCAACCTCTCTCGGGAAATCTTCAGGACCCTTGCCAACATTGCAATTTACTATGTGAATAAGTGCGAATATATTGCTGCAGCACTCTTGTTGTGGGTAGTGCTATACTCACTCAGCTCCTATATGCTTTGAAATTGCTTTCTTCAAGCACGATGTGAAATACCTTTTTAGCAACAAGTCCCCCAAACTATACATGGAGGGAGTTGCATTAATCCAAGAGTTCTCACCTCTTGTGTGCGGTGAATTCGCAGTCTTGCACGTGGCATATGTGCCTCCCGAGGAGCTCCCCCCTCCCGATCCCTCCTCCGCGCCCCCTCCTGGCCTCGTCCTGAACGCGAACGGGGTGCAGGAAGTGCACGCGGAGCAGGCGGGACTCCTTGTCCATGCTGGAGACGACGTTGGGGTTGGAGACGGCGAAAACACGCTCTTGCACGTTCTACACTTTCACTTTTGTCACACCGAGAAAACTTCTTTCTCTTTTTTTGCTGAACTTTTAAGCCAGTTTGAGCCCAGAGGAGGAGGGTGGGTATTTTACTCAGGGGAATTTACTGCACAGCCAGGCCAGCGACTCCCACTGGACTAGAGAAGAGACCGACAGACTGCAGAAATGAAGAACTGCTTAAGTTTTTTTGCCCTGTCACTTCGCAGTTCACTTGGCATTTCATGGCAATAATCAAATTCACTTGCTTTCACACAGGGGGAATGTGTTTTGCCGGTACTTCAACAGATCTTCCCTTCGTTCCTTCGTGAAGATCGAACGCTTTCACCTCTTACTCACACGACTACTTATGATGTGGTACTCGCACTATGTGGTACTCGCACTACTGAAACTTCGGAATGATTTGTTTTGTAATCTGCCTCTTATTCCGCAACAGATAAGTCAGATAGCATGAAGACACAATAATACCGGTGTTCCACCTGGTCCAACAATCATTAAATCATAACCAAATCTCCTCCCAAACTTGGGCGGCAGTGAATATTCCCTAATAACAATACATAACAATCTTTTTCCCTTCCAGGACTGCCGAATTGCGCATTCGCGCACATCACAAAGCATAATCATCACAATAAAACCATGGGGAAATGTCCCTTCGGCTAAAGCTGCCGCCGAAATTCCTTCTTCTTCTTCTTGTTTTTTCTCTCAGACTGCTTCTCCTTCCACCACCCTGCGGAATGCTCCCGCAAAGCGCAGGACCGCCGCCCTCAGCGCGGAGCGCACCACCCCTTCCGCCAGTACGTCGTCCTCCTGTCCTTCCTCCATCTAGGCATGAAGGTGGGACAGAAGGTCTCGGTCCGGAGTCGCGATGTCCGTCAGGATCCTCCACTGCTCCTCGGGCATCCCTACCAGCCTCTTCCTCTCTTGAACAAGGCGAAGGAGGAAGATCCTCCCCCGCAGAAGCGCCTCCTCCTGACCATGCTGCTGCAGCTGTCCCAGCACGACCAACCCGCGCTGCGTACGGCGCCTGATGGCATCAGCCTCCTCTTCCTCCGTGTAGACTCCTTCCTCTACCTGTTCTTGCTGCTGTTGCTGCGCCCAGGCTGGCCGCGCCCGGACTGGAATGAGCTCCACCGCGACGTCGTCTGATCCTTGCGCTCGCCCTCCAAAGCTGACCCTGCTGCCGCTCCTGCTTTCCGACGAAGCACCCCAGACGCCGTAAAGGGCCTCCCCCGATCCCACGTGCGTGTGGCCAAACCGCGACCAGCCGACGGACCCTGCCAAGGATGCGCCGGGCAAGGAGTCCTGCGAGGACCCGGACACGTCAGAAATCGCGGCGCCCACCGCATCCCCCGGCGAAATGGAAGAAAGGCTGGACCCTCCTGAGCTGACAAGCGGCGACCAAGATCCCGCCCCACTCCACTCGTCCACCGACCCTGGTGGACTCGAGGCAGTGGCTGGGGCGAAGGCCTCCCCAGGTGAGGAAGACGATGAGGAAGAAGAGGAGGGTGGACGACGACCGGCCCCGTGCCACCTCCAAAGCCACTCCTCCACCCTCTCTCTGCTATCGGCCATGATTGCTCAGATAGCCGGGGGCACGAGATGGATCACGGAGGCACGCGGACTGATGTGATAATATTTTGACCGGAAATAGCAATGCGTTCGCGAGCCTGGCCGGCCCCTATTGGAATTTTCGGAATAAGTTTTTAAACGGCAGCAAGGACACCTACCGCGCCGGACACTCTATTATGGCGCACAGTAACCACGAATGCATCTTTCATTACTTAAGAAAGCGTGAGAAAGCGATTTTATCCCTAGCAGACAACTCAATGTACTGATGCATCGAAGTGGCAGATGCCCAGCGCCCATGCTGCATGATGGCCTCCGTTGCTGCCCCTCTTGCTAGGGCTGCTGTGGCACCTCCTCGCCTCCCCGAGTGCTCGCCGTACCTCCCGTCTTGTCCATCCACCACTTTCATGATCTCCCTCATGTCGGCTAGAGCGTTGGAGTAGCAGATCTTGGTGTTCGGGATGGGCTGTTGCTCACCGCCCGTTGTGCGCATCCGAGGCTGTAGTTGGCCGCTGTGCCCTCTCGCTACGTATCCCAGACGCCGGAGGTAACGCTGAGTGAGGAAGACGGGACACAAGTACCCCAGAGATGGCTGTGCTTGCACAAAGACCTCATTGCCCGCGCCCTCCTGATCCGTTTTGGAGCGGCGAATGGAAATTGCCATGTAACTTCCTTCTTGATTATGCCCCATGCGCACATCCTGTGACGTGAGGGCTTGCACCTCACTAAATCTGAGCATTCCGTAGAACTCCACCGTCATCCGCCAAACTGTTCGCCATGTTGTGAGGGACGCCTTGAAGGAACCCGAACACAGCTCACTCCCGAGAAACAGCCGAATGGCCTTGTGAAGATTCTCCCTAGACATTGGCCTCACTGGATCCCTTGGGCGCTTGTGTTCTCGTTGTATCCCTACCAGCACCCTGCGAACTGCTGGAGAATCCGTTGGACGCTGACAGAATTGCTTGTCGTGCTCGAAAGCCAGTGCAGAGCAAAAATTCTTGACCGCCCAGAACGATTGTGTCTCCTCTGCCAGCTTTGCCATGTACTCTGCCACATCTCTTGGCTCCGCAGGCACACCCGAAATTCCCCGACCTTGACAATGTGACATCCACTTGTCTATTGCTGACTTGTAGCTCTTGGCCGTCGAGGGAGCCACGGACTTATCCATGTAGCGCGCCACTCTCTGGAAGGACCAAAACACAATATTAAAAAGGGTGGGCGGGTGGGCTATCTCGACTGCGAGTTGAACCGTGAATGACGAAAAAAGGGGGGAAGAATGGGCCTCTTCCCCTCCTTTTTTGCACCCCATTGTGCAATCTGGCCACGTGTTCGTCAACGGCGAAAACGTCACGATCTTCCCTTCGTTCCTTCGTGAAGATCGAACGCTTTCACCTCTTACTCACACGACTACTTATGATGTGGTACTCGCACTACTGAATAGCGCGGAAGGTGTGATGGAGTGAAACACTTTTATTCATTTAACTCTGCCAATACAAAGCTCGCCAGGCAAATGGGGTAAATCCTTGCAGTACAGGGGAAGCGCTAAATGGCCCTGACAAAATGAAAGGTTTGAATCTCCACAAGTCAGTCCATCTCGGATGCAGCCTGTCCCCATCAGGAAAAAGCACCGCCCAGAACGAAGCCGATCTCCACTCTGGCACCACCAGCACTCCCGTCATTGTGCTTGTCATCATCTTGCGAAAGGTTTTGATAACGTCCTTCATCGGCGGTGATGCAAAGGCATGCTCTCCATCCCAGGAGTGTGCAAAAGCGTCCACCCCTTCTCCCGACGGAGTGAGCACGTTGGCGTAGAAGCGATCCACCTTGTGGTTACCCTCACTGGCAAACAAATCGATAGAGAACTTTCCAAACCTTGCCTCCAGGTCCCGGAAGGAAGCAAAGTCAATACCCCAGTCCTCAACATCCCGGTAACGGCTGGCAGCATCTGCCACGGTCTTCAGGGGATCGTCCCGTGTGATATGCACAGGTTCAATGTTGAGCTGCATCTCCTGGCACAGTCGAAAAATTTTTACCACGACCTTCTGAATGTCTGGCTTGGCAGATCCCGTGGAAAGAAATGAAACCATGTTGGTACTGTCTGTCAACCAGTAAATGGTCCTTGGACGTGGCGCTGTGGACAGCGCCTTGCCTTCCTGCTCCAGCGTGCGCTGCACCGTTAGGAGCTCCCGATGACCACTGCTCAACCCTTGCTCCTCTTCTGTGAAGATGTCCTGCACATAAATCTCTCCCAGACCTTGCACTGAGAATGCGCACATCCCTGTTCCGGAGGCATCTCCCACCATGCACGCCGTAGGCCATGACCGTGAATGCCCTTGCAGAACCTTGTCCCTCAAGGCCGGGCTTGCGTAGTCCAGGAGTGAAGTCAGAGACACTGCCGTGGCAGCCGCGGGGATGGGATGCCCGTTCCACGCTGACAAATGGTCCGCAATGTAAGATAGGTCTGCAACTGTTTGCCTCCCCAGTGGAATTGGCCTCCTCCACCCTTGCTCCTCAGTGAGACCAAGATCTGTGTGGGCACTGCGCAGGAACACAGCTCCCAACTTGCCAATGGCCATCCTGACACTTGAAACCGATCCCACCACCGATGCTAGCTTCTTGGGACAGACCGTTGCAGAAGAGTTGTCCACTACCTTCCTGATCTTCTGAATGATCGCTGTCACTTTCTCGTCCGGCAAGCTCACCGACATGGTCACTGTGTTGAACACAAACCCTAGAAACTGTTTTGACTGAGCAATATCCTCTGGGCGATCTGTCTTCTTCACGGAGATGGTGAACCCCGCGCGCTCCAATACTGATAGCACCAATGCGTAGTCTTCATAGGCCTTGACCTCTGAACTGGCTAAAACTCTGCCATCGTCGATGTATATGACATGACGAACTCCCTTGGAGGCCAGATGACACACCACTGGCTTAGTCATACGAGTCATCGTGCGCGCCGCCGTGGCCAATCCAAACGGCATGACCCTAAACCTGAAGAAAGCTTCTACTCCAGTAGCTGGGTTCACTGCCGCAAACCCCAGATAGTCTCTGTCCTTCTCGGCGATCATGACATGAAAATAAGCAGACTCCAGATCGTACGTGAATTGCCAGTCGCCTTCCTCTATCATCTCAGCAGCCAACTGTACTGTGGTCATGCGGAAAGACTCTCTTGGCAGCAGCAGATTGATGTAACGACTCCCGTCCAAACACAGGCGTTTCTTTGTTGAACCATCCGGTTTGTGTGCCAGTGCCACGGTCAAGGGAGACACACATGTTGCAGGCCCCGCCGTGACTTCTACTGCGCCCTGATGCACCCACGCCTGGACCGTGTCCCACACAAACTGCTGTTCGCCCTGTGCACTCCGGTTGTTTGGCTCCCTGTACTGTTCGGGCGTCTTGGACCAAGGGGGAGCGTAACCGTCCGCCAACACTGCTAGAGTCCATGTATCGGCTTTCAACTCGTCTTTCCAGAAGGCCCGAAATTCTGGCTGATGAATACGCGCGCTGACTCGACCATCCGCCTCCATGCCGCGTTCGTGTTGCTCGACAGCATTCTCAACCCTGTCCGCCCCTGACTCCCCTAAGGAAACTTGGGCCACTGTCCCCAGCTCTCCCCCCTTGCCCACTGGGGGACTCTCCCGACTGCCTTGTGGCGCGCCATCCGCGCTAACGTCGCTGTAAAATTAAAAGGTACGCTTAACATCTCATCCGGGCCTCTTTATTCCAACCATAAAGACAGCTTACTCGGGGCGCTTCTTGCAGAATTTGCGGGTGTGCCCTGACTCGCCACAACGGAAGCACATAAGATCCGAGGTGTTGCCCTGCTGGGTGTTGAACGACTTTCGCATGGACGATCCTCCGTAGCCGGACGCACTTGCTCCGCCCCCCGGAGACGCACGGAAGACCCAAGAACCTCCGTTTCCCTCAAAGGGTGGCCATCCTGGCGGTCCCGCCATGTTGGGCCCAAGGCCTGGAGCCTGCCACCCGCTGTACGTCGGCCAAGCCCGTCCCGGACGATAGTTCTTCTTGTACGGCACCGCCCTCTTCTCCCTCTTCTTGGCCGCCTGGCGATCCTTCTCTTTCATTGCGTCATCGATGGCGCTCTGCAGGTCCTTGTCAGCCCCTGTCTTCCTCCTGACTTCGTAGTTCTTGACGGCGCCCCAACCATGATCCTTTGCGAGCTTCAACATCTCCACACGCTCTGCTGCCCGGCGCCTGATGGCCCTTGCCTTCGCCAGCGCTTGCTCGTGATGCACGCGAGCATTGGCGAACTCATCCCCAAGCTCGAATGAACGGAGGTGCAGAACCACGTCCTCGGCATCCGCCATCTGCGGAATGAGGTTCCTCAACTGGTGCTTGATGGCCGCGTGGTCATCGCCCAGCCCATCCGCAAAAGCTTGCAAGCGGCCGCGACGCTCGGACCTCCTCTCTGGAGTCTCCTCCTCCCAGTCATGAGCGTTGTCATCCGTGATAGGCTCAAACTGCAAGCAAGCAGAGAAACAACACAGTTAAAAAATGTTAACTGTATCCATACTGTGGCCAGCCCCACTGCTGCAACGTTGTTATGAAAAATCCATATTCGTATCCGCATGCATTCCGGCATGCAGATGTCCTTGCCTAATAGCTCTAGAAGCCGGACGTGCTGTCCCCCTCAGCGCCGCTACTATTTCCCCCATCAGGGTTCCCAGGAAAAATTCTCGCTCCCGAGAAAATCTCATTAGAAGTGAATGACACCACCTTTATTCAAAACACCGGACTTTTTCTGCCGACAGCTCTGCCTGCCCACACCCAGGAACATTACAAAGCAGAGCTTCCAAAGCTCGCCTCCTCTATTTTCCTTCCTGCCCGGGATCTAAATGAGCAAGATCCAAACCATCTGGGCGCCGGAAGACCCCGTCACTCTCCTCTTTTTTGTCGCCGATCAACGGTGACCAAATCGGGTGCATTTTCCCATTATTAATTTGAAGCCTAACCCGGAGGCCATGTTTTTGTGCCCCAAAATCTACTTATTGACTCCCCTTGGGTTCCACCCCATTTTTCAGTAATGCAATTGAACAGATCATGCCCGATGATCTTGATAATGACCGATTTTTTAACTCATGTGAAGCCCCGTCGGCAACCTCCCCGTCGGAGAATGTGGTCACTCGCCTCTCCCCTTCTCTCGCACCCGCCGCACGCCTCTCTCGTTCGAAAGCGACAGAGTTACCCGATGCTTACGTTGTGATCCATGTTGGTCGTCAGGTGCGTTGTGAAGAGGAGCACCGACGAGCGTATCTGGAGTCGAAGATGAAGGTACTGCCGACACTCTCCCACACGTCTATCTCGACTGCGAGTTGAAACGTTAATGACGAAAAAAGTGGTGAAGAATGGGCCTCTTCACATCATTTTTTGCACCCCAGTGTGCAATCTGGCCACGTGTTCGTCAACGGCGAAAACGTCACGTTGTTGCTGCGTTTTGCGGCTGTTGTAACGGCAGCAGCGGCAGCGGCGTATTTTCTCTCCTTGCTGCACCGCTGTACCAGTTGTCTTATCCGCGTCCGGACGAGTCTTCCTCCCCCTCTTCTTCTTTGCTGCCAACGACCTGGGTCTTGGTCGTTCGCTCTTGCTTCCCCCTCTTGGAAAACGCCAGGGAAGTGCTGTTCCGCGCCGCTCCTTGTCCTGGGGTTGGGATTCTTTCTGGTTTGGAGCGCAGCTTGGGGGTCGCTGCTCGATTTATTGGCGGGAGATGCGACAGCCGTTGCTGCGATCTGCAGTTGAGATGGATGCTCAAATCGACAGATTTCCACGGTTTACCTCCTAAAGTACGAAAGACTACCTACCTGACGTTCCTGGTCTGCTTTCTATTTTGCTAGTGTAGTGGTAGTGTACAGCAAAACTTAAGCTTGTGTTATCAACAAAAACTGTGGAATGCATTCTTTATTTTGGGAGGGGGGGGGAATCCGCTACACATGTTTTATCACAGCATCGAGTTATCGGGAACAAACAGCTACTTCGGAAAACTACAGATAACCGATCCTGTTCTTTTTCGGGCTCGCTGCATCCCTACTCGGGTACACGCGATTTGACAGCAGACGTTCCTGGGACTTCCGGCGAAGTGTATCATGACATCGGCGCCTGCGCGGTTAGGGAAGATATTGTCTGAGAAAGCAGTCGGTAACACAAAGATCTTGGAAACACGATATCAGCGCGAAGTCCAATGCGAACCTGGAAAGTTTCTCGTTACAAAAAGCGTGAAATCTTCTTATAGTAAACAAAAAAAATCTAATGTAAGTCATTACACACAAGTTTCAAAATGCGTATTATTTTTCGAGTTCCGTTAAGCTACGCAGCTGCAAGCATTCATATTGCAAAAAGTCAAGCCAAACTTCGATAAATAAATATGGAACAACAAAATCAAAGTACTGCGAATTTCTTACAAAACGAACTGAGTGCGCGAGATAGTTATTTTGAGATCCAGACTCCTCTCTCCGCTCCATCAGATATCCCCTCTCATAGTTTTGTCCTCAATATTTTCGCGCTTTTAGGACCCTCCTTGCTCCGGAAGAGGTGGTGGTTGAGGCCGCCGCCGCCGTCGCCGCCGCCGCCGCCCCGACGAGTCTCGAGTCCGGGTGGCCCTCTGCACAGATTTTCCCGGTTTTCGAAAATAAAGTGTGAACCACGCGTCGGGAAAAAAAACAAAACCAAGATTTGAAATTAAGAACCTCTAACAAAGGAACAAGTCATCTCTCGTGTTTCACACTTTATTTCTTCTCTGAAAGTTGATTCTCATGAAAATAAACTGATTTTTCCCGCTCTGATACCATCTGCTACATTTTGCGCCCTGAATGTAGTTTCCACGTAACGCAAGTTTGGGGGCAAAAAATAATGATGATGTGGTTTGTTCAAAAAAAGGAGATCACGATGAGTTTTGTGTGGATGCTTCATACCGAGCTACTGAAAACTGAAATCTAGTTGCTGTTGTTTTGTTGCAGCCAAGAACTGTACCTAGTAAAATCCGTAGTAACTTTGAGTTCCTCTTCAAAAGAAAAATAATCATGTTGTTTCGGCGGTAGGGGGGGGAGAGCTAAAATTTAAGAAAGTCATCTAATTTAGGACCTTCTCTCCCAAGCGGATCCTCGAACGGCGTGAACTGGTCCTGGATGAATCTGTAGCCCAAGCGACTGAAAATAAAGTCGTTCATTTAGGCTGCTTCAAAATGAGGGAAACTTTGCCATTGATGCTCACCAGTTTTCAATGGTCTCCACCATTTCGGGATGTGACTCTGCCACGTCTCGGAATCGGTCGTTGGACACCACAATCCCGCCGTTCTCCTGTGCACCTTTGAGCAATATCCTAGGACAAGGACAGTTGTGAACAAAAAGAAGAAGAATAAAAATGTCTGCATGGCGACTACTCACAGGTCGTCGTAGTGCTTCTTTGACACCGTCTTGACGAACCCCACGTCCTGCAGCTTGACGAAGGCCTCCCGCTCCTCGTCGCTCATCCCTCCCTTGGGCGAGGCGAAGGCGAAGGCGGTGATGTCGTCCGGCTGGTGGCCGCGGCGGATGAAGTACTCGATGCAGTTGAGGATCCCGTACGGGGAGAACTTCTGGTGGTTGCCGTGCTCGAAGGCCACGTTGTTGCCGTCGATAAGCACCGGGCGGCGGGAGCCGGGAAGGCGGCGGAGCTGCTGGCGCTCTTTTGTCGCCGCCATCAGATCCCTGTACAACAATAACATTTTTTATTTAGCTTTTTTTCGGGAATTTTTCAAGGGTTTGTTTCCTGCTCACCTGACTACTGCCTCCTTCTTTGACCTCTCCAGCGCCTTCTCGAGCATCTCGCTCTCCGCCCTGGTGTCTATCTCCCCCCTGAGCATCTCCTCGGCCTGCAGGCGGTCCAGCTGGATCTGCTCCTCCACAGACAGGCCAGGAATGATGCTCCCCTGGACGGAGGACGATGGCTCCTCGGGGCGGAGCGCAGGGGGAAGGAGCTGCTGCTGACGCTTGGACTCCATGACGGCCTGCAGAAGCTGCTGGATGTCGGAGTTGACCTGTTGCGCCGGGTCCTGGGAGAGCTGCAGCGCCAATGCCAGGTCGTCTCCAACTGCTGCGCTGGAGGCTGCGCCGGCCGCGACAGCAGAAGCTGTGGCGGCGGGGCGCTGTCTTGGGCTCTGTGACTGTTTCTGTTGGAAGTCTCGGCGTGACATCTCGATGGCCCTACGCAGGTCCTCGTCTTCGTCGTCCGATGAGGAGCTCCCCTCTGGCCCCGGAGTGGCGGTCACCACCTTTATGGCCTGCGCGGCCCTGGCGGCGGCGGCGGCGCGAGGCTTGTCCCTGGTCTCCATCAGCACCTCGTTGGCGCGCTTGCTGAAGGGCTCGGAGATCCACTGGTCAACAGCAGAGGCCTCCTCTTCTGCAAAAAGAAGAAACCAATCATGGACATCAACATATAAGACAAAGAAAAGATTCCCGATCGAGATGGCTTGCTAGTTTCTTTATTCCCCAATCCCCACCAACTATAGGGGGCAAAAATAACGACTGCCGTCAGACAAACGCTAGAACGGTCTTTTTTATTATGTAAGGTGTTTCTTTTTTGACGGACCCTTCAAAAAGTGGCACTATAATAGACATTTTTTGCCTTTTTTGGCACCAAAAACGGGTGTTGTGACGGGCAAAAATTTTGGGATCCGTCTGGAGAGGTGGTTCAAACGAAAAATCTCGACGGATACATTTCTTAGTAGGGTTAGTCCATGTATGGGGGAAAGCGGCTTAGAACAAAAACTTTTCGTCGTCGTATCCACGCGGGCGAATCAATAGATATGCCACGAGATCAAGAACCCGTACAAGTGCCGCCGCCCCGTACTATTCTCACCCCTAAGCCCTGCCCTGGTCTGCTGCTGTCTGGCCCTCTCCTCCCTGAGCGACATTTCCATGACGCTCCTGACGATGGCCTCGTGGATGTCCTTGTCGTCGTCCTCCTGCTGAGGCGTGGTGGCCTCCTCCTCCTCCTCGCCCTCCTCGTCCCCGAAGGACCATGGCCTCCTCTGCTGTCTGCTCATCTCCCGCAGTCTGCCCTCCATGGGGACACTGTCCTCCCCCTTCGGGGGATAGAGGGGTTGGCAAGGAACAACCAGTGCTGGTCCTACTCTTGGATATCGCTATCGGGGGGGCCAGAGGACGACTGTGGCGGAGCAGGGGGACTTGGAGCGGGGCGTCCAGTCCTTCACGACGCAGATTTTTTGCTCTTTGCTCCTCCCTTTGTTGTGATTTTTCCGTTCGACTTCGACCTTTTGTGTCTCGTCTGTTTGCGTCACAGAAGAACACTGCTGCGCGCGCAGGACAAAGAAGAAGCAGTGATAAGAGGAAGAGAGTGGCGCCAAATTCGAAAGATAATTGAAATTCGACGATTGACGGTTTGCCGCTTTTGGCAGGCAGAGAGATAAAAAGTCAAAAACACTAAACTGATGCATTCGTCCAACTCATCGTTGTTGCAAGCAACGGGATTGCATCATTGAGGGCGAAAGCATCAGGATCCCATTACTTCTTTGATTTGGCTGTCTTCTTGGAAGAGAGTTTTGTCTTAGGTCTGGTAGTGGCCTTCTTCACCCCTGAAGCAGTAAAGCCAGGGCCTACCATGGAGATGACAGGTGAGGAGCGTTTGCTCTTGCTGCTGCCACCTGAGCATGAGGTTGAAGCGCTGGCAGTGATTGTTACCTTGGTGGCAGAGGCAGGGGTCGAGGTTGTGATGGTTGGCTTGGTGCTCCTTGAGGTGGTTTTTGCGGGTTTCACTGATGTCTTCTTCCTAGCTACTGAAGTCTGGCTTTTTGACTTGGCAGTTGTGGACTTTTTGGTCGAGGTCTTTTTGCCTTTGGAAGAGCCAGACTTCTTGGCAGAGGAGGAGGACTTTGTTGGTGCCTTTCTCTTGGCCTTTTTTGCTGGGGTAACTTTTTTCTTCTTCTTTCCCCTCTCTTTTGCCTTTTTGCCTTTTGCCTTTGCCTTGCCCTTCTTCTTCCTCACTTTCCCTTTGGACTTCGCCTTCTTTCCTTTTCCCTTCTTCTTTTTCTTTGGCTCAGCAAAGTACTTTCCACCACCCCTGCAAGCATTCCTCCTGAACCTCCTAAGTCTCCCAGGCTGCCCTGTGCCGCCGCCGCCCCCCTCATAGCCATACCGATCTGAGCCGCCGCCGGTGGGCCAGAACCACCAGAAGCCTCCTCCCGTGTTCCGACCATAGCCCACGCGCTGCCGAGCATTCTCGCTGTCAGTCGGGGGCCTCCCCTGCGGACCCTGTGCCCTGAGGCCCGGCATGCGCTTCCAACGGCCCATCTTGGAAATTCACACGTTAATTTCTGTTTCGTTTTTATCACGCACTGCATATTGCCATATTTTTCGAAACGTACTAAGGCTTACAACTTGGCATTCAAATATTTTTTCCTGGAAGATTTGATGAGTTTAGATTCAAAAATCAAAATCCAAAGCCTTTTTGGGGCCTTTTCTTACTTAAAAATGTGAACTTTTCCTGCTTTCCGAGATAGACACATCCGCCACAAAGACCAACGTGTCAAAGACGATGTATTTCACGCACTAAATAAACACAAATATAGGAATATTTGAATTGATAATGATGCAATGGCGATTTGCGGCGCAAGCGACGGACGGCCGCTTTCTATTACGGTATGTACCTAGGAAGAGACAGCGTTCCCCGCAGAATGAGCAGTGATATTATCTTGTGTCGCTCACTTTTTTGACTTGGCTGTCGTCTTCTTCTTGGAGGAGAGCTTTGTCTTGGCCATAGCAGTGGCCTTCCTCACCCCTGAAGCTGTGAACCCAGGGCCTACCACAGATACAACAGGCGAGGAACGTGTGCTCTTGCTGCTGCCTCCGGACGTAGAGGCAGTGATTGTAACCTTGGTGGCCGAGGAGGGTACAGATGTGGTAATGGTGGGTTTGGTGGTTTTGCGGGTAGTCTTTGCCGAAGTCTTCCTCTTTGCTGCTGAAGCCTGGTTCCTTGACTTGGCAGTTGTGGACTTTTTGGTCGAGGTCTTCTTGCCTTTGGAAGAGCCAGACTTCTTAGCAGAAGAGAAAGACTTTGTTGGTTCCTTTCTCTTGGCCTTCTTTGCCGGAACAGCCTTCTTTTTCCTCTTTTCCCTTCCCTTGGCCTTTTTCCTTTTCACCTTGACTTTGCCTTTCTTCCTCTTTCCCTTGGACTTCACCTTCTTGCCCTTGCCCTTCTTCTTTTTCTTTGGCTGGGCAAAGTACTTTCCACCTCCCCTGCAGGCGTTCTTCTTGAACCGCCTGAGCCTTTCAGGCTGCCCAGTGCCGCCACCGCCTCCCTCATAATCGTACCGAGCTGAGTCGCGGTCTTGAGGTTCCTCATTACCACCGCCACCGCCGCCAATGGGCCAGAACCACCAGAAGCTACCGCCGCCCCCACCTCCGCCGCCGCCGCCGCCGCCGCCGCCTCGT
>JAAUXU010065343.1_pt1 | contig 13710 bp, 11 predicted proteins | sample 7278151 | NCBI WGS metagenome assembly JAAUXU01 (sample SAMN14350113, study PRJNA611818) | marine sediment metagenome | isolation source: surface marine sediment (1.8m) | place: French Polynesia: Moorea | collected 2018-08 | reverse complement strand
ACACACACACACACACACACACACACACACAGACGTACATACGACGACTTCGCTTTATATATATAGATAGAAGATAGATATAGATAGTTTGTATGAAATGTAATCCAATATATTGCCTTTCATGCAATATATGTACTCCTGAATATTCGCCACTATGGTGTCCCAACATCTTCACAGCAACTTGTCCAGTCCCTTGGTGCTTCATGACTTCCAACTTCACCAAGATGAGAGAGCCTCTGGTACTTTTGCAGACTCAACGGTTCAGCTGTTGGTCGCAGTAACGTTAAGTGTTGAAAGGTATGAGTGAGTGAGCGTTCAACTCAGAAAGTGATGACAGTCCAGAAGTAGCTGTCCAACGTGTCTGGTATGGTCATTCCAACCAACTCCCCTAGTCTGTTCTGTAGTGAGAACTCGCACCGATCGCTCTCGAGTTCAGCAGCTGAGTTTGCAAGGTTCAAGCACCAGATTTGTTTTCGCACCTTGATTGCTCAGAGGACTCATGCGTTTTTTCGTACTACACTTGACGGGGGTGAAAGCTTTGTCTTTCTGAATACGTTGTGATAGCCGCACCTCAAAAGTCACACTGCTCAGGATCATTGAGAAAGTTGCAGACAACCTTGTCACTCCTTCCCTGGGCTCTCCCAATGACACAAAATGATTGTCCAGCTCAGTGATCCTTCCCCTCTCAGATTGTGTGACAGCTCTTGCTCGTCCCATAGCTGAACACAGAGTGAGTGGATCACACTGAGGAGCAAGGATTTTTCTGTTCTCTCACTCTTGCTCATGAGTACATGAATGCAGTCCGTACAGAAAGGTTTTTTCTGGTCTCTTGCTCACCTTTGCACCTTTTCTAGGCTGTTTTCTACTGTTTCTGGGCCAATTTTTCATTTTTGAGATGCAGCTATCATTAGGGCGAGGCAAAAAATCACCCAAATCATTTTTTTAAAAAATAGTGGTACAAACACACACTAGGACCTTCAGTGCTCATTATCACTGATTCGGAGGTGTGCCACAATCTCAGCAAGAGGCAGCTCACACAATCTTGATTGTACTCATAGAACTGCCCATTTTTCTGCTGCGGCTATCACTATGGATGCTGGGAGGACGTCTGACATGGAAATGAAGAACCTGAGGAAGCAACAGGTTCGTGGATCCAATACCGATGTCTGTATGAATGTACAGGTGGGTGTGTCATCAACTGCAAACAAGCTTGGAACCAGAAGTTGGCGGGTGACCCCGCGGATCTGTCTTCAGAGGGTCTCTCAGCTCAGCGGGACGCCGTCATCTCACGAAGGAGGACGCAGAGCTGGCGATTCCGCGCCAAGCACTCCCTCGTCTCCTTCGTGACCCCAACCGGTCGACGCCCACGCGGTCCACAGACTCGACTCTCTGGAATGAGTACAAGACGCATTCTTGTCTCCACAGCTCGTTGCTGAAGATGAGGATTCAATCGAGCCAATGATCAATTGCAGTACTTGAGGGCAAAACAATGTTTAGCTGCTTATGCGAGTTCCTCACTGCAGAAAGGTGATCCAACCCCAGTTATTGGGTTTGCTTTACCCTTGGTGAGCGACGACAGGAGCAAAAACAGGACTTGAGGGAGGAAAAGTGATGAAAATCGGCCAAACAACTTTTCATGATCACTTTTTCTCCCTCTCGCTTGCGCTCATGATCGGTAAAGAAAACAACGATGTCAGCAAATCAAATGTTCACTTTGACCTGTACAAAATTGTTCCTTTCAGAAGAAAATAAGTGTCAAACCAGATCCATTGAGCGCACTCTTCAAGCTGAAATAAATGTCAACTCACTCGGTATCTTTTGCATACCTTGAAAAGTCACTTTCTTCATCTCCTCCAGCGTCGTAGATTTGTTGAAAGCCTCCATTTGAAGGCATTTTGGCCAAATGAACTGGAAAAATAATGAGTTTTTGGGTCCCTCCTCTGCACTTCAATAGTTTTAATAACACAGTAAGTAAAGATGTTATCATTACAAATATGATGTGAACCTGCTGTCCCTACGAAGAGTGCGCATGCAACACAGCCGGGACAAATTTGCTCTTAATCTTCAGCTGAGTCTACTGCTGAGTCCTGTTAGTCCGTGCCACTGAGCTCGAGGAGAGAGAGTACCTTAAAATTAAGCTTAAGAACTAGAGAACTGAATGATACGAGACCAACGCAGTGTTTGTTGAGTACTGGATAATGAGTGTAATCTGGAGTAGAAAGGGTTGAGAGCTTAGATATGGCTTAAACAGTAACGGGAACGAGTAAGCGAAGCTTGAGTTGAAAGTACATGAGCTCAATCCAGCCAGTTCACACGAATCAAGCAACAAAGACGATTTTCCAATACCGTAAGCGAGGACTTACGGACTCAGATCACAGTACACAGTACTGCAGAGTAGAGAACACAGCAAAGTACACAGTACAATACAGTAGAACACACAGAATACAATAGCCATTAACGCTAGCTCTCACTTCGTGTGCGCATGCGCGTACACACAATTCCCCCCTGTTACTTGGAAATTCCAAGTAGTCACTCCAGTCCAGTCATCACTTTCAGGTCCAGTTCAGTTAAATAGTGAAATCTCTTGATCTTGGTCACTTCCACGGAACGAGTACATAGTGTTCAGGCCTATTAGAGGCGCATCGAGGGCTGTTCCGATGAGTCCGACCCCACAATTTTACCCGCAAAATCCTATTTGGACATAGAGTAGTACAGTAATCATAGGCTCTGACAACGTCCATCTTCAGAAGGTCCTGGTAGCTGGCCTCTTCAGCAGTGCCAGCGCTTGGGAAGAAGCCCCAAGCTGGCTCTTGATGTCGACGAGCGGTGAAGACACCCTGATCGGCGACAGCCTCAAAGTCGGCCAGAGCACTGGTCAACCAGTGGATGTTCATGGCGCAGTTGCCCTGGTGTCCTCGGATGCCACAGACGGGACAGATGGAGTGCAGAGTAGGACACACACGAGTGTAATGCAGGTGCTGTATCAGGCAACGCTTGTACGTACACCGCTGGTGTACACGAAGCGTTCCATCATGCTGAAGCACTGCCTTAGCATACGGGCATGCCACTGCCTTAAGGCCGAAGCCAAAGGTATGGTGGCAAGCGCCGCAAAATCCGCACCGCTGTCCCAACTCCGGAAGTTGAATGCGCGAGTTCACACTGCGCACTCGGGCACTTAAGTACAGAGGCCTTGCGTACGCTCTACCTCCTTTGCGGCGTTTAAACGGCCTCTCCAGAATAGGGTCCCGATAGAAAATAGCCTCAAGCTGGCCTTCTTCTCTCTTCCGTTTTAAAGGCCGAGACGATGACGCTGGCTCCACACTGGCCTCTTGACTGGTCTTTTCACTGCAGTTCTTGAGTTCCAGTCCCAGACCAAGAGCGCCATGGGACGGGTCTCCCGGCCCCCGCTCTCCATCCAGTTCCGTGAATTCGTGCCACTCCTCGCGCGAGACGGCCAGTACCAGTTCGTCCTCGCACGAGCAGTCCAGGTCTGGTGGCAGGCCTACGCCCCCCTCGATGACCCCACGCATGAAGTTCCAGGCTCATGCGTTACTGTAAGGCCTGTCCTCGCGAAGGTGTACCAGCTGGCGTTGAATGACCATGTAGACGAAGGACAAGGGAGCCCAAACGTCATGCACCATGTACCAGGTCGTCACGTCGTGTGGAAGCGTCCAGTCGTATAGAACGCCAGAGTAGCGCCACCGGGGCCACCGAGAGTAGCCGTGCCATTGATCTTTCCTCCGTTCCTCCTCCGGCATGCGATCCACCAAGTGGGAGAACCATCGTTTGGCCAGCTCTCTGCTCATCGGCTTGTGACTGTAGTCGTTGGCGACCATGCTGATGATAGCCGGACCGCTCTGTCCACAGTCTTTCAAGGCCACTCGGTCGTCATGAAACGAAAAGGTAGAGCGATAACGAATGAAGATAGACTTGATGTCAGTACACTGCACGGAGTCCAAGTACTTGGTCTCGTCCTCGGAGACGAGGACGATGGTCCTAGCACTGCGTAGATGACGCACTAGATGAATAGGCAGAAGTTCAAGTACACTGTCAGCTTCAGGACGTTCTCTTTTGAGCTTGTCTAGTCGGAAGATCAAGACCTGCAAAGAGTGAGCAAAGGCCACTTGAACGGTGTAAGGCAATGTCTCTCCCTTTCTTGACTCAGTGTCAAGGCTGACCAAAGGCGTCTCACGCATCCAGAAGTCTACTCGCCACTTCCAACCCTCGTATTGAGAGTAGCCAGATATCTCCTTGACCCTGGTCTGCTGGCCACTGGTGAGCTTGTCCAGCCATGGGATGGGGCGCACGAAGTTGCGAGCCCTGGTGAGACGATGGAAGAGCGTCTTGGAGGCCTCCGGAAAGTCACGCACACGGAGGAACATGTTGACATATTCCGAGTCGATGCAAAGGAACTACGAGTAGGAATGGGACAATTAGTCAGGCGCAGTCAAAGTCAAAACAGTCAGTTCAAGTAAAATAGCTCAATCCCTAGGGCAAACTCGAGGGACGGGACAGTTCTTAGTCCCCATTCCTTGTAAGTACGAATACCTATCTCACATCACGTTCATATTCTTTGCCATCAGCCATGCGATAAGTGACTGTTCTCACAAGGTCCCTTTTTACTCCAGTTACTGCGGCCAAGAGCCAGGACTTTGGGTTGGTCGGGTCAAAAACAGTTGTGATTGAGCCAATCGTCAGATTTTCTCTCTGTCTTTGCCACTGGCTTCTAGGCTGCAGATCTGGAACGGACTCTCTGAAAACGTTTGATGAAATGCAACATATCTCTCTGAAGCAATGAATACGCTTAGTAAAACTTTCTGAATCGGTAGATTCGACACGCCAAGAGCCAGAGTGTTGCTGGTGCCAAGGAAATGCTCTGGCGTGAGAGGCTCCAGGTCGTGAAAGCCGCTCCCCACGTACGTCAGAGGCCGAGCACTGCCTCAACCATGGCAAAGGCGGTCGATAGCACACAGTCATGCGTACTCTTCTTAGCCACGATGACGTGACTGATGGTGTTAAAACACTCAAGCCGCATGGTCCCTTGGGAGATGAGGAAGAGCCTGAAATCGCGAAAATCTTGGTTGACCAGTCCACGGTCTCAGCAAAAGGTGCCTTGGGCCAAATTGGGAGAGCCGGATTTGGTACCGGAAAGGGAAAAAGACCCAGAAGTACCAGAAGATGACGACGCTGAATGGGCCGGACCCTTCTGGCCTGAAGTACTCCTTCCATCCGTGCCAGCAGCTTGAGTAGACCCTATTTCCTTTTTGCTTGTTATTTGCATTTTGACTTTGGCTTGATCTTCAAAATGAAGCCGAGTGTGATGCCTTCCTTGGCACTGGTCGCATGTGCGTGTTTCAGTGCATTTGGAGACCATGTGGCCTCGACCCAAGCAACGCAAGCCTGGCCTTGGCCATTGGCCTACGCAGGTTGACTGGCAGCTTCTTAGACGTTTGGCATTGCTCGGTAGTGTGTGTATCGACATCGCACCAGCTACAGGTCTTGGCACTGGCACCGGAAACGGAAGTCTTCGTATCGGCACCATCGTCAGCCTTTTCCATTGTGACCCGAGTGGTTTTAATCTTTTTCGTTTCGAACAGAAGCACTCGAAGGCGAGGCTCCATCAGTTCCTCTGGCCTGAGTACCTGGAGAACAGTTTTTTGTTGGTTGAATAGATGAATACGAATGAAGTGCTCCAAAAACGAAAGTGGAACGTTTTCTTCACCGTACACTTCAGCCACCATGACACGATAGATAGCCTGATACATCGATGGCATCTTTGACTCAATGGCTTCAAAGAGAAGATCATGGAGGTTGGAGCCAAGCTCTCCAAAGCCTTGGCGCTTGGCAGCGTCCGCGATGTTCTTAACTGTGCTGAAGAGATGCAGAGCCTGCTCCTTCGTGCTAGCTACTGGAAGTGTGCTAAGCTTCTCTCCAGCCTCACGGAGATCTTGCGTTGGACCGCCGTACATCTCCTCCAACGTCATGATGACCTGACGATAGCCCTCGTAGTCGTCCAGCTCGCATAGCGCCATCATCACGGAGCTCAGAGGCCCCCAGTCCTGCTCCAGCGATGCAATCATGATCCGAACCTTCTGACCAACCAAGATATCCATCCTGTGTACTCGAGAGATGAACAACTCTCTCCACTCTGCGTAACCTCCCTTCCCTTTGAAAGCAGTCACAAAACCCGACAATTTCTGGTTCTCCTTGAACAATGAACTGGTTCCAGGTCGAGGCAACACATTCCAAGGAGCTGGAAGAGAATGGTAGCAAGTGGCGTCCTGAGGCTGAACTGGCATGCTCGGCTGGCTGGGAAATTGTGGCTGAGTGGGCTGAAACGCAGAGGCGTGTGGATTAATCGTTGGCATTGGCACAGAAACTGGCACTGGATTTGGATGACTCACACCGGATTGAGAGTACACTGGCTGCGTGAGACTGGATACTGGCATTGACACTGAGTACACAGGACCATGACTGGCAGCCGGCATTGATACTCGCGATGTCTCCAACCGAGGCTGCAATGCGTGTAGAGCGTGAGTTAGGTCTTAACGGCGTGTTCTCCTCAAGAGTACTTCGCCTTTGTGCTCTCTCCAGCCTCATGTTGAGTGAGGCTGAGTCACGGCCTCCTGTAGAACCGACCCCGCCATGGTGCCGATCAGCTTGGCCCTCTCTAGTCTCCACACTGGCGTGACGACCAGTAGGTCGTCATGCTGTAGCCTCGTCAAAAGCTCATGAGTGACTTGAGTCCAATTGTTAAAGGCCTCCATGGTCTGTCCACTCCACGCGTCGACCTTAGCCTCTCTCTGCTTTGCCAAATTCAGCAGGATTTGACAGCAGTCCTCATGTAGCTTGATGTCTCGCTTGAGCGAACGATGCTCTGGAGCTCGACGGTCGAACTCGCGTTCGAAGGCTTCCACAAGGTTCGTATGAATCTCCCAAAGAACGCAGGCATCCCTCCAGCCACTCTGGACCATGTCCTGGTCACTCATCTTAACGACTACTGTTAGTAGACATCATGTTACGTATCATCCATAAGTAAAAACGTTTGCATCTCTCTCTCTCGAGCCCGGAAAAGAACGGGACAAAATTGCTGTAATCTTAAGCCAAGTCTACTCCTGAGTCCTGATAGTCCGTGCCACTGAGCTCGAGGAGAGAGAGTACCTTAAAATTAAGCTTAAGAACTAAACAATTGAATAATACGAGACCGACGCAGTGTTTGTTGAGTACTGGATAATGAGTGTAATCTGGAGTAGAAAGGGTTGAGAGCTTCAAGACATGGCATAAACAGTCATGAAATGAAAGGATTCGAGGGGACCCTAGGATTGAGCTCTTAGTTAAACGTTACAGGTGCCTATGGGACTGTCCCCCTGGTACCTTACTCCCCGTCGAGTCAACCTGGTTAGAGTCATGGAAAGCGGCCATGGCGGCGAGATCGTCGTCGTCTTCGCTCCGCGGCGTCCTGGAGAGCGTTCAAGCGTCCAGCTTTTGGTGGATCCGAACCACGCACGGAATGATTGACTAGAATGGGTCTGGACAGTCCCCAAGATGGCTTCCGTCATGAGAGCAGTACAGGGAACGAGTAAGTGAAGCTTGAGTTGAAAGTACATGAGGTCAATCCAGCCAGTTCACACGAATCAACCAGCTATGGCCTTACGGACAAAGATCACAGTACACGGTACAGAGTACAGCGCGGTACAGCAAAGTACAGAGTACAATACAGGAGAACACACAAAATACAATACAATAGCCATCAACGGTATCTCTCACTTCGTGTGCGCATGCGCGTGGTGACAATGAACGCAGAGGTCAACAATGACTTTGATTTATTTTAGGAAAAACAAGAAATGGCAATGTGCAGGTGTGCCATTCTGGATATGCAAGCCTGAAAGCATATTAATAGCAATATGAATGATTGAGCTCAGGTCTTAGGTATGAGCAGGAGACTTGTGGAGAAAGACTCTCGCCACATTTGAGATCAATCACACCCTTTTGCTATATAGAATTTAAAGTCCATCCCACTGTACTGTAGAAGTACATAAGTAGATGGGGTTGGACAATTGAGGCATAAGATGGGCACCTTCAGTACAGTCACTACAGTAGCAGAGTGGAGAACTGGTGTCTGAACGTGTTACTCCCCGAATGCTATGCAGCAAAAGTATGTTCGATTGATTGAGCTCAAATTCTATGGAGTAACAAAAGATGCAGGGAGCTACACTCGATCCCAATTTGAGCTCAAAATTCCCAGCCCAAGGTGTCCATCTTTCAAAAGCCAAAGTTCAAAACATCGATGAAAAACGCCAGCTCCCAGACCGAGTTCAATGGGTTCACCCCCATGATTCTGGGCATCAGCGGGCCGAAGGAGGACCACAAGTTCGACAGCTTCGTGTGCTCTCCAAAGACCAGAACGAGAACGGCTTCCCGGTGGCCGAAATGTTGGAATTCATCTGGCAGACGTCAACTGACACTTTTTCCCTTCCAACGACAGCGTGGACGAGACGCAAGCTATTGTAGCAGTGCTGTTTGAGGTCGGTGAAGATCCACGTGATCCAGACCACTAAGCAGTCACACTTTCAAGCGCGTCCGTGGATGATCAGACGGTCGCCGTTCCGAGACTGGGTCTCGAGGTCATTTTATACTATAGGGGATATAAAGTGATCAGCTCTATACAGCTGTACTTGACGAAGCATCTCTACTCGCTTGCAGTCTCCAGGCCGGAACAACAACTGACATCGGTGATCCCAAGCTTGATTCGCCAAAACAGAGGTCTTGAGATGGCCAAGAGGCGCCGCCCAGGGTCGGACGTCTGCCGAACGGCAGACTGTCCGTTGTGCGCCGTGGTCAGCAAGGTCGACACCGTCACCAGCCTCAGGAATAGAGCAGTGTACAGGACTATGGAGACGTTTGACTGCAAGTCAAGGGGCGTCGTCTACGCCCTGACGTGCAAGTCCTGTAAGACTCAATTTGTTGGGAGGACGTGCGACATGGAGATGCGCCTGAAGAACACCAGGAAGAAGCACAAGAAGAAGCGCCGCGTGTTCTTCGCGGATCCCGACGCGAGCTTTTCATGGGACCATGTGGATTGCGAAAAGGAGGCAACAGTTCAGGTGAGTGAGTCATCAGCCACCTTTGGAAGACTTATGTTTCGTTTTCAGATTCTTGAACAATGCACTTCGCGGACAGAACTGATCAGGAAGAAGAAGCTCTGGATGTCTCGTCTGAGTGCCATAAACCACGACAAGCGATTCATCCTAGGCAATACTGACACTGACGACGAAGCTGAAGACAGCTCCTTGTTGGAGGAGAAAGTGTAGATGGAGATAACAACATGCCTGACGTTGAGGAGGAGGAAGCTGAACATTCCAGTGGCTCTGCTGAAGCTGGCTGAAAAGATCAATACAGCACTGGCGGATATTTCCCGTCTGGCCAATACAATGCTGTCAGTAAAGAAAATGATCAAGTCCAGCTCTTGAAGGCAAAACAATGTTGAGCATCAATATGTACAAATCATCTTTCAGTTGTACAAAATCATTTAACTTAAAAGGGAACAAATATCGTATGAAAATCTATATCGCGAGTAAAATACATAGAAGCGACCATTTTGATTGACCTTTAACGAGCGATGGAAAATGCGTCTTTACACTGTTAAAGTGCAACTGGGACTTGAGGTCTGTATCGACAATACTTCACTGTTGAACCGAGTCTGTGGGTGACGCATTTTGAATCGTGAACAGTGATAGAAGTTGGCGTCTCACAGGTCAGGGTTAGCAGCAGACTCTTCTGCGGCTTTGGATGTATCTGCAAAGGGTCCTCCAGACCCCGAGGGGTTGGTGTTCACGTATGAGTCCATCAGATGATCGCTTCATCATACGTGTTCAGTATTCTGGCATCAGCTGCCTGGACGTGAAGTTGCAGAAGAACCTGAGACGTACGAAAGTCGATGTTTTTCTGCCAATGAAAGACAAGATGGTTGAGAAAGTCAGTTGTGTCAGAGATTTGCAAAAAAAAAGATGTCCCTGGACTCCAGCCTAAAGAAGAAAATGAAGGAAAATGATGCCTTGAGGCCTAAATATTGGCACTTGAGGTTCGTGTCTCCTTGGCTCGGAAGGGCACAGGCCCAGAGTCTGGAGGAGGAAGACTCTGGTCAGCTCCGGAGCATGACTATTTAACTCCGGACGAGACGATGCTGAGCCTTCTTGAACGTGAAGATGTCAAGGCAAAGCTATGGGCCGACGAGGTTCTCTTTTCTAGATTACGACAGATTGAGGAAGTACGAAGTCTTTGACACCATGACCAAGACGCTCGACTTCGAGCCTGGGAAGGACGTCCTCTCCAAAGTCCTCGTCCTCCGGCGCTGCGAGGACGACAGCGAGGACCTCCGACGGCAGAAGGAGACATGGAAGTCCAACTGTGGCACGCCAAACTTCGGGTATTGCAGAAAACAGATCAGTACCGATTTCAAGTGCACTCTCCAGACCAAATGTGACTAGCGAAGAGTGGTCACGAACAGCACAGAGTGTTTAGTTTTGTCCCCAGCAGAGAACCATGTTCCATTTTTTGTTTCACTCTCCATGTTCTTGTTCCACTTTTGTTTCTATTTAGTAGTTGTTTCATTTTTTGCGTGTCTGAACACAGTCTATTATGATCCTTCGTTTGTTTTGCAAAATTTCCTTGCTGTTGCAGCGTAGCCAGCTAACAGGGATGGGGTTGTTGTGCATGCGCAACCGGTGCAACCAAGTGTGGTTCACTAGAGTCTAGAAAGCGATCGTAGACTAGAAGTTCTACATCAACTGCGACCGTCTGAATTGTGGAAGAATCTAGATGTGCTCTGACACTGCGCATGTGCCAAGGATCGCACTGACCGAGAGCATCAAGGACAGGCTCCTCATCAGACTCCGAGACTCCTGAGCATCGAAAAAAAAAGGCCAATTCTCCGTCATCAAGAGCCTCACCGCCAACGTCGTCCAGGGTTGGGACTTTGCCACGCAAAAGGACATCACCAAGTCAACCAGCGGGCCGATCTTGACCAAGCCCGCAGGGCTCTGGTACGAGAAATATCCCTAACAACAGTGGTGTCGTCATGCACACTAATATTCTCTAGGATTCGACTGCAGCGCAAGATTTGCTTTAGCTCTTTGCCTGGGTCTAACGTTCCCCTTGAACCCTTACGTTGCCTGGGTCTAACGTTGCCCCTTGAACCCTTACGTAAACTGCCCCAGTATCTCAGCTTCTCAAGAACAAACAAAACCCCATTTTTTATGGCCCAGGGCTTAGACAGGAATGCTACATGACAAGAGCTTCGTGATGGAGGATGAGCCGTCAAGCTGGGACTTCGGTCGTGGTCAAAAGTATCGATGTGGCTGGATGCGTCCAATAAAACACTACATCCCACATACCCAGGGGTTTAGACATTGCAATTTTGGGTAATTAACTGCATTACTCATTACATCCCAGAAAAAGTAATTTCATTACCCGGCCATTACTTTTTCAGGACAAGGAATGACATTCATAAGGAATGAATGACATAAAGCACAAGGAATGACATAAAGCACAAAGAATGACATAAAGCACAAAGAATGGCATAAAGCACAAGGAATGACATAAAGCTCTTTGCTTCAACAAAATTTTTATTTCCAGCCATCATTTATATGCATGAGTAGCTGCACTTCATGCAGAAACGTTTTTTTGGACAACTTGAGATTTCAAGAGTCACTCAGGAAAAGTAGTTGCAGGTGAAGCCCGAGAGCTTCCAGCCAGGGTTGCCAGACAGTCTGCAGCTATATTTATTTGAAGCGATAGCTATGAGAAATGTTCTGGGAAGTGACGTCATTCCATTTCTATTCCAGAAATGTAATGAAATTACATTAAAATTACATGAAATGTAATTTATTACGGTGATTCATTACTTGTAATTCATTACTCAAAGGCCCTGCTGCATATACTGCACTTCAAAAAGGCCGGAAAACATTCGAAGCGCATTCGTTGGTAGACAATATTTTCTGCTATAATGATGAAACTAAGATGAACAAGCCAGACAAAACAAGCGGAGGCAAAACATGTGTGTGTTTGAACAATCCTTATCAATCGTACTTAAGCGTTGATCCTGCTATAAAATCGTCCCCCATCCTTTGTGTTCAACTCTTATTGCATCACCCATTCATTGAGAGCAGATCCGAGCAACGAGTTTGGCAATCGCACCCTTGGTGTGCACCCGATCTGCTCAAGCACCGTTCCAGCGGGTCACACGTGGACCGGCCACTCTCCAGTGTCCGCGCTCACTGTCCGGTCGGGCTGACATTGGTTGTCCGCAGTCTCCACACTGGTCCAGTCCCTGACACCTGTTGGTCTCCATCTTCGTCATGGCCGACGGAGGCGAGGAAGAAGACTTCTTCGGCAAGCGCTACCCTCTGGAGGAGGAGTCAGAGATGCTGGGCGAGGAAGCGGGTGAATTGGACAAGAAACGTCAGCTGTGCAGAGATCAGGGAATGTTGGAGATGCACGAGTGGAAAGACAAACTTGAGGAATTGTATCCCGATTGTACGAAAGATGGTTTGGATCTTCATCAGGCACTCATGCACGTTGCCAAGGCCACTTGCCTCGTAGTGCGCAACAGTGGAAGCCAGGACCGTTACGAGTATCACCGCAGGTTGGAAAGCCATCCCAAGTTGTCTGCGAAGGACCAGAAGGCCCACCACGACATGGCCGAGAAGTGCTTCAACACCGAAGGTTGTGGTACTGGCTTCCTCATCTATGCGGGACGCCACTTTCTCATCGTGAACAACCACGTCATCATGAACGAGGGGGAGGCAAAGGACGCAGACGTGTACTTTGACTACGACAAGGACGGTCAACTCGACGAGGAAAAGGCGTTTCAAATTGAGCGATTCTGGATTGGAGCACCTCGAACTGATCATGAAGAAGAAAGCGCCAAAGAAAAATTGGACTTCAGCATTTTAGAAGTGAAAGCAGAGGGTGAGGAAGAGCTTCAATTTCTCAACGATCACGCTTTCATGGTCCATCCCATATTCGACTTTTCACCCGTATCTACTGAGGAGTCCACTGAGGAGTCAGCTCATGAAGGGTCTGAAGTTTCACGGGCCGACTTGGTGAAGTTGTTCACTCCGCTGATCACTGACAAGGTTTTATTCTCACTTGGAAAAGAAATGAGTTATTTGCTTAACCGCATGCCCATCTTCATGATTTCACACCCATTCGGCCTCGCCAAGAGACTAAGCTGTGGCAACCTCACCGAAATCATTAAACATTCGTCCGGCGTCAGGCACACCCTGGGAACCTGTCCGGGCAGCTCCGGTGGCAACCTGTTCGTGTTCGCCCGGACTGCTGACGATGATGGCTTCGGGTTATGTCAAGCCCTGCACTACAGGCACAACAAGGCGGTGTGGTGGAAAAATATCCTGCTATACATTTTGTCCGAGGCTATAACTTCTGGGCGTCTGCAGTCAGTGCCACTAGATGAGTTAAAACAATGGCGTCAGAGGTTCGACGACGTTAAACTCACATTCAGTATCAAGCGCGGGGATTTGGCACAAGGACTTTACCATTTCTCGACGAGACAATCTGACACTGTCTCTACGATTAAGTCCGATACCGCGACCCCGATTACCCGAGCGAGACAATCTGAAACTCAAGGCAATCTTAGTTCTAGTTCTCTTAAGTAAATAGGGGGTGAGCGCGGCCACTGGGCTCGAGGTT
>JAAUXU010084761.1_pt1 | contig 13711 bp, 19 predicted proteins | sample 7278151 | NCBI WGS metagenome assembly JAAUXU01 (sample SAMN14350113, study PRJNA611818) | marine sediment metagenome | isolation source: surface marine sediment (1.8m) | place: French Polynesia: Moorea | collected 2018-08 | reverse complement strand
GGAGAAGGGGTGCGCTCCCTATGGTCGCGCCCTCTGGTGGCCACAGCTCTAACTATACAGACTACTCCTATGGCGTGCTACTAGGTACAAGCTATGCACATGCCTAGCGGCGGGTATAGTCTATCAATTACATCACTACCCTATACTGTGCTGTGGCGTCCACGTGCCTGTAGTCACAATCTACGTTATGGTGAAGGCCGCATGCTTCACTCGCCCAGGTGCAGCTGTTGCCAATGGGGAAAAGTGTTAACTAGGTAACCCTTTAAAACAGAGTTTTTGAACTTATGATGGACAATGCACCAGGAATGTAGGGTTCCACGTGAAAGTAGAAGGACTAAATCTGCTTCGTGATAATAGTGCAGAGAGGCTCATATTTGGTTTTTAATCTGTTACCCAAAGCAAGGCCCAGCACCTTCCCTAGTACATGTATCTGCTGGTTATTAAGGAGAGACTGAGGATGTGTTAGTTCATCGCAGCCATATGAAAGGGCTTCGAAAGCTCAATGTGGGCGTGATCATTCCTTGGACCAGTGGTACTGACATGGGGGAGGTGGCGTTGGCCATGAAGCCTAAAACGATCACAGGCTCAATCAACTTCACAATGCAGTCAGTAGCACTGTCGCTGCCAAAAGCGGAAGCGCTGCTGCGCCAGCAGAAAAATCTGGTTCAGTCGAACAAAAGAGGACGTGTACAGAGTTGCCAAACAGACGTTTTTGAAGGCCAGATTTAATAATTTGGTCTTATTTGACATGATTTGGCTTCAGCGTTCTTTGACTTCATTTAACATTTGGCTTGATTTGCGGCACAGCGGTCGCTAAATAAGCTGCGAATTCAGCTTGATATTTGTGAACAATAATTTACTGTTTGACCTTTTTTGGTGAGTCGCTTGGAGCCGCTTTGTAAATGACAAAACGCTGACTGCCCTGACACGCATTTGTGAGAGTCTCACAGCTTCCAACTCATCAGTCCAGTCATCCTAAACGCAAGAATGGTTTGGTTAGGTTAGATCCAGTCGTCCTAAAAGCAATGAGAGCTAAGTTAGGTCCAGTCATCCTAGAACATAATCCCACAAATGTAAGCTTGTGGCAACTATGAATTGGTGAAGCCATTAGGCAACTTGAAAAGAGCTTGAAGAGCTCTTGAAAAGAGCTCAACGTTGTGCAGCTGATCAATTCCTCCCGCGCTCCCCTCCGATCGGTCAGGATGTAAATATTATATGCCAAGGTTTTCATCCCGGTAGAAACTCTGTTCTCTACATCTCGAAGTACAAATGTGAATTAGTAACACTTCCTGTCTGTTCACCGAAGTCCCCTAACGTTAGATGGCGTTGCAGAGTCCAAGGTAGTAGTGCAATCCATTCCATAAGTTTATTGGAGGCGAGCAAACAACAATGGACGTTAATGTGCGCAAATATGGTTGATTTCGCGTGCGTGAGCGGTTGTTTGTTCAGTGCCAAATTTCCATATTTGATCAGACCATTGCTAACTACTCGTCCTGACGCTATTTCGTGATAAACGATTACATACAGCAAGACCACCAAAAATAAACTACGTATGTTAACGCTATGTACGTACAAAATGTTGCGTTGGAGTACGTAGTGTTGGATAAGTAACAGAATTCTCGACCAAGCTCGACCTCTCGTTCAAGGAGCCATTCAACCTGAGAATACTCTTCGTACGCAAAACCTCTGCTTGTGAAGTTTGTGGTGAATAGCTTTGACTCTAACTAACTTTAACAACTTCTATTTTCTGTTGTGTCTGCTAATCTCTCTCTTATATAAAGCCAAGCCTCTGTTTGTCTGTTTGTCTGTCTGTGTGTGCGTGTGTGTGTATGTGCGTGTGGGTGGGTGCGAGTGTCTGCCTGTCAGGCTATGGGCGCCCAACCGCGGCACCGATCGTCACCAAACTTGGTCAGCAGACGCTACACATCAGATGCTCAAAAGTGATCGCGCCACACCTTAGGTCTGAGGCCATTTTGAGGCCGAAATCGAGGTCCAGATTGAGGTCCAAAGTTCCGTTTATTACGTTACACAGGCCATAGATGGCCATGCTTTACGAAAAGGTAAGCTTCGAGGGCGGGATCAGCTTCGAGGGCGGGATCAGCTTCGAGAGCGGAATCAGCTTCGAGGGCGAGATGAGCTTCATGTTGAACGCGAAGCGCGAGTTGAGCGGGTCGAGTCTGCTACTGCTTTATATTTTTCCTACCCAACGAAGTAAGTGGGTAGCACGTACGTGCTAGTTTTTTATACAAGGCACACCACAAGCATTTGCAGCACCTGAGAAACCCCTCGATGGTTGAAACCACACGTTTCAGGTCATGTTCAGGTCTTCCTAGAGGACGAAAGCTACTCTTCTGTGCTGCACGTGGGGCCACGCTCGACCTACTCCAGCTTGTACGGCAATGGTGTGTACTACTTACAGCCAGGCTCAGAAGAATTCGAAAATCCGTGATAGTTGCATATTTTCGGCATTTTCTCCGGGGCAACACACTTTAAACAAGTTGCACTAAAAGCACAGTAGTGCTTCTTCTAGTGTTTATCATCGGATCCCCTCAAAAGTTGTGCATAATATCCACATCATGTAAGAGAGTATGAGGTTCAAAAGTGTTTATAATGCTGAAATACCTCGTCAAAGATGATCACTCGTAAACTTCAGAAGAAATGTCCATGCATGTCAGACTTGACATTGAAATGGGCGTCTTGTGTATGGCCAAATGGTCTATGTATGCGAATTGATTTTAAGGAAAATTTCAATGAATAGAGTTTGCAGAGAACATTCACAGCTTTCCAACGTTGTATTGCAAGCTACATTTGAAGGCCCCTGTAAGGAATCATAGATGAAATATCAATCTTCTCCAGTTCTTGCCAGTTCCTGTTGGCCGCGTACTGCACTGACCTCACTTCTTGAGCAAGGGGCATTCACGAGGAATCTCAACATCGTGGATACTTTTGAGCCTGCCCTTTTTACTCGTCATACTATCTTACACGATGTCGACATTATGCATGACGTTTAAATGGATCCAGTAATAAAACAATAAAAGCATCACTATACAAGTACTGTTCGCGGATTTTTTTTCAGGAGTAAATGCCTGAAGGTGTGCGATTACCACGGTGTTGCTGGCACTTTTGATTCTGACTGTAATTCCCTAATGATGGCATGAAGGACCTGATACGTAACCTCGTATGGATGGCAAGAGATCTCCAAACAGTTATGATTGATGGAAAAATGCGCTCAAATCTAATGGATTTATTGACTGGATGGAGGCTCATTACTGAATGGTGCAATTGATAACCTGAATTCAACAATGGAAGAGAGGTCGATCAGTACGGTACCTCCTGGTGACGAGTGAGGCAAAAAAAATGCAGTACGTGAGCAAATTCAAACAGATTATCATAGTGCTCAAGCTTTTTCCAACGGTGCAACTCATATGCTGTATCTCTCTTCATCATGAATTCGGTAGGGAGGAGTGCTTGGATCTGACGAAGATGTAGAACACTTTGATGTCGCCGTCGTAGTCCCCGGAAACGATCACGTAGCCGGACTTGCCGGACTCGCTCTCATCCTGTTGTTGCTGCTGTTGCAGGTCATGCGTGCCCAAGGTGCGTCTCAGCTGGCCTAAGATTCGGGCCGGGTTGGGCGTGAACACGGAGCACGTGACCACCGCGTTATGAGCTGCGCGATCAAGATCATATGTATAAATAAGACGTTCCTTACACACAACATTTGAGGAGTTTTTGACGTCTGCCCAAAGTAAAGATAAATAAAGAAAGTAAAATAACGTTACAATCGGCATTCGATTTCGCCACGGATTTAGCTTAGGAAGATGTGCATACCTTAAGGAACGTTTGATGTCGCCAACTCTTTTTGCGCATCGTGGACGTTCCTTTTGTTTGAAGGAGCTCTTCTAATTTGGTTCAAATCAATTGGAAATTCTTAATGCAACTGTTGAAAAAAAGTCAATATTACACATTTTCCCCCATTGCTAAACTTATCTTTTGCTAGTCTTTGTATGTCAATGATTGTGTGTTAAGCATAGTTTCGGGCAATTTTCAGGGTGTCAAAAACTCAATGCAAACACTTCTACAGGGCGATTGAAATAACCTGGAACTTATCACTTGTTTAGCGTCAAAGGAGATGTGCCCCCTCCCTCTACAGACCTGGACGGACTACACAGTCTAGACGAGGAAGGGGTGCCACATCTGCATCAAGTTTTGAAGTCCTAGGGCCTCTCTGGCAAGAGCCAGTCGCTGAGGACGGTGGTCCTCTAGGCCGCCACTCCACTGGGCCAAGGCCAAGGCCAAGGCCAAGGTTCGACACTTTGATAAGTGATGCGGTACATATGTTCCGCGACTCTTGACCCACCTTTATCGTTACCGATCTCACTCGGCATCGCTCTCGCTCAAAGAGTAATTAAGCAAGTAATGAGCCCCAGCTTGCCTGAGTCTACCTCGACATTGCTTCAAACGAGCCACAAAGTGGCCAAAATCACGCATTTTTGAAGAGATTTGTTTCAGGCAATCTACAGGGTGGTGAGGACTGAGTGCAACTTGGAGAAGCTATCGCAAAAGCTGCACTTAGCCTTACCCAACCTCGTTTGAAGGCCGCCAAGGCACATCGTGAACTTTCAAACGGCCTTGACACGATCGAATGATGACTGTACTGAAGAAAAAAGAGAAATAAGGCCAACTGAATTCCTCACCCTTGATAGCCTCATAAAAGGAGTTTCTGTCCTTCCTGGCCGTCAGATTGGTGGACTCGTGCTGACTCTTCCACAGAAAGATGCATTGATTCTCAGAACCGCAAGTTATGTACTTGCCATCATGACTGGAAGAGAAAAGACCACGTGAAAGACCTGGAGGACTTTCGATTCAATGAAGACAAGTTAGACCCTAGTCTTGCACTTAGTCCAGACACCCGGGCCAGTCCCTTTAGCTTTAAATCAACAGAACAAACACTCCAACCTCCGTTGGAGACAGTGCTGGCTCTTTATCATGGGGCTCTCTTGGTAACAGACACTTTAAGCCAGATGAAGGTCCAAGAAACTCTATAATTATACTTTCTGTCATCACCTTTCCCTCCTTCTTCAATGCTGAGGAAGTGTCATATCTGCTGTATGCATTATTCTTGACGGTAATAACCACTCACACGCACAAACCTTGTAGCATTTGCTATAATCATCAGGTCAAGAATGCAGCAGCTGATTCTGTTTTTACAGGGTGCGGGAGCAAAACGTTTACCTGAACTTTAAGTCTTGTTACTCTTTTGTTAGGCCAATCCGGCTCATTTTACTACGTTGCAAACCCAAAGATCTCAGCAACCCTGTTAAAACGAGACTGATTGAAATCGACCCACGAACACACGAAATGGACGTGTGTGGATAGCACACGTGCAATGGATAGCACGTGTTTGATCTGGATGCGTTGGCAAAGAACGAGGACATTGCTGAGCTCGTTGGTCGCCCATGGGTCCCGCTTTGAGCTCAGGTATTGTGCGACGGTTGTTAGTTAGTAAAGAAATTGTCAAGTTGCATCTCCCAGCTCCAGATGTAATGGATTCATCTAAATAGGCGAGAAAGCAAACATTTTGTCGTCGCACCCAGTAACACACTGGGTCTTGTGGTGGACACGGGCTTATTTACGGTACTGGATGCTACAGGGACGGTCGAAGACTGATTCCTACCTGAAGCTGGCCCTGATCTGGCTGCTGTTGTTGGTGTATCCCTTGAACTTGCAGCTGAGGGACAAATCTCGCAAGTCGTAGATGCGGATGCGGCTGTCATTAGTGGTGACCAAAATCTGAAGACGAGCGAGAAAAAAAGATTTCCTCGAACTGCATCACCACATGACCCTTGCCGATCCTCACCTTGTCTTCTCCGGGCATTTGTTCGACGCCAGTGACCTTCCTTCCCTGCTTGTTCTTGCCTCTGGTAGACCTTACGTGGATCATGGTGTAGTATTTGAGCTGGTCAGTGCTGTAGAAGATGCAGCGGCCGTCGTAGGTGCCGACCACGGCAAATTTGCCGTTCTGAAATTGACGGGTTGGTGCACGTTCACCTAGTTGTCCATGTCACCAGTTTTTGCCACGCTAGACGCTACCTGGATGAAGTTGGCCGCTGTGATGAGCCTGGACTCGCCATTGATTTCGTTCCAGAGGGTCACTTTCTTGTCTGGGATATTCCACAAGCGCAGCTTGCCGTCCAGGGAGGCGCTCAAGAAGAACTGCTCAATCGAAAAGCAACAGTAAAAATTAGCATTGGTACCAATGGGAGTAAGTGATAGTAGAACGACGAGTCAATCATTGCTTGTAAAGAAGAGACATTCTATTTCTCGAGAAATTGAGAAAAAAGTTGACATTTCTCGAGTCCCTTGAGGTTTTTGGTCCCAAATAACGACCTACTGGGTGATAAAAAAAGTACCATGGGGTTTCTTCTTCAAAAGAAAATTTTACATCCTCATGACCGTAAATCAGTGAACAATGGCTTAAATTGAAGCTGAATATTGGACAAATTGTTCTGCATTTTACCACACCGTCCAAACTCTCTCAATCTTCTCATGAAGTAAACAGTTAGTTACAATCTGTAGCCAAAACTGTGCATAAACTTTTTTTCAGTCGATGCCATATTGCATTCCTTATCATACGTAAGGTTATGATTACGATTATGATACGATTCCTTATCAACAGGACGACTCGAGAATGAAGGCAAAATTTCTGGGGAAAGGAGACGTCAGATATGAGCAAGACCCTGGAGTACTGGAGAACGAGATCTCCCGTAAAGCATTAAAGCCAACAATACCTGATCATTCCTTGGATGGAAGGCCAAGGCCGTGACGAAATCGATGTGCTGAAAGCAGCAAAGACACTCAGGTCTCGTGATGTGCCAGAGCCTCACAGTCTTGTCCATTGAAGACGTCAATAGGAAATAGTTCTAAAAAAACATGTAATTATACATGACTTTCGAAATCTTCAACAAATTTCCACGACTCCTTCCATACCTTGGACCAGCAGATGTCGAGCACGTCAGAAGTGTGACCCTGGTAGCTACAGAACGGCCGCTCGCTAAAGACGTGAGAGGAGTCTCCGCCTCCGGCTTCCTGACTGCTGTAGACGTCTGACAAGACGTTGTCAAGAGACGCCGCAGCCGCAGTCGTCGTGGCGGTGGATTCGTCAGGCGCAACAGCGACGGAAGAGACAGGAGTGGCAGCAGAACCTTGTTGGTCAACTGCAGTTGCGTGGCTGCTGGCAGAGCCGCTACCGCCGCCACCGGCCGCATGAGTGTTATAGCGGGCGCGCATGTCTAGAACAGCAAGTGTTGCATTCCTTCACAGACCTCGTGTGCACGTAGCATGCGCGGACGGACATACCCTTGAAGTGTTGGTAGGCGTCCTTGATGACCCACACCCTGATGGCAGTGTCCTGCCCAGCAGTGGCCATGAGCTGTCCACAACGGGAGAACCTGATGCACCAGATGGGTCCCAGGTGCTGAGAGGCCAACTCCTGGGAGAACTGGACGTCCTCGAAGTTCCTGGGACCCGCCTTGTGGGACTGAATGCGACGGAACGCCTACGACAGGAGGATGGAGCAGGTGACGACGTGGTTGTGGACGTTGGATGACAACTCATTTTCCCAACCCACCTTCTCTTCATTACCCGCTTTAATCACAGTCGAGAGCCTGCCAAGTTTTTCGGCCCCCTTCTCCGGGGGCCGGGACGGGGGCAAAGGCTCCTTGTTCGGAGCCCTCTTCCTGGCCACCTCAGCCGCCAGGGCTGACACCGCCGCGTCAGTCGTCTTGCGCACGTTGCGCACGGCGCCGCCGAGGAACTTCTTCATTGCGCTGAATACAAGTAAAGATGCAATTGCACAACACCAACAACGACAACGACAGCTGCTTTATGATGTAGTACAACGTCCCTAACCTTTTCTTCTTCTGACTCTGTCTGCTGAAGCCACTGACCGAGGACCTGAGGCTCGCGGTGTCCGAGTCCGACTTGTCCTTGGGAGGGTGGTCGCCACTGAAAAGCACAAAAAGCCCTCCTACATCAAGTTGGTCAAGAAAAGAGTGACATTGGAAAAGCCCTCACCTCACATATTCAGACGTCAGCCTCATGATGTGCAGTGACAGAGGGTTTATCCCCGAAGGCAGGCGGTCCTCGGCGTCGGCCAAGTTCATCTCCTCGCCGGTGTCCAGGTTCCTCACCTTGATTTGTTTCAGCATTTCCTGCAATGGCAGTCGTGAGCACATCACGAACACCTCTAACGCTACAGCTTGTGCAGCACCTCTTCAGCCATCTTTTTGCCGGACTCCGACTTGGCCCTTCTTAAAAAGAGATGCCTCATGCCTGCAGAGTCGATCGAGCCGCCGGGACGGATCTTCCCTCCGCCCGAGATTCCAGCCACGCTCTCCGGCGTCGTTGACACCGCCGCCGTCGAGACAGCAGAAGATGGCGGCTGCAACTTGCCCGTCACTGCGACCTTCCCCTTGCTGTCTAGCGATGAGGACTGCCCGCGGACCGTCGTGGGTGCCGGAGGCGATGAAGAAGTCGGACTAGCCGCCCCCGTGGTGTGCGCGACATCCTGAGCCGTTGCAGCAGCTGCTGTGGCAACGGGAGTGGACGCAGTGACCTGGGCCGCGGAGCTCCCGCTAACGCGCCGCCAGCCAGCTTTAGCCACGGCGACGGCAGCGTCCAGTGAGGATGACTGCCCGCGACTGGCGAAGGCAGCCGACTTGGAAGACAGCGGCGGCCTCCTTCCCTCGCTGCAGTCGAACAGGGGCCACGTGTCTATTGGAATTTTTACAATATATGTCATTTTCCCCCGCTTTGGTTATTGAGATTCCATTTTTTTGTTCAAAAATGGAACCACGACTGAAGTCCCCAATGCATATTTCAAAAATCTTTTATGAAATGATACAGAAAAGCGAGCTCCAGTCATAACTAGACATCGGACAGTTACGTGAATGCAAAAGCACTATTTTTGGAATTGATGTATTATCAACCTGGGACTTTAACGCACACAATAGAGAAAGCTCCTGTGCATGACATCGTGCTTCTGGCCGTATAAAGATGCAGCCACCTGGAGGACGAGGTCAAAGTAATCCCTGGCACCAAGGGTGCAGAGATGCCAGATCAAGCTGGAGTGTGTCTTGCAGAAGAACCTGGTCCCCCACCTCTTCATGGAGATGGGGGAGCTTTGGGTCAAAACTGGGTCTGGTCATCTTTGTAAGGCTGACGTTGCAAATATGCTGTTTGCACAGACCTTAAGCAGAGGCTTGCGAAGAAGAATCTCTCAAAGACGATTGCTTATTCTGCTGTGAATCCTCTGAGTAATGAATGTCCCAAAAAAAGCACTACAACAGCGCATCATGTCCAGGATCTTCGGTAAGTTCTTACCCAAGCGTTTCAGGCTGTAGCTGATTACAAAATTGGTTAAATCAGCCAGTTTACGTAATAGTTCGTTTTACATAACTATAACGTAATTTCGGACAAAAGTTACTCCAGTTTCCGATGTCTGGTCATGACATACCTCACAGCACTGCTAGTGACAATGGGTCCTCGGGCCTGATCGTACGAACCTCGACTTGAGGCTATTTGGATTAAGAGTCTGGAGTCACCGTACAAACGTTATTGCGAGATATATGAAACGCATGAAAGAGGCCTATCCGGCCTATGAAAGTTTTGAAAGGAACTCTTGCAAAGAGAAAAGTCTTGTATGGGCGCAAAAATAGTGTAAAATTGCATTTCTTCTCTTGTCGCCCGCTCCACCACGGTCATTTTCCCTGACATAATGGTACTTTACCCCACTCTGACCCAAAGTACGGTCTCGTGGCTAGAGGGCGTCCCTCTTCTATTGGCCCCAAGTGCTCGGGGCTCTCCAGTCTAACACTCAGGAGCTCTTATCTTCCTCATCGTCACTAAGTTAATCACGTTTGCCCTCACCGTCGACGTGGTCTCCTCTACCTCCCCCTGCTGGTTCTGCTCCTGCGGGCTGAGGCCACGATGATCCGCTCTCCAGAGAGGTGTCGTTGGCTCCCCGACTGCGCTCGTCGTCCTAAAAGTGTGGAAAGTCATGTCCATTTGAAAAGAAACCTTTCCAGACAATTACATCCAGCCTGTACATACCGTACACATCTGCAACTGCGACATCGTCATTGGCATGAGGTGCAAAATGAAGCAAACTTAGTGCAGACGAACTCCAAGAACAAAGAGAGAAAAGTCATTCACAACTCGTGCAAGGAAAAAACATGAACGTTGTTCTAGTTAAAGAAGTATCGGAAGATTCTTCGCGTATTCTTCTTTTCTTCCTCCCACTTCTTCTTGGGAACCAACGCGTACAGATGTTTTAAAGCTCTCGCGCATGCATCGCACCTCTCAAAATGCTTTTTATTTAGGAAAACCTTCCTCAAACACCTGCTTTTTTATACTATAAAGTATTTAAGACCCACTCTGTGAAGTAAGCACATAAAAGGCCGGTCCGACTCAACCGGATGCGGCGGCGACTTCCACCCTTGGCTAAACTTGCTGATCGCTCCAAATTTCAAGTCGAGTGGACACCGACAACAAACAGCTGCACTTTTTGTAGCAAAGGTCGCAGTCACATTTCCCAAGTCTGACATCTCACCCAAGAGGGAGATGATCGTGGGTGCGTCCACCGAGGGCACCAAAGCCTCTGACCTGACCTGGTCTGGAATGCATGTCAATTTCTGGTAGTTCCTTTTTTTATCAGTCGCCAGCTTGGTCAAGCTTTTGCTCAGTGATTGCACATCAGATGGGCTCCAGACTTGCTGGTGATTATCTGCCCACTCAAAGCAACCTACTCAAGAAGAATCATTGATGAATCTCTAGCCATTACCGGAAGAAAGAGAGGAAAAAATCATTTCGGGGGAAGAAATTGCTGCCGCACCCTGTACTCTCTAACATTTCCGCGGCTCGGCAAGCCAACAAAATTCATTCCCCAACCACAACCATTTATGAAAAAGAGGACACAAACATCTCCAACGTTTTTTATCACTAGATCTAAGCGTACAGACTTGGCCAAAGTTACGTATGTACAGTGTTCGAACACCCAGTACGGACAGGGTGAGCCAAAAGTAACTTTACGAAGGTAGAGACCCCTACACAGGGTGCGACGTATTTAGCTTCAGTCTGTCTGTCATGGATGTGACTGATACCTTCAAAGGGAACTAGCTCACTCTGGAGAAGAGTCCTAAATGTTTGGTACAGCTCTGGAAAGCCCCCTCCCCGGGGAGGACCTGCCAAACGCGGACGTCTTAAACACACTCTTTCCAAGCTGATTTGCACACTGGCTGACCGGCATGCACAGGCTGGACTTGGGCAGTCTCTATAATGCAAAACACGAGCTTGAGGGCAAAGAGGTGACTCATGATGCTGCCCGCATAGATTTTTCCATCTACTTCATGCAACTCTGAAATGTGGACCAACTTTGGGGAAAAGAAAAATGAAACTGGAGCTAAATATGAAGCACCCTGTACAGATCTTGGGTTGTTGTTCTATCACGTTGTTGAAAAGCTTTCTTGGGAAGCCACAGTGATAGTTGAATACCTAAGAGTAAAAACTGTAATGTTTCAGCTGTTTTTTCCCCCTTTGACTGTCCCATGGAGGGAAAAAAATGCTTTTGTACGCCAAAGAGGCCTTTCTTCTTCACAATCAACCCAAGATCCAAGATATGCGTAGGCTGCTACTTTAGTAACAATGTTATTTCCGCCTCATCCTATATAAAGTTGGCACAGGGCAACGCTTGGTGCTGTCAGTGACTACGCCGACGCTTGATCTCCCTATGCATACAGGTATGCATTACCTGAGGCTTCACCACAAACTGCCCTCTGAGAGCGGCTTTTAAACTAAGTTGTTGCTGTTGCTGCTGCCGCAGTTGGTGTTGCTCCTGCTCTTGCTTCAGTGATGTCTCCAAGTCCTTCGTGAGCCAGGCCACGGTGCTGGCTGGGCTGGGCAGAGGTGGCGCCGCCGTTGAAGCGCCACCTCTTCCCAGCTGCATCTTATCTGCTCCTCCGCCTCCTCTGTCCTCTTTGCTGGTTGCCGCGGCCAGGGAGGGCGTGGACGTCAGAAAGAGTGAGGTGGGTGGCGTAGCAGCGGCCGAGGCCGCGGAGGTCGCGGAGGCGGCGGCTACGACCGAGGTGGCAGTTCCAGCGGACTCGGGGGAGGAGACGGAGGACGGGATGCGGAAGGTGCTGCTGCCAGCAGTGATGGGAGACATGATGGCGACGTTTGCATCTTCAGACGACGGAGATTTTTCGCCAGACTCCTATACGAAAACCGAAAAACTAAAAAAGCGTGCAAAAATAAAATAAAACAGAGAAATGAAAAGTTAACAATGATAGTTTTGTTGGGATTGTGACGATGGAAAAGAAAAATAAATAGTAGGAAGGCACGACCTAGAAGGATCAGCTAACACACAAATAAACCCACAAGAGAATGAGGTGAAAAATTGGATGTTTGGATGAGGCTTTCTGGTCTGGCTTAGGCTGGCCCATATTGAAGAAGGTCAATGCAGAATTCGTATGTGTATTTTTTCCTCAAGGAATATGTGCGCACGTATAAAGCCAAACAACATGAGTGTGAGTAGAAGTCGTCTGCGTGGTTTGCACATAGTCTTCTTCTTCTTCTTTTTAACTTTTTTCCATGATTGCCAGTTTGAAGCACCTTCAGTTTAAACAAATTCTAGCGCCATATATGATGCAATGATTACAACTCGGTTCTTTGGCCACAATGGATTTTAAAAATGTGAACTATTTTTGTCTGTTTTCTTAGCTTGTTTTCTTATAAAGTCACACTGCAGGTATTTTTTTACCTCGAAGCCATGTGCATCAAACTATAGTGTGCGAGCTTCTCCACCAGTCTAATATGCACAGTTGTGGCAAAATTAAGAGTCCGATCGATGCTATTTTAACGTTATCCCAAGTTCACTTCAAACTCGCCTCCTAAACAAAATCATATTTGGACCAGCTGCACCAAAAATGCTGCACAGGTAAAGGTTGGACCAAAGGACAAGAGGAGAAGGACTTTCTACAGTGTGACCCCAGATCAATTTCCGGGTGTTCAGAAGTGAAACTCCTGGTTTTTCTTATCCCCTGACCTTTGTCGTCGTCATCGTCATCGTCATCCCCCATCTTTTGTAATCATCCTCGTCTTGATCAGTTGTCCGCCCTGTCCAGTTAAATAAGAAGCTTGCATTGCATAGTAGTGCAACTTGCACTACGCTGCAGCTTACCTACGGTCCGAGCAATCAAGTACCACGGTGCTTGTGCCGGCATTACTGTCCTTGGTTACTTTTCTTGTTCTCGCAGCTGTTCAGTTGTTCAGTGGTATTCTGGAGGGGAGGGGGAAATGTTGCCGAAATAGTGCCAACCACCGCAGTAATGCATGGTCGTATACCATTGCAAAAAAGAGAATTCTGACTTTTTTGTGACTTCTCGCTTGAATTTTGGTCAATCTTCACCTTAAGCATCTCCAAGCAAGATGAAAAAGTAAGAAGCTGAAGTACCGCAGGAGGTGGTGCAAAAAAAGGACCGCTAGAGGGGGGATCCGGAGGTACTTTCAATACCGAGATAGATTTTTTTTTTTTTTTTTTGGGGGGGGGGGGGGGGGGGGTTTTTTGACAAAAAAAAAAATTAAAAAAAAATAACATTTTTTAGCCATTGAACGCTGTGAAAATTAAAAAAAAAGTTTAGGTTCAGCATTTTCG
>JAAUXU010048308.1_pt1 | contig 13714 bp, 15 predicted proteins | sample 7278151 | NCBI WGS metagenome assembly JAAUXU01 (sample SAMN14350113, study PRJNA611818) | marine sediment metagenome | isolation source: surface marine sediment (1.8m) | place: French Polynesia: Moorea | collected 2018-08 | reverse complement strand
GGTAATGACTGCTTCACCTGTTATACAGGAAACTATTTGACTGTTCCGTCCACTCTCACCCATGATAAGTCGGTCAGACAGAGGTTACCAAATATTCATTTAATCATTCAAATCATAAAATAACATTTTTTAAAAAATTTCAGATAACTTCAATTCGAATGGCAAACGCCGTATTCAAGTCATAGTCCCATTTTAAGCGTTGTTATTCTTGCCGAACAGCGACAACTCGCGCGCTTGCGATGAGTGGACACAAAGAGAAGTCTCGTCTCTGCTTAAACGCCCCTGATACTTGCATCTCTGAAACCTCAGTCCTAAGAAGATCTGACGAATGCACGAGAAAAAGAAGATTAGAGCTCGTCTTCTAAAGGTGACCAAAGAGTAGTGAAAAGAATTTGGCACAACCACAGAGGTCGAGCATCCCCTGCATGAATGCGTGTCTTATGACATTACACAGGTGTCGCCACTCAGTAAACGATCCTCATGTGTCTCGTCGGCCTGCCTCATTGGCCGCTCCCGTCACGCACGTGCGCGGCGTCGGCGGCGTCTCAAGCATTGCTTTCATTCTCTGGCCCGATCCGAAGTCATCACTAGAAAGCAAAGAAGGCGTACTACGACTCCAGCTAGGAGTCAAGCATGTTCGGCAGTTGACTTTGAAAGTCTGCCAACGGCAGTTGATATCAGGGGAATATCGAAGTTCAGGGCGAAATAGACGATTAAGTGGTGATATCGGGTCTTCTTTTACTTCTTCAACACGATGAGTTCGTCGGTAAGGGTCAAACCTTGCAAATAAAAGAGGTTTCTAGGCCTCAGAGGTCATCCAAGGACACCATTCATGCTCCTCAAAGTTTATCTCACCTGTGCTTTCTCCAGCTTGTCCTCCTTTGACCTCTAGATAATTGACGCGAAGATGATGGAGAAAAAGAAAAATATTTATCAATTCGTTGTGTTGTAGAACTTGAATGTCCGGTTGTCCTTGGCCATCGCGGCCGGCGCCATCGGCTCTGGCTTCCAGCATGGATACAACACTGGCGTCGTCAACGCGCCACAGGTGACTGCTTTGCTCTATTTGCTTTTCACTCAGGTCACTGAAAGTCGGCCTAATGATTCTTTTTTAGGCCCTCATCATGGCCTGGATCAAGGACTGCCCAGAGAACTCCACGGGTCAAGTGCCCGCTGTCGAGACGGTCAGCGACGGCTCCAGTGCAGACTCTGGCTGTGCCATGACGGAGGCAGATGCAACATTTGTCTGGGCATGGATTGTCGCCATCTTCTGCGTGGGTGGGATGCTGGGCGGGTGCTCGGTTGGTCTGCTTTCGGACAAGTTGGGCAGGAAGGGTGCTTTGCTGATGAACAACGTGTTGGTGCTGATCGCGTCGATCTGCATGGTGGTGGCCAAGTACGCCAACTCATATCACATCCTCATCCTGGGCCGGTTTGTCATTGGCGTCAACTCCGGGATCAACGCGGGAATCTCGCCCATGTATCTGTCAGAGATCTCGCCAGTGGCACTCCGAGGAGCGGTAGGATACTCATTACTCGATCTCCATATCGTGCTTTGTTGTACTGCCAGTAGGAAGATTTAAAATAACCCGGAGTGACGCAACTTACACATTAAGAAGTACATCTATTCCAAAAGTATGTACAGTGTATCATTAAGTCACATGAACATTTTTTCTACTTTTTCCAAGACTTGCCCAGCGTCATCAAGGAATAGCCTGAGAGTGAAGAGTACTTAAGGGAGAAAAGACACTTCGGACACTGTGAACTGACTCATCTTCTTCTTCTTGGCTGCCACATGCATGGAGCACTGGGAGTTATTGTCAACCTTCTCCTTCATGTGACCATTGAGGGTTGGGATTGGAAGCCTCATGTTTTCACCTAGCAGGGCAATGAGAAGGGCAGCCCAGAAGTACCCAATGTACTTCTGGGCATTTCCAGCTGGACCATGATGTCGTTGATGACCATTCCCGCACTTAACTTTTTGTCGGTGAGCTCTCTCTTGGCCTCCATTTTTGTTGCTCCGAATCCCAAACAACATGGACGGAGTTTCGGAGCTCCAACACTCGAGCAACTTAAAAAATATCACTATGGGCCGTTGGGCGCAAGAATCATAAGAAATGCATTTTTTGACACATGTACACGTAATTCAATAATACATTGTATGCGTGCACTGTTTAAGGCATTCTCACTGTTTTAGGTTGGAACTGTCTACCAGCTTATCATCACCATCTCGATCCTGCTGTCCCAGATATTGGGCATGGAGAACATCTTGGGGAACGAGGCTGGCTGGCCATTTCTCCTGGGCCTCACCCTCATTCCTGGTATTCTCCAGGTAACGTAACAAAGAAGCTGCATCCAAAGTCTCAGTCTCAATCCAAACTTTCCAATGCCATCAGGTCATAACCCTTCCCCTGTGCCCTGAATCACCGAGATATCTGCTCTTGGCCAAGGATGACGAGGCCAAGTCCAACGAGGCTCTGGTCTGGCTCAGAGGAAAGGTCGAGGTTCATGAGGAAATGGATGAGATGAAGGCTGAGCAGGTACCAAAAGGGCTAAGCCTCCATTTAGCAAGAGATCATTTTTCTCTCTTCATGCAGGAGTCCATGAAGACAATCCCCAAGGCTACCTTGTTGGAAATGGTGCGGAGCTCAGCCCTCCGCCAGCCGCTCATAATCGCTCTTATGATGATGCTGGCGCAGCAGCTCTCAGGAATCAATGCAGTATGTTAAGATCATCTCATGATCATTAGATAAGCTGGACCTAATATACTGAAACATGTCAAATGTTCAGGCCATTTTCTACTCGACTTCGATCTTCAAGTCGGCTGGTCTGGACAGCTCCGGTGCCCAGAGTGCCACCCTCGGCATGGGAGCCATGAATGTGGCCATGACTTTTGTCTCCTTGGCTCTGATCGAGAAATCCGGCAGGAAGACACTGATGATCGTGGGCCTGGCCATTATGTTTGTGTCTACCACACTACTGCTTTTCTGTTTGATCTTCAAGGTGAACGTACATGTATGAACACACATCAGCCAACATGCCCATACTAATGACTGCTCGATATGACATGCAGGAGGTTCCCTTCTTCAAGTATCTTTCCATCGCAATGGTGATCATCTTTGTGATCGGGTTCGCTACTGGCCCCGGCTCCATCCCCTGGTTCTTCGTCACTGAGCTCTTCAACCAGTCCGGCAGGCCCATCGCATCCTCTATTGCAGTGGCCACGAATTGGGCCGCGAACTTCCTGGTTGGGTTGGGATTCGCGCCTCTCCAGGTGAATGATGACCAGCAGTTGCTCAAAGTAATGGTGACAGTGCACACCTTACCGATCTTCTCCTCCACAGCTGGCCATTGGCCCGTATGTCTTCATCATATTCATCGTGATCCAGGCCCTCTTTGTCGCCTATGTCTTCTTCAAAGTACCGGAGACCAAAAACAAGACAATTGAAGAAATTACAGCTCTCTTCAGATAAAAAAGTCATATAAAAAACGTGGAGGATGCAAAAAGCGCATCACTTGGAATTCCACAGTTGTACTACAACAGTTTCTCCGCCATGTTGTGCATAGTTCAGTTGTATGGTTACCTTAGTCTAGTATACTAATGTCCTGATAAAACAATTTTCTTAAGCACCAATCATACTTCTATATGTATGACATCCCAATTTTGATAGTTTTAACTGCACTGTGTGTAATTTCTTCGTTGGTGTAGCATATACCGCATGTATGTGATCATAGAGTAATGCTTAAAAAATATGCCCTGACAACATCACTGTTTCATGCCTACATACGTACATACAAACTCATCTTCATAGTAGACTAGGTCAAAAAAGAAAATTTTGGAAACTTGCTGCGTACATATTAGGTTTGTTACCTAATGCCAAATGGTGATGTTATGGTCACATGATTTTAAAAATTGGGGGGGGGGGCAGGGGGAATGCCCCTCTCTTAAAGTAAAGTCTTACAAAAATCCAATACAGAACAAGTTGCTCAGATTCGGAAAGGCAAAGCCATAAACACTTTGTCTTTAGCTTCAGTTTGACAGTGCTTCAGTTTGGTATCTAGAAAGCAACTAAGCACGTCCACATCGAATTTGTAATGTTGACCTGACACCCTTGAGTATAAAACTTTGAAGGCAGAGGGGGGACCCAAAAACTCATAATTGTTTCATTCCATTTGACTAAAATGTCCTCAATTGGAGTCTGGCAACCAATCTAGGACGCCGCAAGAGATAAAAAAAACTGACCTAGCCTAATACATACTTACGTACATATACTTAATACATACATGCGTGGATCCAGTGGGGACAAAAGTAGATTAACGTCTGATGAATTGGTGTTGATCGAATCCTTAGAATGAATCGTTAGATAAGCTTGGGAGTCTTCAGCTCCAATGTGAAGCGAGTCTATCTCCACATGTCCACACAAAATCTGATCTCAATCGGACATGGTTTTACTCCAAAGCATTTATGGAGTCACCAATTCAGTCAGTGCCAGTGTGCTAAGTTGCTTCATGCCAAGACTTACCTCATAGACGGGCATAGTAGGACTTTCAAGTTTGTAGCAACGCCTCTGCTACGCGTAGAATTCCAATTTTGTGCAAGAAATGGCAACTCCTTTTTTTACTGTATCTCATGTTCCATTCTAGCGATTGGATCAGCGCTACACGGGCCCCCGATTAAGACGTTACACTCGACTGGTGTCACGACTTTTGACACGATTCATGACTTTTGACTGGATTGACCTAGAAAAGAGGTTCGGGCTTATATGAAAAGCTAAAAATTCTCCTTCAAAACTGGTCATTCGCTCTTGCATAACTCAACAACTCTGCATGGAAACTGAGACTCTTCTCCAAAGCCGAACTGATATGCAGCTTGGCGGTAGGATCACCCACTGTTTCACTATATTGACATTTCTGAAGTGCATCATACTAAGTCCTGCATAAGTCATCCTGGGTTGCTCTACTTTTGTCTCCGACTGTTCATGCATGCCTATGTCTATGTGTACAATGTGAGCACGTGTATATAAGACGTCCTGGAGAACTCGTAGTACGTAGATGTCTGTGTGCCCCCTACTGTGTTGTACATTGTCATGGAGAATCTGTACTTAGACATATTGCGTGATAGTTGACGAAAGAAGAAAACTTATTCACGTCAGACTTTGCTCGGGCATTTAGTCAATGAACCTGTTCGATTCTTGCAATCTGTCCAAGATACGTTTTCCTCATTGGCAACCACATCTGCCAAAGTCTTCTCGTTCTCTCCGGGTAAAAACAGTGCTGACAATGATGTCCTACTTAACTTGGTCGTGTTTCCTGACTCGACGAGCATGAGACAACGATGAACTGCTGAAGTGTGGAAATATAATTCCTCTCGTCAAGAGAAGCTTTTTTTAAATCGGAGCTGTTTTCCGCGAGCAAAATGGCGGAGAAGCACTTTGGAGGGGTCTTAGTCCTGACCAGTCCAGACTAAGTCTAAATGTTTTAGCTGGACATAAGACCAACCAGTGAGATGGACTCAAGTGTGGACTGAGCAGCGTGACCCAAATCCTGCGCACTGACAGCTCGGACTGGACTGCCCGTCCGGAGTGTCTGGTGGCGTGAAGCGCGTGGACTGTGTGAACTCACATTTACTACATATGTCATAGATCGTAGCTACGACTTCGGGGGCGACGTGGAGAGCGCTCGTGGTGAGGATAGTGGTAAGGGCGGGAGTGAGGATAAGGGCAACCTCGATGGTGAGGGTGAGGTTGAGGGCAATCCTAATGATGACTTCTCTGGCAATCGTAAGCACGGGAGTGGATGACAAAGTTGGGGGGCGATGAGTCCAGAGGTGGGATACACAGACAGACAGACATGCACACAAAATGCGTTATATTTTTGCCACTCTTCCTACCCAGCGAAGCGGGTAGCCCGTAAGCGCTAGGACTTATATGTGACTGCAGTATATTGGCTGGTGCAGTGTGAGTCTTAGCAAAGACAACGTAACCACATTTTCGCACTGGAAGATTTTGAACCGCCTTTGGCGCCGCCATTAGCCGTTCGGGTTATTTTCACGCTGGGTCGGTTGCGGGAAGTTTTCTGACACATGATGTATGAAGTCATGGTGGCGTCACCGAAGTGCACTTGAGCAAAGTTTCCACCAAAACACTGTCGACCGATTCTCCGGAGTTCATCGTCATGGAAGTGGGAGTTACGGTGAAGCTGAACAACGATCCGAAGACATTGATCACGTTCGTGTTCTTCTGGCAGACCCCGAGAGGCCGGACATGTTGCGTTCCTATGGCTACTCCTAAGAGGCAGGCAAGAGGATCTCTGAAGTAGTCCATCGTCTCGAGATCTAGGAAACTGGCGGAGGTGAGGACGAAGGCTCATGATGTCGTCAGTGTCGTCATTGTCGGACACGCTCTAACAGTCCCTTGGGTTCACGCTGCCTGAGCGCGGGTTTTCAATGTTCCTTGCTGGAGCAGGATTCACTTTACTGGAGCGGGACTGATGGCTGTTTTCACTTAGTGGGCGTGGAGGAAGTATGTAGGGACGAGGCAGAAGCGCTTCGCACACAAAAAGTCATCAGTACTTTTTTTTCCACGTATGAGCAGCTTCAACGCGTTTGGGCTATGCTGGTGCTGTTCTCCATCTTGCGCACGGACCCCACCACTTCGAGCACGCCCTCCTCTTCTCGGTCAAGCGACGAAGTCTTGGTCTTGGCGCCGCTGGTGGGCTTTATTCCGTGATGCATTTCATCCAACGCCAGGACTTCGTCCCTCTTGGACTCGAGCTCCTCCAGCCAGAGGTCGATCATCTCTTGCTGCGTGACTGCCCCGCTGCCGTGGTATCCCGCCGGCAACAGGTGGCTGGGGAATGACTGCGAGAGACACTCGAAGGTGTCGTGAGTGTAGAAGCGCTCGCGCAGCTTCTGACTGAGGAGGCTCTTGGCAAAGTGGAAGACGAGGTGCATGGTCCAGGGAAGATGCACGAAGTGGATCTCCTGGTGCCTGAGCGGCAGCGCACGCTCGCAGCACGAGAAGGCCTTTGATATCTCGCTGGGCGACCAGATGGACAAGTGCCGCCAGTTCACTCCTCGCTCGTCGAACACATACGTGAGGCCGTCCTTTTGCGGCCCGTCGTCGCACAGCAACGTCTCGTAGGTTAAAATGTGCGCACGCATCACGTCCACTGCGCTGAAGCGAGTGGCGTCCAGCGCGGCTGCGCGACTGAAAAGCACTCGGCGGCCGTTGCGGTCACGACCGGGGAGGACGAAAAGGTATCCCGAGGTGAGCAAGTCTCTGATCTTCTGGTCCCTCACGTCCAATCGGCGGAACCAGTCCGGATGCTGGGTGCGCATGTGGACGTACTTGTCGAGCACGGACTGCGTCTCGGCCATGCGGAACTTCTGGAAGCGGAGGAAGCGCAGTAGGAAGGAAGCGTCAGAACGCACCTGCACCAGGTGATGTTGCGCTCGTAGCCAGACGCGTAGCTCATGGAGCAGAGTCTCTTTGCGCCCCTGATCTTCACCCTCCAGCACTGTGTGGACGTTGTCCTTGTTCCTCATGGTGATGAGCAAATGCTGCTCTTTGTCATGTTCCCACCAAGAAGTAATCGCTTCCTCCTGACGGACCACAGCGGCGCCAGCTTGTGTCGAGCGCGCTCGGACGCGCGCGCGTGTGAGAACGATATCTTCGACGGCAAAGACGTCTTAATGTGGCCGAACGCCTACACGGAAAGTCCCTCTTTCTCGGGACTCTCGCTAATCGCGCTATTTAGACCTACCCAGCTGCATTCCTCGGAGTTGATGTTGGGGCTGGAGGAAAAGTGCGGCAACAAGTTCAAGAGTGGAACAGAATATCCGTCAAGCTCTTCACGAGACTAATCACGTCTAACGTGCACACGGAGCTCCTCAAGGATATCCTGTGGGGGGAGGGGGGACCTTGTGTATCACGCATAAGAATCCGAGTCCTCATTTGCGGTGTCAAGGAAAACAGGGGCAAGGCCTGGCCTGCGTAGCGCACTTCCTTGACCCCAGACCTGTCGTACTTGGTAGATCATATTTTGTGGGGAAAAGGAGAAAAAACGATTTTGGTCAGAAGATTTTCGGCAATGGCCTCGACCAGACTTGATTGTTGTAGTCCTTTTTGTCCCCACCGGAGTCGGCGGACGAGCTTAGCTCGAGTACGAGGAAGACCCGTTCGGATATCTCATTGTGCGGTTACACTCGTTCGGGGTATTTTTGGCACACTCAGCTGCGCCGGACGCGCGTTCATCGTGCACACACACTCACACACGTTGTACTTGGTGCGTACATCCGGTTTTCACACTGACAGCGAGACCAGAATGACTGTGTAGTCGTGAAGTTTCTCCCACTTGACTTTAGGTGGAAAACAGGGTAGATTTTGAAGAGGACGGTGCACACAGATGTGTCCGTCCCAGCGTCCTTGCCTTTGGCAGAGAAGAGAGAGATTTCATCTCTTTTCTTTCTTTTCTTTTTCTCCACGTGCGCAATGAGACAGTCCTTGCTGAGGTGCCTGCGAGGGGGGAGGGGGGGGGGGGAAATGCTCGAGCTTTACAGTACGAGACGATTCAGGCGGCCTTGACGTGGTGGACTGCGCCATCGTGCCTGCGTGTCCTGCACCACTTACGGGAGGACGTGTGAGTGAGTGACGAGCAGTCACGCGCACGGCCGACCTCGCACCCCCGTTGACGAGCTGCAGCTGTCGGAACGACGCGTACGCAGACGATTACGTAGAGAGTGCGTGAGCTCATTGTACACAAGTCAGTGGACTTGGCCGACAAACAAACGAGTCTCTCTCCTACTCGACGGGCTCGCACGTGCGGTACGCGGACGTGTACAAGGCCACGCACCTATGTGTAGAAAGCCCCGCACGAAAGCGAAATCCGCATGCTTCGGTCCCATGGTGTAATGGTTAGCACTCTGGACTTTGAATCCAGCGATCCGAGTTCAAATCTCGGTGGGACCTCAACGTATCTTTTTTTTCCCCCTTTACCTGCAGTTTATGACAGTTTGTGCAAAATGAACTCATTCTAGCATGATCGTGACGTTGCTAAATATTGCAAAACTACTTGTCCTATGTGCTCTGGGGTTGGAATTGCAAATATCACGACTTGAGGCGGGCATTTTAGCATGTCGAAAATGACGTAGACGAGGAAATGACTGCCAGCTCTTCGCATATGTAGACACAAGATGTGACGGCTGCTGCATAAGTAGGTGCGATGAAAGAAGGATTCAGCCGATCAAGACCAGAAAAGATGAAGCCAAAGATCTGGCAAGTCTTTCGCGCCTTTGGCACGCCAGACTCCGAGACTCACGCAGACGCTAACGACGGATCAAGGTGTCCGCGTTGCCACGGGAGCTCGTCTCCTTAGCCCCGGGGAAGCTGCCTCGTCGGTATTTAAGTCATGGCGAGTGCACCCAGTCTGAATGACGCTGACTTTGAACTTAAATATTCGAATAACATTCACTATAAACTTGACAGGCGACCTTCTCCGGATGCTTTAAATACAAGAAATTGGAACTACCACCCTCTTAAAAGCCTCCATGTTCGGCCATATCAACGACCTACGTCATTTCCTACGAGAGACCGCATAGAAGAGAGGGATCAATCACGGGCCTTAGGACCCGGAGGGTCAAAAGAACCCGGCCAATCCGTCCATGGCTGCCTACAATAAAATGACGTACTTGCAATTAAATAAAAGAAAAACCGCTGTGCTCCAAGTCGAGCCTGTTGGCAAGAGTCTCGGCGGAGCAGGACTCGTCGCAGAAGCCCCAGTTCGACTCCCTGCTCAGCGAGCACACTCCATCGTGTTACGTCATAGTACATGGCCGATTTCGTAGCCTCATAATTACGTACGTGACAGTAGCAAACAAATACGACGACGAGCACACCGAATTTGGCCACGCATCACGCCGTGACGTCCTAGGCGCAAGTGGGTGGCCTCTTTGGCGCACAGACGACACGACCGACTCATTGGGCTCGATGAAGCAAGACCAAGAAACCGCTGACTTCAGACTTGACCAGATCAGGCTGGCGCCACAACATGAAGGCCCCTTCAACGAAGACTATTCTGAATGACTGAAGCGCACCAGTTGCTGCTCAAGAGTTGGTCTTTTGAGTCTTTTTGAAGTGCCCTTACTTGAACTTAAGTCTCGTTGTTGCACTTCCCCAAGGTCCTGCACTCGAACCCCTCAGAGATCCGTCTAAAACGTGAAGTACTGGAATCCCCATCCCGTCCATGTCACCTCCACCGGTTCCACGAATTCGTCCGGAGCTGGAAGGTAGAATAGGACGACCTCCCTGTGGTCGACGCAAGCGGACAGGCGGAACAACGCCACGTCATGGGCAGAGTTAGGGACATTCAAGGCGCACGTGAAGCACCTTTCCTACATCATCTCCCGCTTGTTTCGTCATCTGTGTTACTTTACCTTTGATGCACCGTGACTCTATCAACCAAAATGGGGTTTCTGGGGCCTTTCATGTCTTTCCTGTCGACAACGGTGAATATGGCCCGGACGCCGGACTCATAAGGGTCGTGACCGACGCCTTCACCATCAGTTCACACCAAACCTCCTGGTCGCCGATGCCCTCCATGATTAGAGAACGACCCCTCCATGCGCTTTGATGCCTGTACAAAGTCTGCTTCGATATCCACCACCAGCTGGAGACAGAGCTACCGCTTCAAAGGAGAGGAGATATCAATGCATGAGCGCGGGGGACGTAGGAGTTCAGGCGGGCCGCAATCGCATCCAAACGGATCGCCAAAGTCGTTGTCTGCCTGGGAGAATACTCTATATGCGCCCTGCGACATATACATACCCGGCACATATAATGTATTATTAAAAACTGTTTGACGGGGGAGGGAGAGGACTGACCTGCAAAACAAAAGAGAAGTTGCCTTGTGAATTGCATACTGGTCGACCAGATTAATGGAACTGGCGGAGTTGGTTTAGGGGACGGGGGTGAAGTAGCACAAGCACCAGCAGCCGTCACTTCATTCTGCCCGTGAAAAAGAAAAAGTTGCGAGGAGCAACCGAAGTGCACGTGAAGTTGGAGTTCATCGCCTCTGCTCTCCAAGCTACGAGTAACAACCACTACGCGGTTGAGATTGTGCACGACGTGGTCGTGCACAAGAAATGAGGCTACTGGACGGATGATTCAGTTTTCCTCTCCCAGATGGTGCCATTGCTGGAGGCTTTTCTATTCACGGTCGATAAGCGACATCTAACGGTTGCTTCCACAACTACGAGGAACAACAAACAGCAGGCGACGGCGAAGAACTAATGCATTGACGTTGTGGACCTCAATGCGCAGGTAAGGAGCCTGCATGGGCACGGACACAAACACCTAATGCACGGACCCCTGCATCTTAGGAGTGTGTGGCACAGCGAAGCTGATGGAGGCGGAGGACAACTTCTTCTTCTTGGTGGATCTGTAAGTTAATGTGTTAGAAAAAGTTCTGCTGGTCTTGAAAGATCGTTTTTAGGGAGTTCCAGCAGGCCCAGAAGTCCCGCCTCTTGAGCGTTGCCCTCCTGCGGAACTGCATCACTGCGGCGCTCAAGGACGTCTTCGGGGAGGTGAGGAATGAGTGAGTGAATCACAGCAATATGGCAAAACGACAGGGATTGTTCACAAACTACGTCAGTACGCAGGGAGGTCTTAAAAAATGTTGAAATGACTGGAGCCTCCAGGACTTCAAGGCACTCCTGATCAGACTTAGTTTTTGCTATCGCCCCTCTCATGGGAGACCAAAGATGTCGTACATTATTTACGACATTGCCAAGATCAGTATTGTTATGACCAGTGCAAATAGTCCCATCACATAAATATTCGTTCAGTCATCTAGAAATATTTTCTTCACCGAAACACGCAGTTAATTTCGAAACAGATCAATCTGGAAGGGTGGTCAAAGTATAACTTCTTGTTCATGTGTTGACTTTGGAAAGTGGTCACTGAGCTGTTAGTGTGGTGACCAAAGTTGTGAGACCCCAAAGAAGCACCCCCTGTAATATGACGCAACACACCTTTACAGGTGGGTGCTGCGATTCCCTTCGACGTCTTAAGCTTCGAGCCCGTGATCCTTCGGTTGGCACTGACCTGTCCGGTCCACTGTGCCAAGCGCCTGCACTCGGCCCTCACCCTGGCCGACGCATACAGAGGAGAGAAGTGTGCCTTCCACGTCACGGCAGCTGCAAAGTCTTTACTGGCACTGGCACACTTGAAACAAGGGATCTCAAGCTGAGAACACCTCAGGCTGTATACGCACTGGCACTCATGTAGACTCATCCAGAGAAGAACTGCGCTTAGTGTGCCAGGGTCAATGTGTCCATTACAATCATGTGATAATAAATAGCATTTCATAAATACATCAGTACTACATGCATACAGTATACTGTCTGGGAAATGAGCTGCCCAAGATAAATCAAGTCAATTTCAGAGTTTTATGTGAGGAAACTTCAACACTTTCTGCTCACAGTGTGAGCTGGCACCAACTCGTTGGAGGTAATCCCGATGAGGTGCAGCCACTGATCGAATAGCGGCCCGGATGTATAGATTCGATCATTGAAAGGTAGTCCCTGGCGTTTAGGGCTGTGGGTCTTTTCTTACCATAGTGGAACCTGAGTGACTGGAAGGATTCGTCCCTAAGTGATGCCACGCCAGGGCATGATCTCTAACCCTCTTGGCTTCCTCACAACATAGTCATGGGGCTTGATGATAGCCAGTCCTTCTGGATGACTCGTCCCTTTTCCCTGAATCGATCGGGGAGGCGCTTTAGATGATGACCTGGTTGGATATGCTGAACCTGGCTGTGTAGGTGAGACTGAATTTCCTTCGGACGTTCCTGATCACTTGTGTCTATCTGTGGATACCGAGCAAATTCAGTACTGATTGGGCCTGCTCATTGACACTGAGTCTGCCCAGATTCGACCCCTGACTTGTGTCACTTGCCATTCTCCTCCAAGTCAACGAATGCGTGACGTTGTAGTCACAAAGAAATAATATTTTCTAACGTTTTCAAATCATTGTATTGATCAACACGTCGTGCTTAAAGCGTAACATACTGGAAATTGTCGCCCCCTCTCCTTTTCCAGCAACATCTGTAATAATGGACAATTGCAATCATAAACTTAGCGGAGAAGAACGTGAACGTTTTACTGTGTACATACACTTGGTGCTTTCAGTCTCGTAAAGAACTGGTTGACTGCATCATTGATCAAACAAGAGTCGCTTCCTACGACAATAGCATGCAGCATGACGCTTCACTGTACCGGTTACCTAAGAGGTACGTTCCCATCATTCAATATATTAATAAGAATGACTCAAGAATTGCTTTAAGTAGTGCTCATGATCCTCGTGGTCTGCCTGCTGCCTTTCTCCCAGAGCCTGCGCTGCTTTGTCTGTGAGAACTGCTCAGATCAGGATCTCAGAACGCACCACATCAGGCGTTGTCCACCAGAAGCCAGCGCTAGTTGTCTCAAGACTGTCGCAAAGTTTGCAAGGTTTACAAGTGAGTGCTTGAAACAAACCCACATGTCCAAGTCAATGCACCAGATCATTGTAGGCACCAGCCGCTCATGCAGCCAGGCCCCTCCCCTGACGTCCGAGTCATGCAACGAGCACACCATTAACATCATGCGCAGCATCATCTGCCTCTGTGACAAGAATATTTGTAATGGCAAGTCCAATACCACTTCAATCAACAATTTCAG
>JAAUXU010148973.1_pt1 | contig 13718 bp, 12 predicted proteins | sample 7278151 | NCBI WGS metagenome assembly JAAUXU01 (sample SAMN14350113, study PRJNA611818) | marine sediment metagenome | isolation source: surface marine sediment (1.8m) | place: French Polynesia: Moorea | collected 2018-08 | reverse complement strand
CCCAGAGTTTGCCAGGGCTCCTCAGATTCCAGCCACCATTTGCGGCCACCCATAGGATCATTGGCCGAGTCAAGAATGTCGTCCAAAATCTCTTCTGCAAAGTCAAGTCTTGCTTGAACGGGTTCTCTCTTCTTCAACCCAGTTAGATTGACTGCATGCAGTTTTAGCCACTGTAATCCCTTCTCCCCCAAAGGTTTTCCTTCCGCAAAGACCAAGAGTGAGCGAGCGAGATCCGCGCCCATGTGGTTGAGGTAGGGAGCTATGGGATAGACCCTGCCTCTGAAGTCCAGGTTGTGGGGAAAGTACAGGACGTCGCGCTTGAAGTGGTGTGCTATGGATATCCTGTACAGCATGTCGCACCACAGCGAATGGCTCTCAGCCTTGAACTGTTTGAACGCCTCTCGTTCAGCTAAGAACTTGTTGTACCTCTTGATGTCCTCCGCACTGTTAATAGAAGATCGGTCAATTTGCATCTGCAGATCTGGATCCAATTGTGGAAACACTATGCGATCTTGTCTTCGAGGAATGCCGAGTCGACTCAGATAAGACTCATATTCGTCCTGATTCACGAAGACGTCCACGACCAGATCTAGGATCGGCTGGTTTATTTTCCAAGGAGTCGCTCCCAATTGGTTGAGAGCATCAAAAATAGGCAACAACTTCGACACGGGTTGCCTCGAGTTCTCCGATCGACTGTCGCGCGTTACGCGCTTGAAGGTGGACGTGCGCATCAAGTAGCCGCCCTGGGATGAGGAAGTCCAAGGCAGCGGCGGCACGACCATGGGCAAGTCCCGAGAGTCGAACGCCAGCACGGAAAATTTGTCGTGGGCGAAGAGCTTGGCGAGAATGGGGAGGGGCTTTAGTTCCTCGATCTCGTGCATGCTCTTGCGCGCACGGAAGACCTTGAAAAACGCGGGGCAGACGGTGTTGTGAGAACGGTCGACGTCAGCAGCTTCGATCCTCAGCTCGCCATTCTTTAAGGAGAAGATCTTCATGTCGCCGACGACCAAATGACCCTCCCCGTCTAGAGTGACCGTGATCCGGTTCATTATGGTATTGAGCAACTCTCGCCCGACTGCAAGGCGGACGGGAAAAGGCCAGGTCACAGCCTCGTACACGTAGGTGCGCTGGGAGGATCTTTGAAAGGCCGTCCGAGGGCACCAATCGCTGGTGCTTCTCGGATTGAAGAACCATTGTAGGTAGTTCTGGTAAATACTGATGAACTTCGCTTTAGTATCGTCATCGGCAGTTTTCACCCTCACGTTAATCTTGTCCAATACCTCTCCACCGATATTAGCTTGAACTGACGTGACTGACTGACTGAAGGTCTCGGACATCTGGAGCAACTTGCGAAGTTCTTGAATAATAATAGAGACGTAATCCTCTGGTGCCAGCACCTTGAAGAACGGGTAAACAGTCATGGGCGTCTCTGGCATGGCAGCGCGCACAGTCAAGTGGTGCCTAATACGGTCATCCACGGATTCTAAGAGCTTTTCTCGCCAATCTTTGATCAAAGTTTCCCCCCATAGATGGAACTTGTCTTCCCCGGCATTTCCTGAGGACAAGACCGAGGGAATTTGGACGAGGCCGGATTCCTCGATGTCCATCTGTCGATGAATCAGGGAATCCAACTCGGCGGGGCACTGAGAAAGCAATGGTGACAGGTCATCGGTGCAGCGAGCATTCAAGTCTTCCAATAACTCACAGTCATAGCGGTCACTGACATCCTCAGTGACGGGCAAAGAGCGGTTCTTGAAAGCTCGTCCAATACCCTCGACGATTTCCCTTTCACCCTGTAGAGATTCCTTGGTTGCGGCGTAAACGGCAACTTCGTCCAGTAGTTTTTCGCCACCTGCCTCTCTCAGACTGTCAGCCAGCAAGGCTGCCTCGTGCTCCTGGTTGTTTCCAGCTCTGCCCAGACACCGAAGCGCCTGTACCAGACACACCAAATCCACTTCCAGGCTGTCGGCGCGAATCATCTCCAACACAGCCAGACAAGTCCGGGGGCTCCTCTCGGAAGCGGCCAAAGCCAGGAAGGCCGCGTAGAGTTCGGGGTCACCGAACGGTTCTGCCTCCAGGGTCTGACTCCATTTTCGCCGGTAGAAACCCAGTTTGTCCAGCGCTAGTGAAGGCAGACCGGCTCTTTGGCACCCTTCACAAAAGGAAATCAGAGCTGTAGAGATGGCCGATCGAACCACCTGCTGTTGCTGGCGTCTCGCCGTGGGTGACGTCTTCTTGGGCGCAGAAGAGACTGCACCGCTTTTTTTGCTCTGTTTCTTCTCGAAGCTTCCGGCCAAGCGGACCCGCCGTGAGGACTTGACATCAGGCGCCAGAGACTGCTGCGACGTCCTGAGAGCCTCTAGCTTCCTCAGAATGTCATCGTCGGCCCTCGATGCGCCGGACGAAGAGGATGACGAAGGCAGGAGAGTGCACGAGCGGAAAGGCAATCGACCGCAGCTCGACCTCATCCACACCGCCTTCCCCAACCTGGGACACCAGAACTGCCACATGGTCCCTCTGATGCCGTCACAGACGTCAAGAAGAGGGCGGAAGCTGCTCCTTCGCAAGTGTCATCCCGGATCAAAGCCTGTCCGCAGTTCAGACTCCCGTTGAGAGTAACTTCTTCGCGTTTCTCCTGTTCTTCATCGACAACTTGCTCATGCTTTGTTTATCTTAACGTTGTTGTGTTTGCTGTAGATGCAGCGTTCCCACAGAGCTCATTTTGACTCGTTGTTTGCGCACGCAGAGTTGCCGTGACCAGCGATGATGGTATAAACCGTTTCCAAAGATGCAATCTACGCAACAGGGCTGATGGTCCGATGTCCACTTTGAGCTTGGAGTCACCGCTCCTCGATGGCGTCACCAATGACGTCGCCGATCTCCATCAATCGTGGTAACTCTGACCGTGCGCAACAGCTGTTGCGCTTCAAGTTGGGAGCCCGGTTCGCTCTCCTTTGCAGTTGGGATTGGTCTCCATTTGGAAAAACCTTTAAATCCCGCCAAACGCAGGTCTGGGTTCAGGCAACAGTTGGCCCACATATTATTAAGACGTGAAGGCATCGAGCCAGAGAATGTACTTCCCAATGATGTCACAGCAGACACCGACATCCAAACATCAGGCGCTACAAGTACCGATTTTAGATGCCAAAGAACTCGCAGGGTCCCATTCCTTATGCTGCCGAGAGAGCAAGTGTTTAGTGGCAATAGAAGTAACGAAATGATAAACTCGTCGTCAAAATGTCCTTCTCAGCTTCATGACGTAAAGTCTCACAGGTAGCCAAGAGTTCCTTCGAAAAAGACTCTGGTCGAAAGGATCACACTTGGCCTTGTGAAGGCCGTGAAGGAAAGCGTCAACGCTGACCGCCGGCAACATCAACAGCTTGGTATCGTCGGTCAGATACTTGCTTCTGAACCTGCAGCTGTCCAGGTGTTCTTGAGCCCTGGCAGCCAACGACTCCACCACGTTGCATAGTCCGTCCTGAGCGTCCTCGGTGCGTCTCACTACAGCCTCGGAGGAGACACCATGAGCAGCCATGAGGTCGCTTGGAAGGTAGACCTGACGGCGTCTGACATTAATTGCCACACCCTTTATTAAGGCCACGATCGCCTCGGCTTGACCCAGCTGAGTGGCCGCATGTCGAGCATGACCGTTGAGGCTCTCTTCTGAACCGTCACCTGGGCTTCGGCTGAGCAGACACTCGAGATGCAGATGATAGATGCTGGAGAAGGCGTTGCGTCCGTACTCCTCCACCCCCTCTATGGTGTCAAAGGGCTGCCCAGTGAGTAACTCTTCTCTGCTGGAAATCACTCCAAGTAGTAGATCTTTCGTTAGACGATACTTTTTCACCGCAGAGTGGAGCTGCAACGCCACTGGATGCTGCGGTGGCCTTTTGTTTGCGTAAATGTCCTCGATCAGGTTCGTCCAGAAGCGCATCCGCATCTGACCCAGGTGAGGCTCACTCACGGAGTCTTGCACACTCGAAATTTCAACATTGAAGGCCCGGAGTGCCACTCCCGCCTGTCGGATCAGGTTCGGAAGGAGCAGGGACGTGAGGAAGTGTTCGTAGTCTTTTCGCCTGACCAAATCAGCACAGTAATCGAAGGAGGAAGAGCTCATTCGAGCTGGAGAGAGAATCTTCTGTTCTGACCACCGGAGGAGCCGAGGCAGACGCCGACGAGAAAGCATCACTCCACCTAGTAAAAGAAAGGTTCCAGCTTATGAACCACACTGATGGAACACAGTAGTAGTAGTAGTAGTGTACTCGCGTTATGGAACCGTGCCCAACATGTTTGCCGCTATGAAGGTGACACACGTTTACGCTACACGAAGTAGGCTGCCAACTGAGACATTTTGTCCTTGGGTGCTTTTCTGCCTCTCCCTCTGCCGCCTCTCTTGCCCTTCCCCCGCGCTGCTGCGGACCCTCCTCCTCCTGCACCCTGTCTCCTTCTCATAAACACCGCGTGGTGCTTCTCCACCAGGGCCGAGAGGTTTGCCTCGCAGAAAATGCATCCTTCAGCCGTGATTTTCTCGTCGGCCAACTTGCTCTTGCCCTCCTTGTACTCCACTCTTAGAGCTTGAGCGTCGCACTCTGAGCAACTCTGGTCGGCCAGCACAGTCACCTTAGCGGCATCTTCGAATAGTCTGACAATGACATCACATCGGTTGCAGCCGAGCTTCCATTTCGGTGCACTCGCTTGGTCCAGCACCAGCACGCCCACCTCGCACTCAACGCAGTTCGAGACGCCATTGCTGTTCTGACCGTGAGGACACGTGGGATGCGTGCAGTTGTTACAGCCGCCACCGTCGCCAGATCCAGAACTGCCACCACCGCCACCTCGCTTCATGTCGGGAAAGGGAGGGTTGTTGTAGCAGTAAGGACAGAAGACGTAACTCTTGCCCTTGACGCCTGCGGTGAAGTAGAGGATCTCGAAGTCGTCGAGAGGGCACTTGAGCTCTTGATGCAGCTTGATGTTCCCGTTCTGCGGAAGCGCCAGCGTCTCATCGCACTGGTTGCAGAAGAGTCGACTAGGTTTAGCCTGGATATACTTCATGAATCGACGGCACTTTCCACAGCGAGAGAACGGACGGCCGCTCTCGGCCAGAGAGGAGAAAGACACTTCAAACAGTTGGTCCATGCCGGAGATGTTCAGCACAAAGTACTGGAACTTGTGCTTGAATACTTCCAAGGTGTGCTTGAGCACAGATCTGAAAGTTACGTCGTTAGTTACGCACTTTATACTGAGGGTAGTGTATTTACTAAGAACTTACTTGAAGTTAGCTTTTCCTTGAGCAATCAAGTCCAGCTGCTCCTCGACGGCGGACCTCATATGTGGGTGAACGAGGTCGGGGTCAATCTTTAGGTAGCCGTGTACCAGCACCACCCCAAGGTTGGTCGGTACGAGCTTTCTGCCCGAACCAATCGTCACGTAGTTCCTCTGGCAGATGTTGTTGATGTGCACGGGAATTGAGGCATCGGTGCCGATGCCATGCTTCTCCATCAGAGTGATGAGATCGGACTCTGTGAGATACTCTGGCGGAGAAGTCTGTCTCTCCGACAACCGCACATCTTTGACCGTTAAGGCGTCTCCGGCGGCCAACTGCTGCGGCACCGACTCCTCGTCCGTCAGCGCCTGCCAGGTCATCACACCTGTGAAGCCGGGATCGAGCAACTTCTTCCCCGAAAACGAGAAATTTTCGCTGCCAATGCGGAGAGACACAACCGTGCTCAGGTACTTGCAGTTGTAAGAGACGGTCCCGACGAAGTGACGGACGACGTAGTCATAGATCTTCCAAGCGTCTCCATCCAGGGCATCTCTAGAGGCGGCGCGCATGGGCGTGATGGGGGGATGATCGCCGGCGTCATGACCTTTGCGCGGGCGGTTGAGGCCGCGGGAAAGCAACTCTCGCACGTCGTCGCCCCAGTGAGGACTGTTCTTCTGTTGATGAAGCACTTCCTTCAGATCGAAGCTCTCCGCGTAATGTGTGGACTCCGTGCGAGGGTAGCTAATGAATCCTTGCGTATACAGTTTCTCTGCCACCTGCATGGCGTGATGCGGTCCCATGCCCAACCCGGATGAGGCCACGCGCATCAACTCCACGGTGTTGAGAGCAATTGGACGCTCCTTTTGTTTCTCTTTTGAAGTAACGCTAATCACGTTGGCGGTCTTGTGCCCGCGAACTTGCTGCAGAAACATTTGCGCGATATCCTTGTCGAAGCTGCGCCCGCGATCCCACTCAAGGCTCAGTTGCCGGCCTCCCTCCTCCAGCTCCACGGTGGCCGCCAGCACCCAGAAGGGTTCGGGCTTGAAAGTCTGTATCTGGTCGTGGCGATCTACGCAAAACCCCAATGTAGGCGTTTGGCACGGACCGTACGAGATGAGCGACGAGTCCAAATCCCCGTACTTGCCCTGGAAAAACTTGGTCTGGAAGCGCGTGAAGCAACAACCGATACGGAGATCCAGTTCCTGACGAGCGTCGACGGACCGTGATTGATTCTCGTCCGGGGTGCCCAGGTGTTCCATTGCAGCGCGTATGTCCTTGTCGGTGATAGAAGAAAACTTTGCGCGGAATACCTCCTGGGCGGCTCGCTGACGCATGACCGGCAGCACGGCGGCCATGACTTCAAAGCATATGTTCTCGCCCTCCTTGTCGCAGTCCAGCCAGAGCACAAGGTGGTCGGCTCCTTTGGCTTCTGATGCTAAGAACGCCGGCATCTTGAGCTTAGGCGTCGCCTCTTTCGTCTCCGTGGGGCAGGAAAACAGCTCGGCCGGATCGACCCGATCCCAGTTGTTGTACCTGGCCGGGAAGTCGAGTGAGTTGACGTGGCCGCAGACCGACGTCATCTTAAAGCGAACCCCCTGCTGACCCAGGAACGACCCGCCCCACTCGTGCACCGAGCACGCGCCATTGAACCCCTTCCTGTTGGACGCCTTGTGTCCGGAAAGGATCTGGGCGATGGAGGCCGCAAGCGACGGCTTCTCCGCCACCATGAACACCACCGTCATGGTCGTGGAGGGACCGGAAAAAGGTCTGACTGCTGGATCGCAGCTTGCGTGAGAAGTGCCGGTTTCAGAAGTCAGGCAGTTCAGTCTAGTGAGGTTTGGCGACAACGAGAGCTGGATGTTTAACTCAGCGGCTCAGCTCAGCTCCGTCTGCTCCGCTCCGGTCTCCCCTTGCTTGCGGCTCCGCAGCGTCTTGGCCGTTGCCAGTTTCTACTCCTTGGATTTCACTAGTAGTGACCTCGTTGCAGAGAAGGATGCTGCTCCGAGTCAGACCCCACCTGGTCACTCGCCTCTAAGCTTTCCTCGACGGCCGAGTCGGCCAAGTTGTAGCCGGGCGGGGAGGACTTCGGCCGCGATGGCGAGGTCGCTCGCCGAGGAGAGCGAGGACAGTTAAATGGGGGTACAGAGGGAAGAGAGGAAGAAGAAAAAACGCAGCGCAGCAGGCTACCGAGGGTCAGGGAGCGAAGCCAAGCCCAGAAACAGAAAGGAGGAGGCCGCCCGCTTCGTTCGCCCTGCCGGGAACTGGCACGACCGCCTCGTCGTCCTCGCTTCCTCCGTCGCCGACTGCTGACTCTCGCCCTCCGCCAGCCTCCCTCGCCTCGCCTGTCCCCTGCCTCACTCGCTGCTATTCTCGGCCTTTTTTTCTACCGGGGCGACTTCGATCCAAGAAATTCTCCACGGTCCCGACCGGCATGTCCTGAATCCGGGCGCCGTCCCACTACCAACGAGTTCTTCCCGACCTCTCGTCTTCCCCAAAGCGTCGAGATGGGGTCGGGTCCCGAGGAGAGCCAGTACGTGATTGCCAAGTATGACTACGTGGCGCAAGGCAACCAGGAGTTGGACATGCGGCGCGGCGAGCGCCTATTGCTCGTCGACGACTCCAAACACTGGTGGCGAGTGCAAAACAGCCGGCAGCAGACGGGATACATCCCGTCCAACTATGTCAGGAAGGAGAAGCCCTCCATCTTCGACAGGTACTCCTGGCCATGTCAAGTTCTGGCCAAGTCGACCATTTACTAAACTTTTACTTGCAGCATCAAGAAGAAGGTGAAAGGTGGAGGCACACAGATGTCTCCTCACAGCGGCAACAACGGCAGCGCCGGCCCGCCCCAGTCCGGCAACTCGACCAGGACGCTTCCAAGTCATCACGTCACCAACAGTGGCGGTGGTGGTGGCGGCGGCGGCAACGCCCAGCACCTCAACAAGAACGCCTCGCTCAAGCTGAGCCGTTTTGACGGCGGGGACGTCAATCCCATTTCTTCGGCCATCGTCAAGTACAACTACCAGGCGCAGCAGCTTGACGAGCTCAGTCTAGTCAAGGGCAGTCGGGTCATGATTCTGGAGAAGTCTGGCGACGGCTGGTGGCGAGGGCAGCTAGGACACAAGATAGGATGGTTTCCCTCTAACTACACTCAGGAGGAGCTTGAAGACGCCCACACGTATTGCATGGCGGAGAACGTGCTCGACATCATGGTGGCACTGTACTCCTTCAAGGCGCAGAACGACACAGAGCTCAGCTTCGACAAAGGCGACCGCCTCGAGATCATCGACCGGCCGGCCTCCGACCCGGACTGGTTAAAGGCTCGTAACACCCAGGCGCAAGTGGGGCTGGTGCCAAAGAACTACCTTGTCGAGCTGAGCCAGTATCTAACGTCACAAGTGGAGAACAATCATCAGGCCGGGAGCAGCGGAGGTGCACAGCAGCAACAGACCCTAGAGGCATTACAGGGACGGCCTTGGTTCTACGGCATGATTTCCCGCGCCCAGTGCGACGACATCCTCGCCGAGAGGGGAATCGACGGGGACTTCCTCATCAGGGAGTCGGAGACTAACGTAAGTAAGATGTCGCACGTCAACAAGCAGAGAACTAATGTCCTTCCTCCCCCCGTCGTCCTCAGCCCGGAGATTTCTCCGTGTCGCTCAAAGCGCCCGGCCGCAACAAGCACTTCCGCATCCACGTGGAGGCCTCGCTCTTCTGCATCGGCCAGCGCAAGTTCCCCAGCCTGCAGCACCTGGTCGAGCACTACCAGCGGGCGCCCATCTACACCAGTCAAAAGGGGGAGAAGCTCTTCCTCATTCGGCCTCTGCCTAAGTAACTCGCTTATTTCTCCGTGCAGGCGACATCACGTTTTCTTAACCTTTATTAAATCGGGAACTTCACGTCTCTTGTACAAAATACACAAAGCTGCATGCACCATCTCCTGTTGCTCCCTCGACGTCATCGAGACCATCAAGATCCCTACACTGTGCAACGTGCAAGTCCTGTACAGATGTCTCGGTGGTCATGACCCTTCTACGAAATGTTTAATATTTAGCCGGTGAAAAAAGTGGGAAGACGCTGGTTGTCGAACTTGTTAGACAAGTACAAGTTTTGTGATCAATTCTTGTTTATAAAGTTGTGCTACTTCGTCGTACGGGTCGATGAGTGAGGAGAAAGACGTCATTGTCATGCTCTCGTTTCGCGCAGAGTCCGACTCGAGCCCCACGGAGGGCAAGAGACGCAACACATTCAAGTTCTTGCCGAGAGACAAGAAGAGTGCGACGATTTCGATCCATTTCACGAGGTCATCGCTTTTGCAGAGGGCGTGACCTCAGCTCAAAGCAACCTTTGTAGTGAGGAGGAGGAGGAGGGACGTGTGCGTCAAGCTCAGCTGCTCCGCTGCCGACCGCTCGGCAAAGCTCGAGCAAACCAACAGCCGCTGCTGCTGCTGGAAGAGGAAGAGCAAACAAACATCGTTGCTTTTGGCACGACGGGAGCCTCCAGTGCCAACTAGAGCAAGGAGGAGTTCTGCCACGGAGCGGAGGAGCCTTCGTGACTTCAGTGGACTCCAGCATGTCACTGATATCGTCCACTCCCGCTCCCATGGTCCGCCCGAAGACGTCCATCCTGGACAAGAGCCTCTCGCGGGGCAAGCAGGAGGTCTCCCTGTCCGTCTTCGCCCTGCTCTTCTCGGAGCTGGTGCAGTACTGCCAGACCCGCTCCTCGACCGTGCCGGAGCTGCAGCAGAAGCTGCACGCGCTCGGCTGGCAGGTCGGGGCGCGCATCGTTGATTTACTGTTCGTGCGCGACCGCGCCTCGCGCAGGGAGACCAAGCTTCTGAACGTCCTGCTCATGGTCAAGTCGACACTGTGGAAGGCGCTTTTTGCCAAGGAGGCCGACAAGCTGGAGCGCGCCAACGACGACGACAAGACGTACTACATCATCGAGAAGGAGTCGCTCGTCAACCGGTTCATCTCCGTGCCCAAAGACAAGGGCAGTCTGAACTGTGCATCCTTTACGGCCGGCATCGTGGAGGCCGTGCTCGACGGCTGCAACTTCCCGGCCAAGGTGACGGCACACTGGCACAACGGCACCACCTTCATGGTCAAGTTCGAGGAACACGTAGTCGCCAGAGACAGACAGATAGATTGAGCAAAAAGACGGTGATGTTAATGTGACACGTGAGAAAGATCCATGCCATTTTCCTTGTGAGACCAAAATGCATAATGTAACCGCGGCTTAAACGCAGCGAGCTGCAGGTACAAGTTGTGGAAGGTGCAGTTCACGGTAGCTGAGGGCAGGCGGGGGTGGAAGGAATGTAGGTGCTAGAGAGATCCATCCATACCACACCTCCGCCAAGCCCTCCCTGCCGCATTGGACTCGTCCAGTTCGAACTCCCTCAAACTGCGTGAGGTTTACGACAGCTTCTTCTCCTTGAATGGTTCGTCAGCGGCCAATGGCGGCAGGAAGTTTCTGACCAAGTGGGAGGAACCTCCTGACTGCCGGGGGAGGGGATGGGGAGGGGCCACACAGCCAGCAACGCCGTCGGGTCGGGCATTGACAAGAAGATTTGTGATCCCCAGGAGGGGGAGGTCAGGGGTGACCGAGAGGAAGCTGTAATTTACTTGTGTCCACTAAGAGGAGGAGGAGGAAAAGTTCTCCCTGTCCGGCTTCTCCTCCTTTTGCGCAAGTTCGCTCTCACCCTCGTCATCCACCTGAGCGACTGCCTCGACCGACATGATGCAGGCACGTGGGAGGGAGAGCGAGAGCCTGGCAATGACCCTGGCGGGGTTCATTCGTTGGGGAGACAAGGACTCGGTGGAAAGTTCGGGTGACCTCACAAGGTCTTGTGCGTCATAAGGCACGTCCTCTACACGAGAATGTACAAGGACTCCTCTTCCTTGCTCACTGCCATAAGTCTGTGCACTCAACAGTACAATGATGTTGAAGGTAGAAGGCAAAGATGGTCAAGAACAAGTCTGCACACAACTTTTGGTGCAGTCAACTTCAAATCTGGTACAGGTTCGAGATGGACGTCTGATGTATTGAAATCTTCACTTCTTCTCCTCACTATTGACACATTTAGTGCGAAAGAAACCTTTCATATGCTGAACAACTTCTTCATGGTGAAGTCACTCGTCAATTCACTATATTAAAGATTGTCTTCAATACTTTTCCACCTTCTTATGTGCATCCCTGTGTTCACAGCCTTGATGTCTTCTCCTCAGCCTTACTTAAAAGGACGCTCACATTTCATTTTCATGGCTCTGCTTTGATGTAACAACTGAAGTTAAGTATATAACACAGTGAATGGGCCTGCCAGGCAGGGCTGACACTGAGCAGTGCACCGCACATTCCGAGAGGCAGATGGCAACCCTGATCACTCAAGCTGAAGCTGACGAACGACGACAGAAATGGTAAACAAATTGGGAGATCTTCACCGACTCAGGGAAGGAGAGGCCCTTGTTGTCCGTCACTGAGTCCCGTCATGTCGACGAGAACGTAAGATTTGATTGATCCAGGTGTTTCACTGCTCACGGACCTCACCTGCTCCCTTGTCTTCGCAGTTATCCCCTGTATCGTCTGGGGAATCCTCAGCTCCGCGTCTTCTTGCCTAACTTCTGGATGAAGCTAGTGAATAGGTCTCAGGCCGATTCTCCTCCCAACCACGTCACCTTTGTCGTGTCGTCGGAGATGACGAGACTCGACGTCAAGAACTACCTAGAGAAAATATACCAAGTACCCGTTATGAACGTCAGAACAATCAACTGTACTGGTGAGCAGACGAACGTTTCAGTCACGACTGGAGAGCATTTGGATGACAATTTTGATTTCAGGCGCGACGCATCAGCACCCCAAGTATGGCTTCATCTACAAAGACGACGACTTCAAGGTGGCTTACGTGAAGCTGGTAAGAACGGAGTCAACTCGCACGGCGCCCAGAGTTCACCAGTCCCTTCTTTTCAGCCCAAAGACTACAACTTCGACTTTCCCGACGTCGTCAAGGCGGGCGAACAGGAGGAGAAGCGACAGAAGAGTCTGGACGAGGTCAAAGATGCCGAAAAGGTGTTTCAACAGGCCACACAGTCACACAAGCAGCCCGGTCGAAGGGGCCTGCCGACGTTCTTCGGCCTCTAGATCTCCATAGCAGTGTCAGTTGGGAAGAAACCTTTTCGTGTGTGGCCTTTTGTAGTCCATTGAGTGCAACAACAGGAGAACAAATGGTAGCCTCGTGACAGTGTTGGATACGGACAGTGGGGCCCAGTTTGCTAAGTACGGTCTGCTCTTAAGGATTTGTAGTCATTAAACAAAAGTTTGTGGATGACACTAAAGTGTGGCTTTCTCTACGTAGTGACACGATCTGCACATCCTCTGGCAGAATGTTAAAAGCACAAGCGTCAGGTCTGTGTGATCTGTGCGCTTGTGTAGAAGAAGACCTAATGTCTAGAGTGACACTGAACATTCGAGAAGATCGTGGCAAACACGAAGCTCACTCACAAAGGCAAACAAGCACTATTTAACAGTTGCGATCGCATTGAATAACAGATTCCACTCTGTATGCATAAGGAGGTTAATTATGCCTATTCTGCAAACTGCATCACCTAGCAGGTGTTTTGTGTGTTGTTACGAAATTGTCTTCTCTATCTATGTCGCGGCCGTGGAGGCCGTGGGCGGGAACAATGACGTCGGCATTGTCAAAAGTGTAGCGGCAAGTCTTGAAGCAGTCCCATGCCACTTCACTCTGCTGACGTGCATAAACTGATAGGCGCAGTTTGTGATGTCACCAATGCGGATCAAGTTGGTGCTTCTTGGTCTTACATACAGTTACACCACTCGGTCGAGCTCATGAAGGTGGTCAACCACGCGCACGACGCAGCGGACAGAAGCGCGGTCTTCGCTTCATAGCTAAATGCGGGCCGCGCAGACCATGACGAAGTAGAGTCGAATCTCGATACGTCAGAAATTTTGCTGCTGACGACAAGATCCGTTGTATCACGATTCGACTGCTGCAGGTACAAGAGAGTCTCGCCATGACCCCGAGCATGACTGCGCGATCCCCGTGCAGGATCCAGGCAGTCAACGCCCGACAACGATTCCCGCGCCTGCGGAAAGTAGGCCTACCTAGACACGGGCCCAAGGCAGCGACGCACGCCTGAAGAGAGCGAAGGGGGAGCCCTTGCCGTAGGGTTGTCAATGAATATGAAGCCGTATTCGAAATAACCGTATTTGGGAGAAAATTCAAAAGAACCGGACACTTCTTTTGAACATTGGACTACTTTGAATAGTACTTGCAAAACAAAATCTTCACTAAGAATGCTGTCAACAGGCTCCAACCACGGAGAGCAACGTCCAGCAGAGATGGTGAGGCTACGCAGGCATCTCAAGGGTACATTGTAGGAGAACTTTTGGCATAAGGAAGTCCAGCCCACCGACAGGCCTGCCTTGAACGAGCATT
>JAAUXU010033309.1_pt1 | contig 13722 bp, 10 predicted proteins | sample 7278151 | NCBI WGS metagenome assembly JAAUXU01 (sample SAMN14350113, study PRJNA611818) | marine sediment metagenome | isolation source: surface marine sediment (1.8m) | place: French Polynesia: Moorea | collected 2018-08 | reverse complement strand
TCTTCTAACCTGACTGAGTTCTTCTAACCTGACTGAGTTCTTCTAACCTGACTGAGTTCTTCTAACCTGACTGAGTTCTTCTAACCTGACTGAGTTCTTCTAACCTCGCTCCATCGCTCCTCGCTTGTGGTGCTTGCTGGAAAAGGTGAGGTGACAGCTGACAAGAAACGGCTCGACAGTTGTCTCAGCAGAAATGCAGGAGCCATTATGAAAAGGGCTCCATACAGAAAATGAGAAAATGGCTCTCTTCTTTCCCCCTCGCCTTCCCTCCAGCTGAGCGTCGCCCCACATTCCTGAGTTAAGCCGCCCAGCTGACCCAAGCCCAGCTGACCCAAGCCCAGCTGACCCAAGCCCAGCTGACTAAGTAGTGACCCATCCAATGCCCCCTCTTTAGAAAGAGGAGGGACCAAAAGCGATTTAGTGCCGACGGATGTTTCAATGCAATGGATTTAACCTACTGCCCCCTTGCTAGTGTCTGCCGACATCCAGGTGATGTTGTTCATTGGCTTCGGCTACTTGATGACTTTTCCCCGCACGTTTGGCTACTCTGCGCTGGTCCAGACCATGACCGTGGTGTCCGTGACAGTCGAGTACGCGCTCTTCTGGCAGGGATGCATCAGAATGGCTGCAGAGGGAAGCCAAAGCTTCAAGTTGAGTTGGAACAGGTGGGCTACTCACATTATTTCGCGATAAAAGGGTGTAACAAAATTGATCCCCTTCCCCAGCAATCGAATCAAACATGCTGATATAAGCTCATTTGCGTTGCTGTCAAAGTCAGGGTTGCCAAAACAAACCCCAATGGTCATAATTGTTGTTTTTCGCCTCTCGAAGTTGGGGTTGCCCAGACAAGACCACTGCGGTCATAACTGCTCTGTCTTAGCCTCTAAAGGTCAGGGCTGCCGAAATGTTGGTCTCGTGTGGAGCATGTGGTGAAACAATCTAGTTCCACCTGCTCAAATTTGCTTCTTATTTACCCTGTGTCTATCTGTCAAGGTCAGGGGTGCCAAACTGTTGGAGTAGCCAGAATTACTACTGACAAAATTTGTCAGGACAGAGAGAACACATAGGGAAAATCTGCGTGCTCTGGCGAAAGATTTCGAGGGGAGGGTATCCATTTTTGTTACGACTGCTGTGATCTCGCACTACTTTTGGATCTCTGTCAGCTTGATGGAGGCGAGCATCTCCTCTGCCACGGTGCTAGTCACGTTCGGGGTGTTGCTGGGCAAGCTGTCTCCGCTCCAGTTGCTTCTGGTCACGTTGGTCGAGCTCCCTCTCAGTACTGCCAACAACTTTCTTGGATACAGGATCTTCAGGGTGTCGGACGTGGGTAAGTGAGTTCTTTTAAACACCCATACCCAGCATTCGAGGAGCACTGCAGTACTTTCAGTTTAGCAGTTTGATGCACGATTTCCGGAATATTTCCCCGCTTATTTACTGTCTAGCGGGAAATATTCTTGCACTACATTTCCCTCACTATTACACTCCCCCTCCCCCAAAGGGACATATTGTGAATCAACACTCTTGGTGGTCCATGGTGAGGGGGTGCTCCATCCTCTCATTCAGTTGACTCATGTTCAGCTGACACAAGTCGGTTCACCTCTACATGGAAAGTGTCAAGAAAGCGGGAAAACATTCCAGAAATTGTGCATTTAATTACAAATTAATGAGGCATAATGTGCACTTTATCGACCCGCTTCGAACTTGATAGCACTCAGGTCGTTTTATATCCCTTAGGCTACACCCTCGGGCTATAAAATCCCTCGTGCAGTCAAGTTCAACTCAGGTTCATATAGTGCTACAATAGGCGTTGTTAATATATAGTTAAAAAACTGTTCTTCTCTGTTATGCCCACGATGCCTCTCACGGTACTGGCACTGAAGCTACCCTCGGGGTTATTGCAGCAAGGTGGTTCAAGTATAAGCCTTCTCCCCTATATCCTTTAGGCGGCACCATATTGATTCATACGTTTGGCGCATACTTCGGCCTGAGCGCCAGTTTTTGCCAGCGGCGGCGCGACTTTGGCGCCAGCAGCGCCAGTCAGCAACCACGGCGTACGTCAGATCTGTTCTCCTTCCTGGGAACTCTGGTGCTGTGGGTGTTCTGGCCGAGCTTCAACGCCCTCGGAGCTGCGGACGCCGTGCTCAAGCAGAGGGCACTCGTCAACACGTACATGTCCCTGTGCGCCTCCACGGTCACCACACTCATATGCTCGGCACTGTTGGGAAGGTGAGCCGAGGAGACAGTCGTTCATGTGACTGCAATGGCCACACTTTCAAGCATTACGTTCCTAATGAAGCATCATAACCATTAGTAGTAATTAACTCATTACTTTTTAGAATCACTTATTCACGTGCACGAGGAGCTGCCACAAAGAAATTTACATTCCCTATGCTTTGTTGGTTATGACAGAAATGGTGTAATGCAGAATTGCCATTCACAGCTAACCGGCGATGGAAGTACATAGAGACTCTGTAACGTATGACCCATGAGGACTTTCCTTTTAGATGCTAAACTGTAGTCAGATGAAGCTGAAAACATAGGATTTAGCTGTGCCATCAAAATCCAAACATCTTGTCATGCGATGAACTTATATTGAGAAGCTTTTTCAGCAACAATAAAGGGTCAAAAATCTTTTTTCCTTACATCTTTATTATTTGGCATGGACAACAAAACTGAGATGCACTCGACAAAGTTCCAAAATTTTCTTGTTTTGGTTCAATCTAACATAAATAACAAAATCATTTTCGTAAACTATTGGAAGTTTGAATTTCCTGCTTGACAAGTCTCTGCTCGGTTGTCAGCTGTCACAGACAAAAATTAAGGCTACCATTTTTCAATTTGACAAATAAAAGTGTATTTTTTCCTTAAAAAATATTGGTGACAAAAAATAATTATTCACAATCAAATTATTTAATTCAGCACTAAATCTAATATTCAATGAGCAGAATAAATATTCTACCAACAAAAAATGATATTAGTGATCAAAAATAATTATTCCCCACCAAATTGTTTAATTCAGCATTCAATTAAATATTCAAAGAGCAGAACAGTCACTCAAACAGTTGAATCAGTAGTCAACAACATCTACAATTTTACATGTGTATTGTGATCTTAATGAGGTGGAATTATGCTAAAAACTTCTCACAGATCAATAAAAATTGAACTAATATAACAGAGAGCAAGAATCATTGCAGAAAACTGTTTTTTCTATCATCGGAGCAAAGCCTTAAGAGCCTTCTTTAACCTTCCTTGTTTTCGTCGTTGTCCAATGGGCAGCAATTTGACTTCATTTGAGACTGAGTGCTGACCCATTTTTGTAAGTATTCCAATGATGTGCTTGCCAATGCCTTTTTTTGACCCAGTGGGACATGTACACATTGTGCTATTCACATTGCACCACCACACTGAGTACCTGAACTGGATTAGATACTGAGGTACTGAGCTGAGCTAGTCTCATTGCTTCATCCTCAACGAACCATTATTTTTGGTGGAACTTGCATTAATTTTGCCACTTGCATTTTTCGTACCTAGTTCATTTATTTTGCTAGAAAGATTTGGTAATAATATTCATTATTTTTGGTAGTCCATAAAATATGATCCATTGCTATTTCCATTTGCTATTAGCAAAGAGAAGAAAAGAACACACATGAAGACCCCAGAGATGCTTTACTGAAGCAGCATCATACATAAACATGATCTCACATTTCTGATTACCCTCAGATACATTTAATTACGAAATTACCTCAATTGTATCCCTCCACATGTCAGTGTTGTTTTCCTCAGAGCCACAAACTCCAGTAGAAGAGTTGTAGTTTCTACTCACATCTGGTCATTACAGTCACCGTAATGACTTTCATCAATTAAAGAGCCTGTCATGCTTGTGTGTGCAATGTGACCCTGTGCTAGCAAAACTTTGCAGGAGTCACAAGTTCAACGCTGTGGACCTCCAGAACGCTACCCTGGCCGGCGGCGTGATCGTGGGCACGGTGGCTGACCTGCCCATCCAACCTTACGGAGCCGGCATCGCCGGCAGCATTGGCGGGATCGTGGCCACCGTCGGCTACCAGTTCATTCAGGTGGGTACCTGCGACCGTTGCTCTACATAATACTACACTACGGAAAAGTTGGTCTCACCTAGGGCTATCTCCTGAAGAAGCTGAATCTGCACGACTCCTGCGGGGTGCACAACTTGCACGGGATGCCGGGGGTGCTCGGGGCCTTGTTCTCGGTCATCATGGCCGCCACGGCCACCGAGGAAAACTACGGTCAGATGTAAGGGGAACACTGAGATCAGCTCAGTTTGTGACAACTCTCAACTGTTTTCTCTGCAGGATCTACAAAATCTACCCCGCGATGGCTCCGGCCAACATGACGGAGCTTCTGCAAGAGAGGATCCCTGGGATCGAACCAGGACTGGGGAGGAAACCACACGACCAGGCAATTTGGGGCTCATTGGCAAATCATCACTTTAGGGGTTGCCTCAACCAGGGCTGTTTTAGACTGGGATGCATAGTTGCAAGTGTTGCCACGGAATTGTGGCTCGGACATTGTTGCCTTGGACAGATTTGGACTTCATTGTTCATTCGGACTGTGCAGGCCTTTCTCACATCCAGAGTCATTGTGGGGCTGATTCGGCAGGAGGATCAACATGTGCCTCCTCAGGGGTTGCCACCAGTCAGTCTTAAAGAAGAGGAAGTCTTGCTTCCTCTTCTCTTTTGAGCTGCCATTTTTGTTGGAGAAGTGTAGACCAGATGGCAAACTTTGTTCATTTGCTCCTCAGCCAATGTTCCCAGGCAACAATTTCCAGGCGTGGCCATTTGACGGGGAAACTGCGTGTGACACAAAATCTCCTGAAAACACTCGCAACCCTGTGCCTCAGGGTAAAAAATGCCTTTAGGCTCTGATTCAGTTGGCCACCTTGTGCGTGACCCTGATCACTGCTTTGCTGGGCGGCCTCATCTGCGGCCTCTTGCTCACCCTCGAGGGCGTCTGCGATGCACCGGCGGACAAGGACCTGTTCAGGGACCACCTGTACTTCAACCTGCAGGGCGACTCCTCGACCAAAGACGAGGCAGACGGGCGTGAACCGGAAGCGGAAATAGCGATTTCAACGAGGGGGCCTCGCACAGACGGACTCGCGGAGCCAACGGTACAATATCCAGTCAGCTGCATTTGGGCTGCTGTCCTGACCTTGGCAAACGATCCATTGTTGACTGGTGCGCTTGGCATCGTTTTCAACCAGGATGGCTGCCCTTGGCTCCACATTGTCAGCTGACATGCTCATGAACCCGTTGAGCCGTTACACTTGAGGGTCAGTGTTGCCACACCTCACATTTTTTTGTCCCAAACTCGCCATTTTAGGGCTACTCTTGGAACTTTAAGATTTTTTGCACTCCTATATTGGGCCTTGATGCCTACTTGTTTGATGGGTACCAAACAATCTTTGCCCATGCCCATTGACTGATGTTTTTTCTATCTCGTGGGTATGGAACCGATGTTGGGTCATCCGGCATTTGGTCATTTTCCCCATCTTTTTGCTCCACGCGGTTAAAGACATCGATTCTGACGAGGTCGTAGGAAAGGTCCTGAACTTTTTGACGGCCTTTCTGTGCTTCTTCTTTGTTGTTTCCAGCCAAACGTGGTCGTTTCGCGCATCGACGCCTCCTCCCCGCCGCTGCCCACCCAAGTCCTGCCGCACATGTCTTCGGCCAATGAGGAGGAGGTGTGGAGAGTCAAGACGCTGCTGAGATCGCTGGAACACAAAGCCCAGTGACTGCAGCAGAAGCAACCCTGAGGAGGAGAGAAGAAGACGAAGAAGAAGAATCTGCCAGGAAGAAATCCCATGTAAAAAGAAATGGATGTGCATATTTGCAGAGACGATGACCTGTATGGCTGACAAATCGCGGCGGCGGCGCCACAGACGTCGTCTTTGAGCCTCGTCTCGTCCGTGACGGTCGTCTGCGGCCTGTGCTCGGTCGTGTGTGACATGTTCAAGCACATGCACTTGGTGCAGGGATCGTAGGTTGCTCAAGGCTGCGTGGATGTGTCACAGGGTGGGGAGAAAAGGGTTCGTGTTTGCTTTTATCACTTTCTCGACTGCTGACTCGCACAACTTCAATGAAAATTCCTTGGCATGATCAAATTGCACGGCCAAAAATTGCTCTCAGCAGTCGCAATTGCTCTTTATTGCTGCTTCCAGACGCCTCCTGAAGCTCCACGAGTTCTTTGTTGGATACGTTCATATGTATTAGTTAAATGTGTAACGTTGTCGCATCGTTCCTGTGCGAGTTCTAGCGGAAAATACTCACGACTGAAAGGAGTATGTGGTAAAAATTCTTTTGTGGTGTATCCATCACACATCAGTCATCTTTTCCAGCTTGGTCAAGCAAACTCTTTGATCTGACCACCCTTGTTCAACCCAAGAACCTACATCAGTGGATTTACTCATCATATTGGCAGAGACGATGACTAAAACAAAATGAATAAAAGCTCAAGCCAGAAACACTCGCGTGGCAACTTCGTTTAAGGTGATCACGTAAGACGTTGATAGTTTCCACCTAAGCAGCAATTTCGGGCAGAAAATGCCACTGTTGACAGTTGAATTGCATTGATGATGCTGATGTCTACAATGCTATTCAAGCGAGGCAGTCAATGTTGCGACCAGGGTTGCCACTTCATATGATTTCAAGTTTGTTTTCAGGGTTTGGCTGAATGTCAAGCACAGCTGTCCATGAGTGATAAGCTGCGGAGTTGGCTTGGTCTCTACCCGATGTCGTATGGGTCTTTCCTTGGTGACAAAAAGCTGGCAACCCTGGTTACGACTGCACAGCACAGTCCAAGGTTCCACTCCTGACTGTCAGGTCAGGCCTCCCAACTGGACTTGAAGCCACTAGTTGAAGCATAAGTCATAAACAAACATGGCAGCTCCTGTGCTTACTCAAGAAAAGTGGCGTTCGTGGTCAAAAAAAAAAACCTTTTAAGACTGACAGCAAATGTATGAGCGGCCAAAAATTTCACCTAAGATTTCAGCTAAAACACCCAGATTACTTCGAAAGGAAAATCTGAAGTGAAGCCAATTTCTTTCACCAAAAATCTCCAGGTCTAATTAGGCGATGACACAGGCGGATGAGGAGAAATCGGGTCGATTGGAAGAAAAAAGTACCATACAATGAATTCATCCGCGTTACTGATGTAACCTTGACATTCTGGAGTCCGAGTTGGCGAAAAATCTTTGGGGCCGTTCCAAGCCCGATTTTTGCATGTGCGCTACATGACATTTGCTGCGTGAGACCCGCGGGACGTTCGGCTGCGTGCAATTAAGCGTGGAAATCTGCAGCATAAGAATTTGGGACGTCGGCAAAGTGTGCGACGACGCTGAGGAGACGGAGGCCGCTGCATTCCACCTCTTGGACGGCGGCTCACGCGTACGCAGCGGGGGAAAAGGTTTGACATTTTGACTTTCAGACGCTGAGACTGACACGGGTTTTTTTTTGGAGGGGGGGGGGGGAATTAAGCGCTCATCTCTTGTCTGCAGGGAGGCTTAGAGGTTTGGAAGGAGTCTCTTTAATAGGGCTGGGATTTTTACGTGATTTTCTGAACAAATGCTCATGCCACTGAGAAGAATAGAGGGCTCGCGCGCAGTTGGTAAATAGGTGATATCGATTATGAATTAATTTAGCACCGTGTAATTGCAATTTCTGTTACATTACCGATAATTTTTTACCTTAATTAAGTGACAACGTGATCATTAGCGACGATTAGTATCTGTTGAACTCATCATAGTGAACTTTTTGATGGGACGTTCTAGTTCCGGTCAAGTTACACCAGTGCTGCCACATGGTCAAGAACGGTTCTGGTGGCAGAGCTGCCATCGGACATGCAGGTGGCCCTGACTAGCACGCAGACAGGGAACACCAGAAGCTGGTTGTCGATCAGTGCTGATCGTCGATTTGTATCTGGAATCTGTGCAATTACCAATGTTGATCTGAATAGAGTCGGGAAAAAGAATCCATTGAACTGAATTGTGATGTCAGGACCCGCCTGTGCCAGCTCTAGTTATTAGTTGTAATAATATATACATGAGTGGAGCGAGATTGTGACTATTCCTCCCCTCACAAGCAGCTGCCATTCTGAATGCTCAGTACTGAAGAGCATTTAGGCCAATCATGCGCATATGTGAGCTAAACCTTGTCGAAGCAGCTTCATAGTGCTTTTTCTCTCCTATTTCTACGCTGTTGTCCCTCTCCAATGTCAAGCGACTCTCCTGTCACAACAAGGAGGAGATGGATTCGAAGTCTCTCCACGATAATCGTGCCCACACCCAATTTTCCACTGCCCCATTCAAGTCCCTCCATGATGAATGTTGGTCTGTCAGGACTGGCCGATAATTTCTCTCTGTCCACCGCACGTGACTAATCGACCTGCATCGCGGTAGCAGTAATGACATCGTCTTCACTCCCCTTTGGATACCAGACATTTTGCGGCCAGAGCTGCCAGAAGGGTCTGAGAATCGATCATCTCTCCGGGCTTGATCGCAATCATCGTTTATTGAAATGCCACATCCGCGCGGCGTCCCCGGGCTCCACGGGCTCCGCGGGCTCCGCAGACCTGCGCGCCAACTGGTGCGCGCGCTCGCCGAAGGACGTTGACCCAGAGTGGGCCTTGGCCAGGAAAATGGCCTCAGCGGGGAAGTTTCCCGCCATTGTCTCTGATGCCTTTATCAGTCAATGGCCTCCAGTGTAACAGGGGGATGAGGCTCTATCTTTATCGGCACTTTGCACTGAAGCCAGGCATAAATAACTGAAGAATCCTGCCCCATACTGAGGTAATGTTGGCGTTCAAAAAAAAAAAAAAAACTGGAAGAATCGGACTCCACCTGTAAACGTGCAGTCGAAGCCTCATTTGGCCGGGCTCAAACAGAGTGAACATCTTGGAGGATGAAGTCCTGGGAGAAGCTCGTTCAGTGGCACAATATGTGCCAAAAATAACCACCACCTGAAGTCTGACGTCACTCACGCAAAGTGTGACCCAAAGTGCAAAATTTGGTAGGCAAAACAGAATCTCCTCCCATTCGAATGGTATGAGTTCATTGAAAACCGGTTTCCCGCATTCCTTTTGGGAAAATGGCGTTTCTACTGTCCGTCCCAACGCTCCATGGGCAGGTCCGACATCATAGTCAAGGTACGGGTGTGGGTGTCGATGCAAGTGTCTTGTCACACTCGTTTTGCTACCTTATCCAGAGAAATGGAGCTGCCAGAGCCGAGCTCAGGTTGGCGGCGGCCACGAAACTCCCAATGGGTCGTCAAAACTGAGTCGTCGTCGCCGCCGCCGCCGTCGTCGTCGTCGTCGTCCCCCCCTTGTCTGCATTCTTGGCCTGAAGAAGATGGAATGGAACTCCACCGGACGCTGACGTCCACGCACGCATGCCTGAATTTTCACGCGAATAAAAGTGCAGAGGCTTCTTATCAGTTGTTGAACGCGTTGACCCCTGACTGCCTGCACCCGCTGGAGGAGAAGCTCTGGCAGTGCATGCAGTTGTGAAACACGCGTCACCGGTGTCATTTGGTGTGCATCCGCATTGTACTGGCTGGTCGTAGGGCAGACAACAACTATGCGCGATGCTCGTCGACCAAATCTGGACACCCTGTTTGTTTCTCAGTGCACACTGCTTTATGCAAAGAAAGGACTCCCCAGGTCACCCAAATACGTCCCTGTGCAACTGCAAAGAGATCATCGTCTTTATCAGTGTCTCCATCGCCTTTCTTGCAATTGTCATTGCTTCTGCACTGCACGTGGGTTGCATAACCTTTGCTTGCTCGTGTGAGCAACTTTGTGCTTATTGATTTGGCTCCACGTTATTGGATACACATCTGGGCGAAATTTCAGGCTCCACAGCTCAGAATCTCGATCACAGCGGGTGATTCTTTCCAGCAGTCAGAAATGAGCAATTTACTTTGTGTTTATATCCAGCACGAGGCCTTGACTGGAAATAAAAGGCAAAAAGGTCAACCACTCAGTTACTTTCAGCCATTTAGATTTCAATTCTTTTAGCCTGGTGCAATAATCCACCCAAAAACGTCAAGTCGGACACTTATCTGAAAATGGAGGGAGTCAAAAAAAAATTGGGTTGATGTTTATCACGTAGATCTTCAGACCAAATGAGTAGAAAGTCATGGAATGCAACATTAATCATAGCTTCATAACATGAACATCAAGCCTCGCCAGCTTACGGGCATTTTCGCCTGAACACCCTGTATGGGGGGGGGGGGGATGTACGATAATTCGGCCTTTTTCTCGAAGATATATTTGGAGTCAAATATGGCATAATTTTGGTTGAACATTGGCAACGATGCTGATAGCAACATTAAACACGTTCCTGTTTGCCTTCAGAGCTCCTTGATTGTCCATAGATGTCTGTTGAGACGTCTTTTTCTGGTGCCCGCCAAATAAATGGTTATCTCGACTGTGCAGAGTTGACAAAAGCCGATGCAAATGGCACTGTTTAAATGTCAAGAGTGTCATTGCCCCCGGAAACGTCGGTGTCACTTTTGCTGAGACACCCAGTACAAAGTCACAACAGATGGCGGAGGTGTAATTTTCATACTTATACCTTGTCATATCTCTCACATGAGCAGATCTGACGTGAATGAGACTGACGTAGGAGGACCCGAGCGTCGTCTCCCCTCTTGTGTGGGATCACTTTTGACAGAGGAGGGATGACTTTTTGGTCTGCTGCTGCTTCTGTCGGAAGAGGCTCCTTCTGCGCACGCCATTCCAAGAAGAGCAACCAAAATGAATGTGGCGCATCTTCATAAGTTCAATGGCCAAAGTCAAGGTTAACCGATAAGAAAATGGCGAGGCCGGCCGGCCTCAGACCGGGGGATCATTCAATCGGGGCCGTATTGTCTGCAGCGGGGCATAAATTAAGACCTCTTCAAGGGCGGTGCCAGAGAGATGCCAAAAACCGCCTGTCCATAACAATGAGGCTTCCTCACAGCTGGATGACTGCGGGAAACGAATAAATGATGACAAAAACAACCGCAGTTTCTCCACATACCTAACAGAGTATGTAGTAAGTGCCCAATTAAGTAAGAACGTAGGGAGCAATTATGTACTACGAACATGACTGAGTAGAAAGTATGCAGTAGGGAAATACGCGTCAATAAAAGTGCACAGTAAGGAAATATGCGTGAATAAAAGCACACAGTAACGAAATATGCAAGAATAAAAGAACATAGTGAGAAAATGTGCATGAATAAAAGCAGACAGTGAGGAAATATGCATGAATAAAAGTACACAGTAAGGAAATATGCATGAATAACAGCACACAGTAACAAAATATGCGTGAATAGAAGTACACTGTAAGGAACTATGGATGAATAACAGTATTTGAAATATGCATCAAAAAAGTATGCATAAAGTCAGAACTATGCTGTAGGGAAATACGCATCAGTAAAAGTATGCATGAAATAACCACCATGCTGTAGAGAAATATGCATCAATTAAAGTATGGAGTAAAGAAGTATTTGCATTGATAATAAAAGTATATAGAATGACAGTATGTTGCAATGTTAACTTTACATGGGCTGGCCGTATCGGTAGCACCATATTTTCGGACTTTTGACTGAGGTAATTTGACCTGTGCGAGGCCTCATATAATTATGCCATATAAGACTGAGAACGGGTCGAAACCTCAGTCAAGACGAATAAAATGTGGTGCACATTACGGCCAAGCAATTCTGTAATTTGATGAGAAGTTCACCATATTTCACAAGATTGGTAGCTCCATGAGCAATATTTGCAGACGGAAATATAGTACAATAGCAGTCGGTGAGAAGAGTGGCCACGGCAATCAAAACAAGGCAGAGTTGGCAGACGTAAATGTTACTGCCTGTTTTCCATATTTTTGGCTCCTTCCGATAATACTGTGATTTCTGGACATATAGTCAAAGAATATTTCCATGGCGCCCTAAAACAACCCGAAATTTTGGCGTTCAAGTATGTGATGAAGCAACATATGTGTACGGTGTACGTGAGTACGCAGCTATGTAAGCCTGACAGTCAGTAAAGTCAGCATGTGAGTATGCTGTAAGCAAGGGTGTGGTAGGTAAGTGCGGGCTGGTCTGATTTGGGGCAGTTTTGAAGAATGTGCCTGCAACACTGATGTCTTGCCTGCGTGGGACTTGATGCACAAAAAATGGGACACCCGTCGACTATTCTCTCGCTCTCTCTCTCTCTCTCTCTCTCTCTGACTGCACCAACCAAAAATGGGCAACAACCCTGTAGAGGTGGACGATACATTAAGGAGCTGCAGCCCAAGAACAACAGTACATTATGGTGTATTTCATGAACTCGAGGTCACGTGGGCTGCAGTGGCCTCAGGGTGGTCATAAAACGCTGCTGTGCCAAACGTGCATATTGTGTTACACTGCCGATTATGTCACACTGGTGCGTATTCTCTTTGGTAGTGCCTTGGGAGTCCCGACGTCTGCTGTCAGTGCATGGCAAAGCTGTGGTGGTCATTCTCAGTACAAACGAAGTCAATGATAGGTGGGCAATCTCCAGTAAAAGGGTTCCATTCTACATCAATCCCCGGTTGGACGTCTGTGTGGCCAATTTTCCCCCATGGCCAAGAATCCCCCCCCCCCCTGATCTCATCTGCAGCCCCACAACTTGTGATATGGAACACGAGAAGGTGGCAAAAAGTCTTTGTGTGGCCATCATTGCCTACTCAAGCTGAGACCAGAAGAGTTTCATGGAAGGAAATGAGCTGGCTTTATTAGGCAATTTGCATTCGCCCTCCGAGCCGCATGCCCCGGCCTACCTGGGCCTACCAGACAGACAAAGATAAGCCGAGGGAGACGCGGCAACAAAGTGGAGAGAGAAAAAAATGGGCGAAATTTGGCAACGACCACGCATCGACAAAGCTCTCAGAGCTGGCGGATTTATCGCTTCTCCTCTTCATTTCTCAATGTTTTTCTGCTTCTTCCTTGATTGACAGCATCTCTTAGAAGCGGTCAATGCCTTTGGCCCGTGTGTGTGCGCGCGCGCACGCGCGCACGCATGCGTGCGTGCCTGGCATGCTACGACTACTGCCTTGGAAGCGCCTTCGACGCCGTCACAGAGGGGAGACTCGACTCAAGAGTGTCACTCGTCGAGGTTCAGCGGCGACTTGGCCGTGGGCAGCACCGTCATCACGTCGGACGGCGCCGACCGCCACTGCCGGGTGCCAGACGCGCGTGCGCACAGCGTGTTTCGCCAAAAATCGGACGGACATCAATTCAAAACTTCGTTCGCAAAAATGATGAAACCTGAACTTGATGGTCCCGAAACGGCCTTCAATGTATATATTGTATACCTAATGTATATGGCAGGGCTGGCCATTTTGTCTACTGCATTGCACTGTACTGATGTGTTGGATTTGCACAAGTTATTTGCCAGCCCTGCTTTTGATATGCGATATTACCCAAAACTGAATGTAATGCCTAATTGCTTCAATCTCAAGCTTTCCAACAATGCCAGTAGATTTTGAAGAGTTGCAGTATTAAGGGAATTATTTATGCTGCAAAAGTGGATGAAGTGAATCATGCCCCAGTTATGTAGTGAAGAACAAAGTGTATGTAGCATTTTTTGTGCGAGTTATTTGCCAGCGCTGCTTTTACTATACAACATTGTCCAAAAGTAAAGCTAATGCCAAAATGCTTAGGCCTCAAGTTTTCCCAT
>JAAUXU010102915.1_pt1 | contig 13725 bp, 16 predicted proteins | sample 7278151 | NCBI WGS metagenome assembly JAAUXU01 (sample SAMN14350113, study PRJNA611818) | marine sediment metagenome | isolation source: surface marine sediment (1.8m) | place: French Polynesia: Moorea | collected 2018-08 | reverse complement strand
GCTTCGCCCCCCCCCCCCCCTGTCCATCCTGGATTTCTTGGACATGTTGGAGAGGAGCTGGCGAAGTCTCCAAATGTAGCTTTTGAGGCCTATCTCCTTCACTCTCAGTCTCGCAGTGCTGTCGGACACGTTGAGGTTCTTTGCAATCTTGCAATCCTTGCAATCAGAATGAGCCAAAACATGGTGCCAAATTCAAACATACACCAAAATTTTACATGGAGTATTCCATGCTTTTTCAATAAGTGCTCATTCGTTTACATGCTACTTTACAGTCGATTAACATGCAAGTTTGTCCTCAGATATCGGATATCGTTCGTAGAGTATCCACGCAACCTCGGGTGCGGTGTTGTCAGCTGCGCCACCTGTCACTCTCTCGGTCACAACAGTTGGAGTTCGTCCCATGGACATTCAACGTGATTCTAAGATGAGGTTTCTGACGAAACTGATGACTCTCAATGTTAGCATGGAGAGAGGTCATATCTGGACAATAGATCGATTTCGTCACCATGCATGTGGCTTAATTGCAAGTGCAAAAAATGCCACTCCTGCAACAGAAGCGGTTATAGACATGATAGCATCATCAGATTTTAACCGTGAATCTGACTCATAACGGATTCAGATCAGAAAAGAGTGCTGAACTCAATGGTCACAGTCAAAGACTCAATTGATTCTGGACGGGATTCAGTTTGTCAAAGATTCAAGTCATGAGCACTGATGAAGCAATCTGGCAATTAAACCTGTGAATGGCATCATCACTTGGGATGACTTGGAAGGATTAGTTTTTGACAGGTGTCTCTGACTGATGAGAAAGCAGTTCCAGAAATGCAGACCCAGTTTGGTGATCTTGGTCCCATTTGCAGCAGCAACAATAATACTTCCAGCTGGTGATTTTTCTGTCCCCTCACTGAAAAGGTCGTCCTTGTCTACACGAGCATCTAGACATCGCCTGTGGCAAACACTTAGGAGAGAAAATGACCAAAAAAACCTCATAACTTCCCTAGTTTATCGCTTTCTCCGTCACCTTGTTGCACAAACAAGCACGTGCAGCGAAGCCCTCAACACCCACACACGCGTGACACGCGTATTTGCACACACTCAAGGCATTGGTTATTTGTGTTCTCTCCTCGCAAGTCCTCGCTCCTTCCCACCTTTGAGCCAGTGAATGAAATTCACTGGACGTATGGAGAACACGAGTAAGAAACAACTGAACACTTTTTTGCTCCGTCATTCTTATTCTCTCTCTCGGAGCAGCAATGCAGAAAAAGTTGAGAAAAAAGAAGACAAGGCCTGGTGACCATTGGCGCCATTGTAGAGCTGTTATTCTAAACCCTCCACGATTTAATCGGGCGTTCTACAATCCTACTTTGCTGCTGAAAGTTCTGACTTGACTGAGCAGAAATGCTTCTCTGTCTGAGCCAAAAAGTCGTGTCATTGTCCCAAAACCAACATTGCGTTAATAGTGATTCAAGTCAAGTGTGCGTTTGAAAGAAAAAATTCGCCAAGATTGCATCGGTTGTTCTGGCCATTCCTCCCGCCAGTTTTGTCTGCTGACGATGACGTGACTTTTGGGACACCCTGTAAGACACAGAGTCGAGACGCAGCCTAGAAGACGCCTTTTCCGGAGGCTACTTGACGATTACACAAGACCGACAAACTGGCATTTTTGGAGTCTGGATGACATTCAATCAACGCCATTTCTTTTTTGCCCCGCCACAGTTACGGTACCTTGGGATTCAGACGTACGTGTACAGTACGTAATATGCACGTTGGTGGTTGGGAGACTGCGCGCACGTAGCTGACGTTCATGCTGTACGAGGTGGTGTTGAACAGAACTGTGAGGACTTTGCAAGGTTTCTTTTCTGGCTGCTTCATGGCATGATCATTGTGCAGACAAAACCCTTTGAGAGAGCAACGACTTCACAGCCAAATTGGCTGTCGTCATCTCCATCGTCGGGCACATTTTCCGTCTCCTCACGATTTTCTTCATTGTTGTTGCTGTTGCGCCATTTCTGCCACATCGGATCCACAACAGCCATTTATTTATCGACTGTACCTTATTGCAGCGCGTGCACCTGCTGAAATCGCCAATATCGTGCCTAGGAGCAATACGTAGTCTGCGGAAGTCTCCCGTCCTCAAAAAAATTATTGCAGCGTTAATGCGTGCAACCATTTGTACTCTACGAACGTTGCTTCTCTCTCTGTATTGTCACGAGTCGCTACCATTGTGGGGACTAAGGGTGCGTTTACACTGACTCTGGTGATCCATCACACAGACGTACGTACACGTACGCACAGCAGAGGTGTAGACACCGTTCTACTCAGAGCTCAGCCGAAATATGGCAACAACCTTCCTTAGCGGATTGTTAATGAGCTGTGATGCTTGGTCAGTTGGCCAGAGCCAACAGAAGTTCTCAGCTCAGGGTTTTCTTCGTCTTTCTTCGCGGAGCAAAGCTGTTATTTTGCCAAATCCGGCGCCGGTTCCGTATTATGTAACTTGGCAGTCAAACAGTGTCAGACAGTGTCTTATTATCTTCTACTGTAATAGAAACGATGCAGATTCATTGAATCGACGGATTCAGCAGCCTTAAATGGACAGTTTGTCTGCCACGAATTTTTTACCATCTTTACCACAATGCATCACCATTCACGATTTCAGTGCTGCTGAGCACCGACTCCTACAGACCACGGAGACTCTGTACGGAACAGTCATGCCAATCCCACCCTTGACTCGGCAATGATTCAGTCCATCCGCCCCGAACTCCGAGGGATTCCGAGCTGGAATCCCCGATGCTGGTTTCACATCATCTTCGTTGTGTGCATCATTGTACTGGTGATGGTGGAATCAACTTGCACCCACCATCACTGTTGACTAAGGCCTCTTGATCCAGCCAACATCATCGTTAACTGCAGTGAATCTCAACGATCAGAACTGCTTGATTTTCAATGTCCTCTTGACTGCGACCCTTGGAGGAAAAGTAATCCCTATTCTTGAGATAAGAAACAACGTCCTTCGAAGCCAAATCTAGGGAAAGGACGAGGAAAAACGGTTGTTTGCCTACGTGACCCAAAAATGTCCTTGACTTGGAACAGCAAATCTTTCCTGTTCCCCATCAAACCTTGGTATCACCCGTGAAAATATTTTTGACACTTCTGCGGAGTAGAAGACAGCGCTAAATAGTAACTTCCTTGGGTAAGAAAGTCATGCCATAACTATGCCAAAAAGAAGTGAAGCATTTTTGAGAGCCTTTGATGCCTCTGAGCATCCAAATTCAGCTAGTTTGAGCTGATTCAGATCAGATTCAAGTCCCATCACATTTTTTTTGCGTCAAGGGAAGAGATTCTGGGGAGGATTCCAGATCTGACTCTGTCCAATACCCAATTCTGACGCCACACTCATTTCAGAGATTGCCTGCATTATTGCTTCCTTCTCGGTGAAGAGCGCGTCTGAAATAGCTCGGGACCTTGATGACTGCGCCACAGGAGAGCAATTGCAGTACAGGGTGGGGCAGAAGTGACTACGAGTGGATGCTTCAGCTCCTACAGGACCGAACCTTTGCTCACAGCAAGACGTGATGCCAAACTGCTACAAGAGCAGAGAAATTCGCCTTAAATCGACACCTTCTTAGGGGTTTTTGGTGTGTGAGTGAGTGTGTGTGTGTGTGTCATTTTTCCTGCTGCACATGGTACCTATACAGTACCAATCTTCGAGTCAGGCAATTTCGGGCGGAACTCGATCAGTTTTGAAAATTTTGACCTGATCTTTTTTGTGCCAACCTTCAATAAGCGTATACAAAAGCTCTGGTGCAGGGAGGTGACCGAAGCAACAGGCCAGAAAAGTGTGCCAGTCAATTTTTTTATATTCACTTTTTTTTAGACAGACCACAGTGCCTGCACAGCTGGCGATGTCGTTGAATTGACAAGACCTATTTCTAGAAAAAGTTGCCTATTGACGGAATACGGAATTGATGATTCTCTCTCTGCTATCTTCAGTATGCAAACGCCAACCAAACGCGCCTCCACAGGCTGGGCCTGCTTGCACTGCATCTTCTCTTCACAGTCGAACAAGCAGCCCCCGCAGGCCTTGGCGTGGGTCACGTTGTACATTTCTGACTCTGCACTGTTGCTCGTACGTGCACGTACAGTACTTGCTCAGGCTCATTCACACTATGTGAGGACTATGGACGTAGCTTCCGTCGGCTTTTTTCGAGCATGACGACTTAATTCTTCCCCTCCTCCCTCTTCCCCCTCCTTTTTTTCATGCTCGCGCGCACGCAAACCCTTTTACCCCCCTCCCCCCCTGCCGTCATCGCGGTCTCTTTCATGAAAATCCGGGAGCGATCAGTACACGACGACATCTCTGATGACTGCGGTGGCCTCGCTGCCTTAGACTGAGAAGAGGACCAAGACTCCGTCGAATATTTATCTAGGCCAGCCTCTTCCTCCAAGCGAATCTCAGCGATCGTTATCACACCTGAGACTTTACGTGGAAGTGAAAGAAAAAAAGATATTGCCTGGCAAATTCAACATTCCTGCGAATCAGCCAGTGCAAAGACGAAGAAGGAAAAATTCTTGTCTTTCTTCTGCGAATCTTTTGTGTTCTTCGCCAAAAGGGTGAAGAAGTGGACAAAACTTGGACAAGATGAGGTGCGAGTCAATTCTGCTGTGGGCTGCCAGTTGCCACTTGCTGCTGGCCGTCCAGGTGGTCGGGGCCCAGTCCATATGGGACGTCTTGTTGGGAAATGTCTCAGACAGAGATGCTGCGACCGCAACAACCACGACGACGACGACAACCACGACGACAACGATGACCACAACGACGACGACAACGACAACGACAACGACGACAACCACCACCACCACAACGACGACGACGACAACCACCACCACAACAACCACAACAACGACGACCAGCCAAGTTCCCACACAGAAAACGAGGAAGAGGGTGGTGGTGGACATGGCCTATTACATGGGCTGCGTCAAGATCGGTGAGATTCGTACACAAGTATGCGTGTGACAGAGAGAGAGACAGACAGACAGACAGACAGTTCTTCACTCTGGTGACGTTGGAAAGTGACCCCTCCTGCAGCAGTAGCACACGTTCGCGGCGACCGAGTTCTCGGGCGACGACGACTTCGAGTCCGCCAGCTGCAAGTTGTAGTCTGCAAATGACAAAAAGTTTCTCTTGGTCCGCCTGAAGACGATCATTCTCGCCGCTGTTTTCCTCCTGTCTTTGGCGGCACCTCCTCACATGTCATAGGACAGACACTTTTTGCTCTCGCTGCCAAAAAATGTCATGTGGTGCACCCTTTCAGTACGCACAGCCAGTCTGTTGACATATGTACGGACGTGTGTGCAGTTTTTTTTTGCGTGTGATGTGACGCAACAGCCGAAAGATTCCATGCTGCTCACTTATTATCCAGCGCATCAAATTATCGGGCAGATAATTTTCTTAATTCTGTCTCCTCGTGACCGATGCTGTCGCAACTTTTTCATTGACGCGATTAAGAGAGAAAAAACATGCATTGTCGATCGGCTTGACTGTGGTGTTCACATCACGCTTACAGGTTGGCAAAGGAGTTTTGGCACACTTTTCATTGGAGGATGCCCAAATGCTTAATAATGGCGTTGCTCACTGTGGACTCATCGCAACTGCAAACATTGCAATGCACGTTTGCAGCTGGGAGACGCTCAAGTCCTGCAAGACCTTTCAAGGGCGTTTGGGGCTCTTTGTGGAGCCCACTTCTTGAGATGATTCTTGTCATGACGCTCGGATGACGTGACGTATCCGAAATAAGTAACGATGCACTTTCAAGGGAAGACCTCATCACTCTCCTGGTTGTTCTGGGCCGCGTAGGCCAACAGTTTTAAGAAATTGTCGCCAAACAGGTCTCCATAACAGACCTGAAGGAGTCGCAGACATTGGTATTGAAACGAAAGTCTGAGAAGCTCAACAGTGCAACTTCGCCCGATTAAGCGCGCTCCACTGTGCCAAAACAAAATTGTCTGTCTGCGTGCTCGGTGGGATAAAATCACCATGGTGGATCTCGTCCGCAGGAATCTTCCCCGTGTTCGACAAGTGCAACCGCTTCCTGGTGTGCAAGGAAGGGGACGAGCGCGGCCTCCGGGGCGCCGAGTTCGTCTGCCCAGAAGGATTCTATTTTGGGCACCTCAAGTAAGCTCACGAGTCACACAATTTTGTCGGATGACCTGTGTCTGTTCTCGTGTACTGAACGCGTTGTTTCTGGTTGCTTCAGCCTGTACGAGGAGTCGATGCTGCTCTCGGAGAACTCAGTGTCGTCCGCCCCCTCGTCCCACAGCCTGAGGAGGATTCCCCCGCGCTTTGGCTACTGCCAGCCGAAGACCACTGTCAAGTGCCCATGGGAGAAGGAGGAGCCGGTGAAGAAAAACATATTCTCTTTCCTCTTCCCATAGCAATAACTTGGTCAAGTCCGTCCAAAGTAAAAAGAACTTAGTGATCGAGGTCAAATATAGTATGTTTTCTGCTCTGATGTCAAACACTCACAGGATCAATAATACGTAGACGTTACTCGTACTCGCATCGTGACTACATGATCATCTTCAGTATCTTCCCAGTCACCATCACTGTTCGAAATCCGTCATGTAATCCGTCCGGAAACTCCTCATGTCCACTGAGTACTTGTTGTGAGCGTGACACTCGTAAACTCCCGCATCACCCTGAATGAATAGAAAAAAAGTATGATCAGATTTCAGTCCTGATCTGACTCATAACGGATTCAGATCTGAAGAGAGGGCTGAACTCTACGGTCAAGGACGCAATTTACACAGGTCACAGTCAAAGACTCAATCGATTCTGGACGGGATTCAGTTTGTCAAAGATTCAAGTCATGAGCACTGATGAAGCAATCTGGCAATTAAACCTGTGAATGACATCATCACTTGGGATGACTTGGAAAGATTAGTTTTTGACAGGTGTCTCTGACTGATGAGAAAGCAGTTCTAGAAATGCAGACCCAGTTTGGTGATCTTGGTCCCATTTGCAGCAGCAACAATAATACTTCCAGCTGGTGATTTTTCTGTGCCCTCACTAAAAAGGTCGTCTTTGTCTACACGAGCATCTAGACATCAAAAGAAGCAAAAACTGACGACAACTCATAACTTCGACAGTTTACAATTAAGTTGCAAAAGTAGCAGAGATCTGCTTATGTCTTTCTTTCTGTCTTACCTGAGTCGCCGGATCGATCTCCATTTTTGACTTGAGCCGCCCTTTTCCTCGATAATATTCACTCACCTGTAAACGTATTTATGTAACAGCAGACATTTGTAAATGTTTTTATACGTACGGATATGTATTTTCATTTGTTAAAGCGTAGAGCCCATGTAGCGTACTTTTCTCTAGCGCAGGCAACCCCATTTTTGTTAATTTCGAATGGGATTTCTGCTCCGTTGCTTGTAACAACCGTTTTACATGCATTGCAATCTTACATTACGGATTCACGCTTTTCCTCTCCTTTTGAATCCTTTACCATTATATTATCGTACATTATGACTCAGCCCCAGTCAGCTAAGAATTGAGCCTGACTCACTAGCGCCAGGGTCAGGAATGGGTTAGAAATCTATGTAAAAATAGGTGTTGCTGACATCAGAGGAGTTATTAAAGGTGATGCTAGTATTGGAAGGTTGCCCATGTTAGAGGAAATACAGTACATAAATCTTGTGTCACGATCCTGCTCCCGCCATACATTTCTGTACAGTCCGTCCATAAAGGCTTTCACACCCCTCTTCCTCCAGACAAAAGTAGTGACCCCGCTGCTCTGTGCCCACTTGAGAAGCTCAATATTTCAGTCTTGTCCCTTGCAACTGTTACCACCAAGGAAGATGTTGCTCCATCCAGGACCAGGTGAGGACAGAGAAAGAGCAGATTGCTGGAGCTGATTTTCCTTTTTATCCACATGATCCAGACAAGTGAAAAAGGAGGCTGCCTTGCAGACAGAGAGCAAGTGCAGATCACATTACAGTCAAAGCCTCAGCTTCAGGTCCATGAAATATAAATCAGTTTTCTCATCTACTCACTTTTCTCTCAGAAAAGTTTCTTTTTTTTGCCCTACAATTCCAGCTGGATGTGCTGCTCATGGTAGTCAAGAGGCAGAGGAAAGTTGTCTGTCTAACTTTTGGCGTAGGAAAGTTATTGCTGTCGGGACAAAAAAAAAGATCAAAAGGGATGATCAGTTCATTAGGGCCCTCATTCTCCCAACTCTGTTTCAAGTACAAGTTCGCGACAACTCTTGGTCTGGTGGAGAAAGCAAATTTGGCACGCAGGCGGACAAACTCCTCCATTGGTCTGGGCGAAGGAAGGCATCGAGCTGTTTTGAACCTCTACACCTCTCCAGGACCCATCGTGGCTCGTTCTATCTTCCAGCATCTCCCACCTTTTTAATATTCTTCTGAGGTTTTCTCTGCCTGTGTAGAGGTTTGGCAAAGATGGGTTCTCAGGACACTGTGAAGATGAAAAAAACCTCTTCTTTTTGCCCTAAGTACCTCGTCAGCATAGAAGGAAGCTAATATTAGAGCTCTTCTTTCATAGGACGAAGACATCGTTATTGCAGCTTTCCTTTCTTCCCCATCTTTAATTGTTCTCCCTCAAGGGTCCCTCTCCTCGCCTGACAAAGGTGGAACAAGGTTGATTCCACCAGACATTTTACCTCAGCTGACTTTTTGCAAAATCGTAATCAATTGCTTTTGTCAGTTTGGCAACCCTGACTTTGAGGGGTAGAAGCAGAGCAAATGGGGAGCACATACGAGCACGTGGGACTTGGTTCTTCGGAATAGGGGGGGAGGAAGAAAATCAATTTTGTTACACACCCTACATGGGGTGACTAAAAGTAGCGTTGATCACTGCAGCGTCCTTCGAAAATGAGTCCTTGGGCGAGTCAAACTTCACCATAACTCCTCTTCATCACTAAGGTCCTCAATGGCATGTCTGCAGCCAACGGCTTCGTCGTCATTGGTCTTGTTCTCCGAGTCATTGACTTTCGGAATTCCCCTGTGTTCCCTTCAGGGGACTACAACAAAGAGGTAGTAGGAAAATCGTCATCATTTCTTTCGCTATAGTGGTCAAAGGAGGAAGATGGCGTCACAAAGGAATATGTACTCACGTGTTGTACTAAAGGTATTGTAGGGAGGATTTTTCTTCCCCTCACTCACGTCCATGTGCACTTTTCATATGTTCTCCCCCTTTTTTCAATACTCTTCCATGTCACACCGACAGAGTAACAAAGAACTTTTGCCTGCAGCAGCAAAGTTTGCGAGCTTTGATGTGATAAGAAGACGTTCATTCAACTTCCCCGGTAGTCAGATCTACGCAGATAACGCAGCAGAAGTGCCAGGATTTTGTTTCCACACACATCTGTCTTAAAAGGGGATTGGGAAAGGAGCAAAAGGTGTTTAGATGCCACCTTTTCTTCGTCTGCCAGACCATCTGTGAGTTCCCACCAAGTGTAGTCCATAAATTTCAGCCCCACGCAGTCGTTGTGCATGCGTGTGTCAAACAGCAGCGCGTTCAGGGCGAGCATTCAGATCAGGTCTGAAGGGGGGGGGGGAGTGAGAGTTTGGCTGTCACCGCAGAACGAAAGCTCAGAGAAAGAAAAATTATGGCCAGGGCTCTTCGTGAAAAATAGCTGCGATATAAAAGTAACAACAGCAGGAAGGGGGGGGGGGGAGATGCACACGCAGAAAAGTTCGCACTGCATAAACTCCTCTTTGTTTTCAGCTGCTCTTTTCTCTCTATCTCCATTTGTTGAGAGAGAGAAAGTGCAAAATGGTAGCAAGACCTTGGGCATCTGCGAGGACAGCGACAGGGAGGACGGGCAGAGCAGCAGCCTCGAGAAGGGACGGGGGGGGGCAAGGATTTTTTTTCCCGCGGAGTTTGAGGGGAAAAATGCATGCCTGAAGAAAAAGTGGAGGCAATTCGCTTAATGGCCCTCCCATAGAGAGAATTTGGAGGGTGCGGCGGGTTTATGGAGTATGTTCTGCAAGAGAGCAACATAACTTCTCTCTCCTCCTCAATGTCCAGATCTACTACTACAAGTGTAGCCTGGAAATTCTCCTCTCCTTTCTACATTACAGGGTGGAGAAGAATTATAATATTGCCCTTGGGTTAGAGGCTACATCGCTGGCTTTATGGCTTCAGGATGCTTCAATATATTTGGACTCACTTTCATTCAAGATTTCACACCCATTGGACGCACAAAGGAAGTCTTTTGTCGGTGCAAATATTTGCTCCAAGTGTTTGCAAATTGGCCCGAACACAACCTCAGCAGTCGAACTTGTCTGGTTTCACCCACTCGCGTTTTGTCACCGGATGGGGCCGCCAGGGCTCAGCATTGAGAGGCTCCCGAATCGCCCACCCGGTACAGTGCAGTTAGTTAGTCGTCCGGGCCATTCCAGCGGAAAAGTAAAGATAATGAAGTCCCCAGGGACGCACCCGGGCTGTAACTGCTTGGGAAGTGCAGAGGAGACCGAGCAGCAGAGAGGCGAGGAGAAGAGGTGGACGTGGGGTTGGGCTTTCTTGGGCCTCACTAAATCGAGTCCTTTTGTCACCACACTGACATCAGCAAAATTGAATCACTAAATCTATTAACCGCATTACTGATTTGGTGATGTCACGATCCGAAAAGGATTCGATTTGGTGATGTCGCGACCTCAGTGTGGTAACAAAAGGACTCGATTCGGTGATGCAATCTTTTCCTCTATCAAATCTAACGTGAGTTATGAAAGCAGATCTATCCGTGATATTGGAATTCTCGTGTAGATGTGAGCTCACTGCCGACATGACTGAATTGTCACCATTTGTCTAAAGTCATCAAGAACTTGTTCCGGACTTTTATGTGCCGCATTTGTCTGGATGGACTCACGTGCATGTAATGATGGCTGTAGATCTCCTTCCCGTCCTTGAACCACACGATCTTGGGTCTGGGCTTTCCCCTGGCCACGCAGATGAACACGATCTTGTGGCCCAACTTGTAGTCGTAGTCAAAGTGAGAAGTCTTGGTGATGCGGGCGCCCTGAAACGCAGGAAAACAATGCAGCGCAGCCGTCAAGGTGAGTGGCAACGCTGGTACAGTGGACGCAGATGCTGAACTCCAGCAACTCCAATGGTTTATGACATCCCTCCGAAATGATCACCGTCAAAGGCTGCTCATGCCTACATAACATACAAGGAACGTACTCTAACCTAAGATATGAGTGTGCGGAAGCAAAACGTGCGTGTGTAAGCTGACTGTTTCTCTCCTTGGTCCACATCTGTTGGTGCTGTTGAAGAGCAACCACCACAAGCCAGCATTGCTAGCTCATGGACGGCAAAAAAGTCGAGAGATCCTCCTGTCTGCTAGACAAAGACATCCCACAAAAGTTGGAAGCACCTTAGAAACACACGCACCACCCAAGCAGCGGTCACAGCTTCCACTGGAATAAAAGCCCAAAAATGCATCGCAGAGGTTGAGCACCTCGCCAAAGTACGACTCCCTGTGTCTGTGCACGCTTTGCTTCCGCAGCACTGCTGTCCAGCACTGTGTTCTGATTGGTGCGCTGTGGGTGTGCACGTGCCAAGAGCGCCCACTTGTGTGTACCTTTGCGTGCCTGTAGTATCTCCTGGTATCGTCGGAGACGAAACTCCCAGTGAAAGGTATTCGCACCTGGCTGTAGGGCGTGTAGCGACCGATCTCCAAGTGCTCGCCCACCCGGAGCTTGTAGTTGGTACGCACCCGACCGGTCTTGGCCTCCAGACGCTGTGGAACAGTCAGAGACAACAGACTACAGGCGGGACTCATGGCAAAAGTCAGTTGGAGCTTCTGACAAGAATATCAGGGGAAGGATTTGTTGCACTGATGGGGATCTGGCTGACGTTCTCCTGGCTCCAACCGTCACGAAATTGCCAAGGCTCATGTCAATTGGCCTCCAGTGTCATATTTTTACAGTTAAAAATTTAAGAAAGAGTTGTTTTGTGCTAAAATGTTGCTTTTTCCCCGGGAAAGAGCAGACAAAAAAGACTTTTTCGTCCGCATATTTGCGGATGAAACGGACTCTGACCGGTATGAGGAAGGAAACTTTATTGTCCGCAAATTGAACAATGCTATCTAATCACGCTGGATTTTTATTATTGATTACTAAATGAAAGTTTACATTCCAACTTAGTGAATGAACACTAATGTTATTCACTTGGAAATGATAGTGTTAGTTTTGCACTTTTATTATACACTTGGACAGCGCCCCTCTTCTGCCCCCGACTGAGAGCGACATTTTTGCCAAAAGCATCATCAGCACTCATCCTTCCTGAGCCCCTTTTTTGTCCTGGCGCCTCAGAACCTGTGGCAACGCTGTATCTGTCTCTGCTTTCCTTCGGCAGAAAAAGTGTTGCCACATGCCCCTCGAGGTCAGGACAAAAAAGTCGCCCCAAAAAGTATTCCTGAGATAGTCTTTCATCTGGTGAATTTGACAACATCTTTCAGAACTCTTTCTTGCCACTCTGTTAGCATAATATGAAGGTAAGTACTGCACATCGATAAATACTAACATTCTGCAAAGTCTTGACCTAACGACATTTTCTGCAAAGTAGTCAAAACGACACTTTATTGTACACTACGTGAACATTGCTGCTACTGCCACAAGCAGTTGCTGACCTGAATGAGGAAGGTGAGGACTACGACGCCGAAGACCGTGGTGACGTAGTCGCGGAGATCCATGGCAAGGGGAGCGGGACCGAGGGGGAAGTTCAGAAACCGGGCAGTGGTTGAGAACAATCTATGCTGTCGTAGGAAGAGACGCGGACCCGACCGCTGCTGCTGCTGTTGGTGCTGCTGCTGTTGCTGTTGCCGTTTCTGCTGTGCATTGCTTCTCTTTTGTTACTTGTGCGCCACACCTGAAATTAAAATATTAATCAACAATCTTTGTACCTGTTGGCTGCTGTCAGAGATAGTATCGAAATAATTCATATATCCGCGTACTATAACATACAGTCACATGGGACGGACACATGAGGGGATGTTTGTTCAGACAAAGTGGATTAACTTTCGAGGAGACGCCTTATTTGCTCTGTACCTGCAGCAATAAACATACTATGAGGAGACAATTAGAATTTGCATGTACGTACGAGCATACATAGAGTGCAAGACAAAGAAATGGCTACTTTCGCTCTGGAAAGGACACACCTCCATACACAGGGACCTTCAGTACTTCCTGAAAAGGAGACCAAATCCAGGACTTCTTGACACCCTGTACAGACGCCAGAAGTGGATCTCCTGGACGAGACTATACTAATTTCCACACCTTCTACCCGTCGATCTCCGCATGTCCCCCTGGTACGTGGATGGCGCAGTTTTGCGGCTCAGCTCATTAGCATGCATTAGATCCCCCCCTCCCCCATTCATGCTCACTCCCAAGCAGCAGCTTTTTTTTTCGTCGATTTAAGCGGATAGATCTTGCCGGAAAATCCCACCAATAAACTGGGAATTACCCTTATTTCCTCTTTCTTTCTCCCTGTCCCCCTGGCTGTTCTGAGTGCTCGTCTGCCAGTCTGCCCTCCTGCCTGCCTGCCCGCCCACTCCAAGTTGGTGAAGGAGTTTCTCCTCTGGAGAATCTTCTCTCCCCAACTTGGAGTGGGCGGGCAGGCAGGCAGGAGGGCAGACTGGCAGACGAGCACTCAGAACAGCCAGGGGGACAGGGAGAAAGAAAGAGGAAATAAGGGTAATT
>JAAUXU010043117.1_pt1 | contig 13728 bp, 17 predicted proteins | sample 7278151 | NCBI WGS metagenome assembly JAAUXU01 (sample SAMN14350113, study PRJNA611818) | marine sediment metagenome | isolation source: surface marine sediment (1.8m) | place: French Polynesia: Moorea | collected 2018-08 | reverse complement strand
GCAGAACAATAGTGTCAGGGCTGTTTTGTTATATGGCCGACTTGGCACTACATTGCTTCTATTCTACCTACCTTCTATTCCACCTACCTTCTATTCCACCTACCTTCTATTCTTCATTCTACCTACATCCGTTACTTTTTTCCCGTAAATCACACAAGTGGCTGAGAGTGTGGGCGATGAGGACAAGTCAGCATTAAGCTCCTAAGTTGCCGCTTTAGTGAGACACAGGCCAAACAGAGGCTGCAAAATTAAAGTCGGACGAATACGTATATAGTTCTTCTGTAGGAGACAGACGCACTATGGGATAGAACAATAGAAAGACCCAGGGGTTTTGGATAGTTAGGCCTAGAGCAGTCATGAGTGAATATATACCTCAATGGAATGAGCCCAAAATTTGTGTGCTCAACATTTAGAGTCTCTTCTACACATAGTTCAAGTCTGGTCAAAATTAGCCCAGATTGACCCCATTTTTTACTTTATTCAAATGCACCCTGATTTCTGACAGCCTTTTTATGCAGTAAGTTACATATATTCAGCAAATCTTTGTTCAGCTGCTCCAGCCACTCCTTAGGAACGACTTCACGGCAGATGGCAACCATGAAGCAGCTTCAGTGTCCAGAGTATATTGCAACAGTAACATTCTACAAGCATACAGGGAATCACCAGAACATAGATTCCACAACTTCATCAATTCTGGTTAGTTTGGCCTTCTGGTTTGGCCTTCTGTGCAACCTCTTGTTCGACCTGACGATTCTGATTCTTGGCATGGTTTTTTTCTGTTTTTAAAATGTAGAAAGTCAGTGAAAAAGACTATTTCTTCGAAAAAAAATAAGTAGGACTTTTTTCACGCACGCGTTTTCCTAGTGCTTCGCACTCGTGGCAAAAACGGCCTTCCCGACCCGAGCGAAAATGCAAAAGTGAAAAAAAGGTCCTTATTTTCTTTGAAGATGGGATTTTCTTCGAAAAATCCACTTTTTCTAGCGCAAAACTAAGTAAAAAATGCGTGAAAAAGTGGCAGAGATGCCATTAATGTCTCTCCCGTGACTTTCACGGCCAAATTAATCTAGGACATTCCCCCACAGAACCTTGGGTAAGGCCTTCAGCGATGCTGGGATGAAGACCCCGTTTGTCCTTCTGTCCTTACGGATTAGATTGACGGAAAACGACCAGGACAAAACGCTCTATTCTAGAGCAAAGTACGTCCTCCGTAGAATTAGGTTACGTGCCACTGGACTCGAGTGGAGTGTGTAGAGTGAGCGCGCCTTAATATTAAGCTTAAAACTAGAGAGAGAACACCCATAATCTTAGAATTGATTCAACACCGAGTATAATTCTGGAAAGAAATTTGGAGGATAAGCGAGAGAGAGACTTAAATCTAGAACATACGAGTCTGGACTGGACCATTTGATGAACCTCTAAATTGATCTCTATTGCAATTACTCGTGCTAATCTTAGTGTGCCTGCCCCGTCACCTTGCTCTGCGTGGAGTTAACCGTATTTAAATCATAGAATGGCTTCATCGCTGTGATCACCGTCTCGGTCGTCTTTCACAGTCTCCTGGAGAGCGTCTATGCGTTTTCTCCAGCTGTCGGGGGTATCCGTCCTCCCGGTGAGGTCTGAAAGATCGCCTGTGAGGTGGTGAAGGTTAAGGTGATGGAGTTGCTGCCGCTACGATAGTCGGTACAGAGTGAGTGAGGCGAGGCACTTTCTGGCTTAAATACTGTCCGAAAGGTGCACGAGTTCAATCCAACCAGTTCGCCAGAATGATCCAGCCAGAAATTCTTATCACACTAGGGTTACAGTTGATGCATAGAGCAACAGCTCAGAACGAAGCATAGAACATGGAACTGAAACTACACGATAACGAAATAACAAAACAAAAATGACACAAGACATTAACTATTGTTCTCACTGTGCATGCGCGCACACACCTTCTAAGCATCCCTTGAGGAATAAATTGACCGAGAGCCACCTCACATCTCAACCGTTCCAACACCAACGGAGCCAATGTCCCTTTCCAACATCATGGTCACATGATGCTGGAAAGGGACATTGGCTCCGTGATGAAGGTCTTGTCCGACAAAAGGTTGACCGGTCAAAAGTTTCCCTGTGGAACAGTGCTACAACAGGAAGAATGACAGCTTCTTCGGCTTTCGTGCTTCTAAGGTTGTAGCGGTCAATAGTTCCCAGTCTCTGTCATCGTCTCAGCTATCAGTGTCAGCATTGGCCACACAAGTGTTCTTCCACTCCCACCCCCTACCCCCGAGTCTTGACGGTTGGGAGTGTCAAAATCACCTGGAGGAGGAAGGTCTACCAAACGCTAATGGTTGATGAGAATCTTGGTGAAGAGACCCACATTCTCTAGCACAATGGTGTACCATCACCAGATGGAGGGGTGCTTAGAAAGAAACTCCAATATATTCCGACCAAAAGAGATCTACCCCGTCCTATTGAGACCTCAACTCCAGCCTCTGGATTGTGTTAGCATTTGAATCACGAAGGTCCTACAACAGCGACATTCACTTCCACCTTATGCTTATTACGTGGACCTTCGGGCCTCCTTGCTCTGCCCTGCCACCCAAAAGCCCTAAAGATCCTCTCTAGCAGTGAAAAATGGGAGGGAAAGTAAGGTCACCTCAGGTGTACATTTTGACAAAGTAACATCTATTCATTCCAACAACACCAGGACCTTGTGAAAGAATGTCCATGACCACAGGAGAGATGCTGTCGTGGAAGAGGAATGGGTTTGAAGAGGAATGCAAGTTTGAACACAAACTTGAATGGGGTCTGGCATGTTATGCTACCTCTTTTGACGGGCAATTTCTAGCATGTTAGAGGTCGACGACAACGTCTGGGCATGTGTCAAGTATGGTTCGTCTTTTGTGAACCAGACTTTTCTACGTTGTCCAAATTGTCTTACAACAAAACAGAACCGTCTCGAATCATTTAAGTCCCTTTCTTTCATAGCTAGCCTTCAATTCAGGTTCCACGCAACAACTGTAATTAGCTCTTTTAACAAGTTACTCTTAACAAAAGTGCATAAGATCTGCTTTTTAAAGGGTAAATTTGATTTTGCTTCATGAAGAACTGCTCCAATGAGGGGATTGCTCTACTAAGCTGACTCTACTGTCTCATCACATCAGTATGGTCTGATTTCTAAGAAATGATCGTACTCACTTTGTTAAGTCAATGGGGAAGAGGTTGCCGTGCTTCTTGCCCTGCTTGTTCCACCTTTCAAAAAAGTTCAGGAATACATCATGCGCTATTGGCCCTTCCACTTTGGCGTGAATGTCTCTCCATGGCTGACGAGGGCCCTGCGTCGGAGGGATGGATGGAGCGTTGTTCTGGTAGAAGTCGTCTTTGTGCTCATTCAACAGGGTCTTAAAGAGCTCGTGGTCTGCGACGTAGTCGACTTAGAACGCCGCACTAAAACGAAGTGTAACACACTTAACGTTACCTGGAGTGTCCCATCTTCCACCAGTCAAATCCAGCCCTCCGACAAAAGCAACGAGCCTCCGAAGTGCTCCTTCAGGGTTGGGCGCATCGCAGATTATACTCTTCTGGTGATGAGTATAAGTTCCACTACTAAACTCATTTTGCAGGTAATCGGTGAACTCATTGCGCTGCAGCTCACGTGGCACCAGAGCGCAATTAACCTTCGAGTTCTTGAAGAAAGCCTGAGTTGCGTCATCGTGGGTGCCCATAAAGTTGGTCTTGTCAGACCAAATCATCACGTACACCTGCAACGGAAAATTTGCGTGTGAAGAAAAAGACAAAAGACACTCAAACGTAGGTCTAGCGACTGATGATACGGGCTTCGAGCCTACGTAGAGCCGAGACTTTGAGCGAACTCGGTAGAAGATAGCAATGCAAGCCCTTTCCTTAGGGTCTATTTGCAAGGTTATGAGCATTTGAATTAAGCCTGAAAAGTCTAAGAATTTTTTTGAAGCAAAATCTTGCGACCAGGTAAATTTAATAGGAATACTCAGTAAACCAAAGAATAGCATAGAAGCTTATTTTTCCTAGTATAATGCACCCAATGTCACTTATCATGATATACCGGCAATTGTACTGTACGCTACTGACACAAGGTTCAATCCTATGCTCGTGCATCTTCCTACGACCGGGCTAAAGAGCTCGGGGATCACAAGGTTAAAATTTTGGGCTCGTATCATCACCAGACCTCCTCACCTTGACCTCCTCACCTTGACCCCATCCTCTGACTTATCTACTAGAATTTCTCCTAGGGTTCTTCTGTCTTCCGTCTGGTTATTGCCTCTAAGCAACTTCAGCTCATGCCACACAGACCAGCCAGTGATGCAGATGATGTGTTTGGCCTTGAGCAAGGCCTTATGTACGTCCTTCCAGCAGGAGTCTGGCTTGTACTTTTTGCCACTGGGCTTTCTCAAGTCCGCAAGCGCCTCAAGATCTTTGGGACAGTGAGCATTTTGATATAGCGTCACCTCACAGTTGCGCTGCATCGGAAAGTAGCAGGGCTGCACTTCATACGTTCTGTCCAGGGAAGCGATGGATATATACTAAAATATGCAGGTGTGAGTGTGTGTTTCAGGGAAGACACAACAAGGAAAATCTATAAAGCAGACGGAGGAAGTTAACAGAAAGTTACATTTCTACGTCGTACAGGGAGCTATTTCTTTAACTCAAGTCACTTTTTGGCCCTCTGAATGGTTGCATCACGTAACTGCTTATCACCACTGAGACTCCCAAGGTAAAGCCTATGTGTGCCACAGGACCTGTTGTGACCAAGCCAGTGAGTAAAAGGCTTCTAAAAGTGACTTATTAAAGCATGTCCAACTACAGCAATTGCCTGCAACGTCCGCAGGGGGCACTTTGCAGAACTCTGCTAAAAAGTTTTGGATTCTTCTCCAGCATGCAGGATGTCAACGGCAGGGTCGCCTGAAACTAAATAGGCCGCTCCCTATGTGTGTCCTACATGAATGATCTTGGCAGCTTGGTGCAATCACAGCTGTCGATGGGTGAGTTCGCACTCGACATGGATATCAGAACTTTGTTTTTAACTCATTCATCGTGAAGAAATAAAAAGGAAAGAAGCATAAGTTCAGGTGGATGCATACCTGGAGACTGATGTGCAATTTTCCCTTGTGAGATCCGCTTTTTCTCCTGATTGGGAACCATCCTTCTTTGGTCTCCCCTGATAGAAGGACAGACGTGGGGAAAGACACAGAGCCAATGTATTCCGCATAAGCATGATCTTTGTCTTTGATTTCGAAGACTAGATCGTCGGCAAAATGACAGACCTCAAGCCGGAAGTCCTCATTCCACTCAGGGTTCAGATTGTTAAGGACAACGCTTGAAAAGAAAGTACACTTATACATTGATAAGTGCGCTTCCCCCAGTGTGTGAAGTGCATATTCTTAGCGTCCATTACGCTACGTTCTGGAAAAGAACGTGCAGACAATATGTACGATGTGGGGAACCAAATCGATTACTCTTTTTGAGCGTCCTCAAGATCATCAACCTAAGGGGCTTTGTGTACGTGTTACAGTCAATATGCGTATTGATGAGGAGGTCAGGCAATATGCGAATTGACTGACCTCTTCGTCAATCACTATGCGAATTGACGAAAATTTCAATACTTGTGTGTAGTATCTGACAGAGAGGAGAGGTCAGTCATTGAGAGGTCAGTCATGGGGAGGTCAGTCATGGAGAGGTTAGTCATGTGCATTGTCTTTGCCAATGCGCGTCCTGACGCGTCAGTATTAACGTGCATTGAAGGTAACGAACACATTTCCGAGACAAGGTTGCTAATGCAACATATTTTAGCACCTGTAAAGCTCGAGTCTTTTTTTTAAAAAAAAAAATGTGCTGAAGTTTTCCGGGGAGTTCCTGGCTGGATTTCCACTAAGGAAAAAAATCGAAAATGAAGAAGCGCAAATGAGCAAGGAGAGTTGGTTGAAAAGCATATTTAGAAGTGCAGTTGACTTGTGTGTTCTCCACTATAGTTTTACAACCAATAGGTTCTGTTTCTTCTTATTTCTCTCATCTGTGTTTTTACCTGGTCTTTGCTAATCTGGCTGGCCCCAGTCGGACGTCGACGAAGGCATCTGTGACATCCTTCCTGTCCACCAGCTTTGAGACCCAGCCCTCCATGTCGGGCAGGTCGCGAGCTGCCCGGACGTCGACATCCAGGTGTCCATGGAGGAAAGTCCTTCCCTCGAAGGAGCTGGAGTGAAAGAGTTTGAAGGAACTGTCCGTGTTGTCCTTGCTCTTGCTAAAAGCCTTCCTAAGAAAGCCGCTCATGGCGAAGAGGGAAAAGTGGAGAAAAACGCAGGCTCCTAAGACTCTTCCTCCTGAAGCTTCTCAGTTTGAACGAACTGAATAAGGCGATATGACATATCGAAGCCCAATATTTGGATTTGTAATCCACTTTGATGCAAATCTTATCTTTCATTTTGAGTCTGTCACTCTAGAATGCGGTGCCCTGGTAATAAAGGCATTAATACGTCACAGTAAACATACCAATCGTACATGTGATAGCTGCGTACGCACTGTAGGGTTCGCAATTGAGCGTCTCGCAACTGAAAAAGTTCAAACATTTTTCAAACAGTTGTAACTGAAAATTAAAAAGGATCAAATTCTCCAGTTTCTGTACAACATTTGGTAACACTATAAAGGATGAAAACACTGGAAGAGAAACCTATACAAAATGAACTATAAGTATCATAAGGTGTGAAGTTAAACCTGACATTAAATTCTGTCTTGTTGCGCTGCGCTTGACTTTTCGTAAGATAGTATAGGTCGATATATAGTGTATAAGACTTGCAAAGGCAGTGAAGTTTTATGGTTTTTTTTACCGCATAGAACTCTCATAACTGAGATTGAAAACTGAAAAAAATCCATTTTTTGCAAACCCTAATGCACTCACAACAGTACAACTCGTGCCTGTTGAAGGAGACCGAATTACGCTTAAGTATTATGCATGAGTTCTCTGCTATCAGAAAACCAAAAATTCTAACCGTGAGATAAGGGCGCAGTAGATATTCAATATTAATATTTATGTATATACACAAGCTGTTACTAATACCATGTGCAGACAATTACTTCAATGCGTATATGGGCAAAAGGCACAGCAAGCATCAATGGCCGTAAAGATTTAAGTATGTCATTTGGCACAGTTCTTTTTCTTGTTTTTGATAGTCGTCTCAGATGCGCTACGAACGTAGCTGAAAGTCCAAAGTCTAGGTCGTCACTTTTTGGGGTATGACTGCACTCAGTTTCCCAGTGACTTTTGAGCCTGACGGAAAGTCCGGGAATTCCTTGACCCCATCCAGATGCTCAATGTTCCCATCGGGCATGATGTTTAGAGGATACGGAAGCAGCATCCCAGGTGTAGTAGAGCCATCCTCTCCGATGTACTGCGTCCAGTTGTAGTAGGCCAACTCCTTGATTTTGTGGACACACTCCATGGTCCCGGGATAGCGGAAGACCGCATCTGTGTACTTGAGCAAGGCTGCCCACAAGGACATGCGGAACATGTGGATGTCTCCATAGGGATTGTCTTCAGGGAAGGACGGCTGCCAGCACCCAACTGCCATCTCAGTGTCCCTCGTCCCTGCCATTGATCTCTGAAATGTAGTAGATACTGTAAATCCATGGTACAGGGTGCGAATCATTTGGCTTCAGTCGGCTTTTCGGCCAAGAATTAGTCAACCTGCGCTCGCACTTAAAGGTTGCATGACGTAACTTAAGTCTTAACAAAACATCGAAAACTTTATGCCACAAAGCTGATATTTATCATTGAGACTCCTCAACCAAACACTCACCGCTTGATCTGTTTTTCACCAGTCAGTGGTCCGTGTGCAAGAAGCATAAAAAAGTGAATGTAGTCTTTTCAACTGGAGCAGGTCCACTCAAGGAACTTGGCAGAGCTCTTACAAACCGTTCAAACTCTTCTCCTGTGGGCCCTTTGTACACATGTAGTGTATCCATAACAAACAGATCATTGGCTGATACCGTGTGCATATGCATTGTGGAGGTACTCAAAGATACATCATTCATAGCTGCTATGCATACCTGATTGATATTAGCAGAACCAACAATGATGTAGGCATCATCAACGATCATCATTTTAGAGTGCACATAGATAGGACCCCTGAGTGTCCGCCTCATGGTTGCCGCTACTGGCTCTGTTGCAGGCTCGAGTTGATCAAGCCACGGGCCCGCAGCCTCTCGTTTCCCAGGGCACAGGAAAAGCAGCCAGTCAGTGGGGTGAGAGTTGAGACCTGCTTGCCTTAAGGCATCACCAACTCTCCCATACATCATCTCAATGGTCCTGTGATGCAATGTTTAATGAATTAGAAATCTGATTGATGGTGCGCAACGCCATCAACGGGCAAAACCTGACGTCTTGTTTTTACTTTGTTTCTTTACCATAACTACCAAGATAAGGCTGAAAGTGATATTGTGTAAAAACCAGCAAAAACGTTATATCATATTTCATACATTTACATCAGCATTAGAAGAGTCACTGAAAGAGTAGCTCTAATCTTCAGTCTTCATCTCCCTAAACCTCCTCCAGGTATTCATGCAAAGTCTTTGAATGCTTGTCGGCTTTGTCAATCCAACCTTGAATAGTCTTTGACTAAAATAGAAAATCGCATCTTGCAGACTATCGAAAGCAACACGCATAATTGTTCTGTGTGTACACTGACAATCAACTTTTAAAACATATTGATTGATAAGTGTTTGTCTTTGCTGAATACATTATTATTTTAGTATTTTTACTGATACGTACAGATGACCTGGAAAGTAGTTACTAGAACTTATATTGATTTCTGGTGCTTTTCCCTTAAAAAAATTTGAACTTTAGCCATTTTGCCTCCATGGTGTCATGTACTGTGAGTACCTTGACCCAGGGTACCTTACCTGGTCTGCCAGTATAAGATTTCTTGGATGGGTGCTGATGCAGGGTTTCCCTCAGGAAACATTGGGATGCATATGTAGGCACAGAATCGTTGATTGAGGAAGATTTTGTCCACAATCTTTTGTGCGATTTCACAAGGAATAGTGTGATTGCAATTAGTGTCATCATTTTGCAACCATGAATATGCAGATCCCATGAAATACTGGAAGAAGGCACAAGACATTTTGAGAACATTGTGTGCAATTGCAGGCACGTCCAGCATACCTGATTCTCAATGTAGATGAAGTTTTCTGCATTCCTGATTTGTTGTATGTACGCTTGTGCAATGGAGGCATCCACCATTCTCCCCTTTTTGCTGTTGAGAAGCTTTGCACGCCTCTGGTCGAAATTGGCAGAGTCAGATGTGATAGAGCGGAAGAACTAACAAAATGAAGATCCATTTTATCAGTAAAAGGTCTAGCTCAAGATTTCGTTGATCATCATTTTTATGTCCTCACACCTGAACATTCCAGGATCTCTCGGGGTTCATCAGGGCTTGAGGTGCGGGAGCGTTGACATCAATTCTAAGGTGTAAAAGTTGATCATTAGCGTACTGATAACAGGATGTTGCATTGCAAAATACCTGGTCAAGTCGATGGGCGCAAAGTTGCCATACTTCTTCCCTTGTTTGTTCCACCTGTCATAAAAGTTTTGGAAGACATCATGTGCAATTGGTCCTTCCACTTTTGAGTGGATATCCCTCCATGGCTCTCTGGGACCTTGTTCAGGTGGGACCGTGGGAGCATTCGAGTTTCGAAAGTCACCATAATGCTCATTTAACAGAGTTTTGAACAATTCATGATCTAAAAAAAGAGAACTACAAATGAAAGTATTGAGTTGACAAACAATCATTATGCCAAACCTGGAGTGTCCCATCGACCACCTGTCAGATCGAGGCCACCAACAAAAGCCACAAGACGTCTCAGTTGTGAGCCAGGGTTCTTTGCATCACATACGATGCTCTTCTGGTGGTGCGTGTAAGCACCAGTGCTGAACTCATTCTGTAAGTAGTCTGTAAACTCATTTCTTTCAAGCTCTCTCGGGGCTAAGGCAACATTGACCCGAGTGTTTTTGAACCGATGGAATGTCTCCATATCGTGTGTGCCCATCATGCCTTTGGAACCAATGATCTCACCAGATGTCTTCTCTGACCAAACCATGACGTAGACCTAATGAGGAGTCAACACTGCATGGAAGTGACCTCAGTTAGGTATGCACATATGTTCTACCTGAACACCGCTGTTGGCTTTCTCGATCAAGAGTTCTCCCAAGGTTCTGTTGTCAATGTTCAAATCACGACCTCTGAAGAGTTGCAACTTGTCCCAGACAGCCCATCCTGTGATGCATATTGTATACTCAGCTTTCATAATGGTCTCGTAGACTTCTTTCCAACAGGCAGCAGGCTCAAATTTTACTCCACCAGGCCCAATCAAATCCTCGAATTGGGGCATTCCCTCGTAGGCATGTGCATTTTGGTACAGGGTAACGTGACAGTCCCTTTGCATGGGGAAATAACTCTGCACCTCATATGTCCTTTCCACTGCTGCCTTTGAGGTAAACTGCCGGAGAAATGGTTGTGTTGCTGCATCCCAGTTGTTTGTACATGCATAACTGACTTTACTCTTTGTCAAATTACCTGCACTTTCAAGTCTAACTGCCCCTTGTGCGAACCATTCTTCCTCTTAATAGGAAACCAACCCTCTTTGATCTCTCCACTTAGTAGAGCGCTGGCTGGAATCTCCACACAACCAATATACTCCGCATAGGCATGATCCTTGTCCCTCACCTCAAACTTCAGATGCTCTCCAAAGTGACAAATTTCAATGCGATAGGCTTCATTCCATTGTGGATCAAGGCTATTCAAGATGACGCTGAAGAAGCAAGAAAAATGTTTCATAATGTTTTATAACTTTGGTGTGCAAGGTGGATGGAAAACAGTGCAGTACCTTGTCTTGGCAAGCTTGGCTTTACCAAGTTTGACGTCTACAAAAGGGTCAGTGACGTCTTTGCTGTCATAGAGCTTGGACACCCAACCCTCCATGTCCGGGAGATTTCTGGCTGCTCTGATTTCTAGATCTAGATGTCCATGAAGGAATGTCTGGCCTTTATAGGACCCATGGCCGTAGCCACTTCCAGTGGTTGGATTGGCGCTGGCCGGATAGCCTTGGTTGCCACTGGTGCCGCGACCACTCTTCAGGCTGCCCTTGCCACTCAGGGCTTTCTTGATGAAGCTCATCCTGCTAAAGGGTAGGATAACAAATGAAGTCAGTTGGTGGTCGTCTCAGCTTTCTGACGGTGATGAACAGTCAGGCTGATACACAAAGATATTGTACGCATTGTACACATACAGTGACTGTACGCATACGTGTACGCATGCAGTACAGTGGTCAGTTATTCAAGTCAATCAGTGACTGAACAATGGAAGCCCACGAGAAACATCAGACTTTGTTCCTCCCACCAGTCCTCTCATGAGTAAGTGCTTTTGGAGCTTTACAGAACTTAGAACTTACTTATAAGAGGAGTGGTGGCAAAAAACTGGGTCCGACGTTTGCAAGGCGAAGTGAAGCTAAAGTTTGTCGAGGGTAGTTGAGGGCATGGAATATGTCCTTGGACTTGGGCCAGTTTACGTGTTATTGACCTTTGCTTTTGTTTCGTGTTTGTTTATATTAATGAATGTTCGTCACGGAATAATTAAAGTAGATGCATTTCAGCGCCTCTACCAGGCAATGCAAAGTCATACATTGAGCAGTTTTTAACTTTTCCGACGAGTCTCTACAGTCCTGCTGTAGGCTTTACTAATGCTTAGGTTATCTTATCAGCTGCATCCTTTCATTACCCGGAGCACGCATGAAAAACATATAAAGGTGTCGTCATCGCTTCGACGTAGCGTTACTTCCGTTGACATACGAACACCTTCGTGCGCATATGGGGTAAGACAATGCAGTTCTCTACAAAGCATATATGGTCGCACGTGGTGATATGCGTACAAAAATAAGTGTTCACTTTGCCAAGCGCACGTACGGGTTAAGGTAGATGGAGAAGATGATGGCAGACGCTGTATTCATGTACGTACACGCGTAGCGCGCATCCATACATTATGCGCACCCACAATTTGACCGATAATTCAGATACTTCTGCACGTATAGTGCGCATGTGTTCAGCAAAGACACGAGCGGACCCAGAGGCGACAGATACTAATACTGTGAGTGCTGCGCCCACGTCCACTTGAATTGCAGGAAGTAAATGAAGATAACGCGCAGACTTCGTCAATCCCACCTTACCTTTGAGCTGCTTCCCCTCGAATGTCTCACATGCGCACGACCCTTCTCTGCCTCTCCCACAGCACCGTCGACGCACAGCACCCTGTCCTACATCGCAGAAAAACGAACAGGTTATCCCAGACAAATCTACGCACACTCACAGAGAACACCACTATTGTGCTACTAATTGCTATAGGGATCAGATGTATGAGACCCGAAACGTCGATCCGGTTGCTCCAACACTGAGGCCTCTGAGGAGTGTTGACAAATGTGCGCAAAGACAGGCCGCGGAGTGGCGACTGGAGCGACGACGACGCCTGCCTCAGCAGGGGCGTGAGCAAGGATGGTGCCTTAGACACGAACAGGACTACTAGCGCCATCTGGTGAAGCTGCGTCAAAGCAAAATGGTGACTCTGGACAGAAATATGGCTAACGCGATCGCAGTGGCTGAAACTACGCCCTTCTGCCCACATCTCGCAGGACAGAGGGCTTGAAGATGAAATCTCTTACTCCAGAGTCACTTTTGTATGTTCTCAATTTTTGGTTATACAGTGTGGTCCAGAAAGAACTGAACCATTACAAACGTTTACATGTCCATTTCGAGGAGGGCTACAGAGGCATACCTGATGTCAAGACAGTCCAAAAGGATAGCAAGTTTTTCCCCACCTTGGAATTTCGGAAATGAGACCAGTTTCCACAGTGCTACGAAACTTCAAGTCATAGCACAATTAATTCCTTATTGTGGTGCAAAGGGAGCAAAGAGGCTAAACATTGGAGTAAATTTTTGAGTAAGCTTTATTGGATCAATTGAGTCAACTCTGGAGGTGTGGTAAGTCATGCATGAGTTTCAGACTGCACCCTAAAATCTGAGAGTGTCAACAAAAACGAGGTAACTGATTTTTGGCAATGCTGAAACCTGCGATATCCGAAACTGGTCCCATGTTTGAAATTCCCAAACGAGCAAACCCTTCAGACTGACTTTTAGAGCCTGGACAATATGCGAAAAAGAAGATTTCGTAGCAAATTCCCCTTCTAAGTAGAAAGTTAGGCTTTCCAGCTGAACAACAGCAAGTTTTTCCCCTTGAAGTCTTTCCAGAATCAGAAAATCATCCAACTTTGCTGGCTCGGTATTATTTTGGGGTGACATCGTGAGACTCGTCACTGGATGGTGCTTTTTCGTGTATTTCCCCAGCTGTGATGATGATCCGTTTTTTTTCACCAAGCTGGCCTCTGCAGCCCTTCTGGAAGTAGGGAGATAAAGCTTTGTAATAAGTCCATTCTTTTAGGAACATACGTACGTCATAGCATTTACATGTATATTTCCACATACACAGTGCAAGCGACTGTATGCATTCTGAAAATGGGCAAAACTTCGTTACACGTTCCGTGGACCACGTCTTCATCTTTGTCATGTACAGTGGAGGCCAGAAGTGAGCGTACAGCGCGCAAGAAGATGGAGAAGTTGATTTTTAGGCGATTTTTTAGTACTAAAATGTGATCCTTTTTTTGTTAAAGGGGGGCTTC
>JAAUXU010162728.1_pt1 | contig 13731 bp, 11 predicted proteins | sample 7278151 | NCBI WGS metagenome assembly JAAUXU01 (sample SAMN14350113, study PRJNA611818) | marine sediment metagenome | isolation source: surface marine sediment (1.8m) | place: French Polynesia: Moorea | collected 2018-08 | reverse complement strand
GGCAGGCATGGTGAACTATGACTGATATGGCATTTACAATGCCATTATCTGCTTTATTATCAATAAATTCTGCTCTTCCTGTGACACAATCATTTCATCCTGAAATTTGCTCGGTCACCCCATATATATTAACGATGCATATTGCAGAACTATATGGACCCGAGTGCTGTCGAGTCCAAAGAGGGTCAATAGACAGTATGTACCAAAATAACGCTGACATTTTTTAAACTGACACTACAGCTTGAACAAGGCACTTTACAGAAACGCGGCTGAAATGAAAAAAAAGTTCGGTGATAAATTTGCTTTCATTACCAATCAATCTCAGGATTGTGAACAAAATAAGACCAAAGTTAGCCAAACATGGAGGAATTGCGGAAAAAAGTTGCCGCGCGCATCGATGCCGGTGACAAAATTAAGGACATTGCCAAGAGATTTTTAGTCTCCAGGCAGACTGTGTATAAGGTGAAAAACATGTTTATGGTTTCAGACAATTACGGCGACTGTCCTGGAAAGTGGACTACTCGTACCGAGGCCACTGTCGCGGCGGTGAAGGCCAAGATTGATGCCAATCCCCGGAGCAACATCCGCAAGATTGCCAAAGAGCTCAACATCAACAAGAATGCCGTCAGCCGCATCACACGGAATGACTGGGGCATGGCAAGCAGGGCCTGTCAACCAAAGTCCAAGGATTGACTGCAAAACAGCACGGAAAAAGGCTGGAACGTTGCAAAAAAATCCTGAACCAGCTGAAGAGAGGGCGTGATCGCATCCTGGTGTTCTCTGATGAGAAAATATTTACCGTCAATGCCGTCAGCAACTCCAGGAGCACGAGATACATCGCCAAGAGGCCGGAGGATGTGGATCCGGCCGTTAAGTACGTGGGGAAGACAAAGCATCCAGCCTCTGCCATGATGCTCGGGGTTGTGGGATCCGACGGCAAAGTTTTCCCGCCATTCCGGACCAACAGGACTGTGGATACAGTCCAGTACAAGTATCTGCTCAGCCACAAAGTTTTTCCGGCACTCAACAGCACGTACGGGAGCAGAAACTGGTGTTGGATCCAAGATGGGGCGCCATCCCATACTTCCAAGGCTACGCAAGAGTACATCGCCGGAAAACTAGGGTCGAAGGGATTTTGGTCCAAGGAGCTCTGACCTCCAAATTCTCCGGACCTGAATCCCTTGGATCCCTTCATGTGGAGCACCATTGAAAGCAAAGCCTGTGCAGTATACCACCCCAATGTCAGCGCTCTGAAGGCCTCTGTGACCAAGGAGTGGAACTCCATCCCAGCCGCCACCGTGAAGACAGTCTGCGACCGTTTCCGAAGCCGCATTGAATCATGTATTGCCGCTGAGGGCGGGATTTTTGAAAAAGAAAGGCACAATAATTAGGAAAACAATTGCTTTTTACGACAGTTTTCATGAAAATACAGAGCAGCCTGGATATTTGGCATTTTTGTTTTCCGATTATTTTGTCAGCGCTAATTTGGTACATACTGTAGTACACATTACGCAGCATGTATTTATAATTTCACGCACGATTTCCGGAATGTTTTCCCGCTTTCTCGATGCTATGAAAATAGTTGAAAGAGGTGAAATACCGACTCGGGTCAGCACCAGCAGTGGGAGTGTGACCCAGACCCAAACACTCAGTGTTTCACAAGAGGAGGCCCCCAAAAGCTACAATTTCGACTTTAGCAGTGCCAATGTTACTTTGAACTTCCAACAGATTCATCCTGGTTGCATCATTCTCACTTGCTCTGTTCTCAAGCGAGAACGTTTCATGGGTGCATGTGAGAAATATAGAAAATTTCTAGTCTAAGAGGGTTGATTCACAAGATGTCCCTCGGGGCGGGGGAATATAGTAGTGAGGGAAATGTAATGCAAGAATATTTCCCGGTGGACAGTAACTAAGTGGGGAAATATTCCGGAAATCGTGTGTTAAGTACTTCACCGCACACTCGCAGTAGATCGAGTAACACAATATGCTGCCTTAACAGGAGTCCGCACTAGAGTGGCCTCTAAAGATTGAAAGTCTGATTTTTGAAATTGGCACCCCCTGAAGGGATGATACTGGTCATAAGACACTCTGCTAGTCAAATAGTTTTGGTCAACTTCTCAGCAGCTAAGCCTATAGGCTGAAAACTGCCCATGTCAACAGGGTGCTTCTGTAGCTGTGTGCTGAGAACAAAATGGCTTCAAAATGAAATTCTATTATCGTAAGGGTCCACAACAAACACCTTTTGTTAAATAAACTTTTTCATTCATGAACTTAAAAGTTAAAGTTTCAAAAAATCAGACTTTCATTTCTTAGAGACCACCCTAGTCCGCACACATTCTCCGTAGTGCTCCTTTTGTTAAATCTATTTCAAGGGTAAGTTGAGAATGACTTTGAGGCCACTGCTTTAATCATTAGGATGTTACCGGGAGTTTATTTAGTTAAAGTTATTATAGCGAAGAGACGACGCGTGAAATGTCAGCAAAACATTCCCTGCTTCATCGACACGAGGATGACGACTCGCGTCATCGGGGGTCTGCGACAAAGTGAATATAAAGAATGTGTGGTATGCTATGCTTCATATCATGTGTGCCGGACTGTTCACTCGTCGGAGATGTTGGCGCCGGGGTTGTCCACGCCAATCCTGGACACGGACTGGATGACGACGGCATCGTTGTTCCTGTTGTACTGTGCCATCCCGTTGTTTGCCTCATCCGCCACGTCGGCGTCCCTCTCGCGCCAGCGGTTCTTGACCACGAGGCCAATCAGGACGAACACGGCGGCGCAGACGGCGGCCGCGATCACGCCCCGCACCGCGTTGGCCTAGGGAAAAACAGACACTGTTAAATCTCCTTCGCGCCTTTGGACCTTGGGATTGTACGCGGGTACGTTTCCTAGGGCACTCCTAAAGTGCGGTTAAATAATGTACAAGGCCTGATGCAACCACAGCTTACGGGGTGGCCAAGAAGTTCTCTTACAACTTTGTCTCGGTAAATCGCAATGTTGCCACTAAATGGTATTCATTGTAACCGTCACTCATTCTGCACTTGGAGACCCTGACGTCCTCCCCGGGGTAGGAGTTGAGAGCCATTCCAACCTTGGAACAATCTGGTTGCCTGGCCTTGGTGTGCTGAGTTTTCATGGAAAAACCCCACGGACGAAACTTTTTGGCCACCCGGTAGAGTCCAAGTCCCTGGGGAGTGCTTGGTGCATCTACATAAAGTCTCAACTATGCATCAGATGGCAATTTGAAGGGCCTTTGGTCAAATTGCGTCTTCGGGCCTACGGCCGCAGGCCTACATCCCCGGGCCTCTTTTGGAGCCTTTAAAATTTAAGCCGACTCACCGTGTAGTCCCTCCAGTAGGGCACCTCTTCCTCGGACATTTTTTGCTCTGCAAAGAAAAAGGCCACAAGATTAACTTCGTTCTTCGCCTCCCTCGACGCAAAAACAATTCCCTGGAGAAATCATTTGGCACGTTCAACCTCAACAGCCTCCGAGGCCGTCGCCTTGAATTTTTGCACACACGCTTTTCAGAGATTAGCCTCGGTGAGGTCATAAACAGGAAGCAGCTTCTAATGCCTTGAGTCAGCGGCAGCAACTGCAATCGATTATTAATTGTGCGATAGCCTCGATAACATGGACAGGGCAATAAATAAATCCAGCTGAGGCTGCTGCGGGGCGAGGGCGGCCTCGAGTAACAAAGGTTTTTTTCCCAAGTTCGCGCGGAGAAGGAGAGAAGATGTGGAGAGAGAACAAAGACGATTAAGCCTTTTTTTTAATTCGGACTTTTGCTGACGAGGGGTGAGAATTAATTTTATTTTGCTAAATCGTTGTGTGTACAGGGTGTAGAGAGATTGAGACTGACGCCCAGCTGGAAACGCATTTTTGGCATGCAAATTTCTGGCAATTTCATCCTCTTGGACCGCCTCCAGGAGCTAAAATTCCAGCCTCTCCAGTTGGCTGACTTTTGGACCATTAAGTACCCCAATCTGTTGTCTGAGTATTATATTTAAGTATCTAAATTGCACATTGAACGTCATAATTCCCACCTGAGAATGTCCCAGTGCAATGCGAGTCCTAAGCCCGGAAATGACATTCGGCAAGCACTGTAAATATGCATTGTTTGACTGCCAGACATAATATTCTTTATACTCTGACCGTGTTTGATCAGTAGAAGTTAAACTTCTTCTTAAAATTTGATGCCTATCGCCAAGTTTGCAGCTGAACCTAGTGGAGGGTTTTATTTTGGCATCATCCGTCCCTTTCCCCTAGAAATCGTCTAATTTCGCAAATTTCTGTCAACAATTGATGTTTGTTTGGGGAGACTAGACTTGCACAGAGAAACCCTCTAACCGAACAGAAGACACTGGTCAGACATAGGAGGGAGCAGAAAAAAGAGACAGAAAGAGGAGACAGAAAGGACTGCGAAATACAAATCTAGAAAGTTAAACTCGACTACAGCTGATGATTTACAAAGAAGCTGCCTAAAACATCTGTTCTGGTTTGACCCCTGGTAGTGGTAAAGATGTTGGTGACTCCTGGGTCCATGTTTGACGTTCCCTCTCCAGGCCACAGCAGCTTTGGGGATCTTGAGTCAGCTGCCACTAACTGCTTCTCCTGAGTCTGCAGGGGACGGGCACAACCATAGAAGATGACCGGGCTGTCATCACGTTCAGTCTCCAGACTGTCTTCTTACGTGAAGACTCTGGTGAAGCATTTCTTCTCCTGTGGTTGCCCCTCAAGGTGTGATGATGAGAGGTGGGATGGTTTGGATCAGAGCCTCGGCCACCCTTGGAACATCCGGCCCAAGTCACTCAATTATTCAAAACTGTTGACTAAACAGATGTGCAGGAATAGTTCAACCTTTGGTGGCGAGCCAATAATAACCTCTGTTATAAAAAGCAGCCTTATTGGGCTATTTTGCTCTCTCATTTCTTCAAAACAAAAATGGGGCCAGAAGTGAAGGCCACGAATGGTCAATATGGAATGTCCACTCAGGCACTTTTTCCTTGCACCAGAGACGAGGTTCACCTCTTAACGAAAGCTGCGGCTCTCAAGCTTGTGAACCGAAACAGATTCTGCCCAAGGATCACCAAATGATTCCACCACATTGGCCTTTCCCCAGAGTTGCCAGTCTGCGCCGCAATACAAACAGAAGGATGACATTCGAAAGACATGAGAAATTCACGAAAACATGAACATTTGGGTGATTTCGGCCACGGGCAGCAGCGCAGCTCAGCAGTGACTGCCACCTTTTGTGAGCAGTGCAGCCTGAATCCCAATGTCCTTCGTGCTGACCAGGGAATTTAGTCACACGATGACGGCATGACAGAGAAGCTGGAGCAGTCGAGTAGCACTGATTTGTTCAAGTCATAGTTCATGTTTCAGTCAAATGTGTAATTCTGCCTTCAATATATGCTGCTAATAAGCCCTTATTACTGTTGCACCTACTCGTTCAAGTAGTGGCACTCAGTATTTGAGTAACGTTCTCATTGGAGAGCATCGTGGATTAAACAAATTCCCTTTACTGAATAATTGTTCTGGAGAATCTTAACCTTCCTGAGTAAGAACTTACTTCTCTCTGCAATTGGACGTTGTTTTCACAGATTCATAAAAGTCGAGACTTAACTGTGCTTACCCTTGCTAATGGCGCGTCCAGCAAAAATCTGCGAATTCCCCCCGCGTTAGCCAAGAATGCTGAGGTCCAGCGGCGAATTTATTCGCAGTCACGAAGTGGGCAGCGTTTGATCAATTCAGGCAGGGACTTCGGGTTGGTCCGGCTCGGGTAAGGTGTTGCCCTCCCAGGTGAGGCCCGACGCTGCTGCTGTGAGCGTCGCGAACAACGTAGCTCAGCTGCCAGAGTTACCTGTGCAGCCAGCCAGAGCTCCTGGGTCTTGTTGTCGTTGCTGCTGCTGCTGCTGCTGTCACTGCTTGACAGAAGACGATGACGAAGGTCACGTCGAGCAGGTTGCAGAGGATGTTTTTTTTTTCCTGCTCTCCTTTGAAAAAGAGGAATTCTCAGGAGGCTCCCGGAAAGTCCCAATGCTCACTGAGTGATGCCTAGTGTGTCAAAGCCCGTCCGAGCAGCTGCAGATGAGGTCATCACAGGTGCGCCGTCAAAGGGACGAACGAATACAGGATGTTTCACCGGCTTCGCTACTGAACCACCCTGACCGTTCTCTCCATTAGAAGTTAATGTTCAAAGTTCATGCGGAGAAGAAGATGGTAACGAGGGCAAAGAAAAATGAGGCTCCATCTTGATCGTGCAGAGCAGCTGGAAGAAGAAAAGCTGCCGCACTATTGTTTTTTCTGCTCGATGCGTGGCCGAAGGCCTTTCAAGGCCTCATTGAGTGTTGCCAACAACTTGACCCTCTTGTCTTCCTCGTCTGTCCGAAAAAAGAGCGCACAAAGTGTCAACGTCAGCTGGTTTTTTTCTGGCTCACGCTGTGTGCACTCGGTCCGTACAATCAGGCCGCGCTACGAGGAGGGAGACAAGAGGACTGATTCCACACACGTCCACACAGGGGGTGGGGTGACAGGGGACACTCGTGAGACGACTTAATCGGATGCATTGACAATGAGAGCAAAGTTTTCCAGCGGCTTCTGGAGCGGCTTCCCCATATCATGTCTTGTCACAAAAAGTTAAATCACGTCTTGACTGTACCCAGAGCCCATGAAGAAAAGGGGCTGAGACTCGTGGAGAAACTTTGTTCTGCCTCACCTGCAGGAAAGGTGCGGGGACGTCAATTAAGGGTATGTATTAAGAGGACGTGAGATTTTCTGGGGACGGAGACATTTCCAGGGCACCTCAAGATTTCCATTAATATGTAAGACGTAGTTGATATGACGGGAAAGGCTAAACTGAGCCGAGTCCTGCGACATCACAAGAAATGTGCTTGCACTTTGTTCAAGCCATTTAAAAGTTTGCGCCGGAATCACCCAGGGAAGGGACTACTTAAAAGAGAAACTCATTAACTCAATTTAAGGACATCATACGGACTCTGGGAATTACTTTGCCAATGCTAATTTCGCGGTTCCATTAGAACTGGGATCACAAGGGGGGGGGGGCTGGGCCCCGAGACCTGGGTCCACTGGGAACCAGGCCTACTCTAGCCGGTGAGGCCCAGTTCCCGGAGGGCCTAGTTGAGATGGGCTCAGTTCTCTGTCATCAAAATGGGTTGATTTGCGCCAAATCCTCATGACCCCTTCATGTCTGGCTTGAAAGCAAGCTGTGTCTTAGGATTGGCGAGATCTTTTTTTCTTACAATGACTATCATCATCATAATATATAGTGAAAAGACGTGCTGAATTCGTCGCCTTCCTGCAGAGTCCATATTGGCTACCACAGCTATGTTGGCCACGGCGGCTGACGACCCCTTCGACGGGCTGACTTGGCCGGACTACGCAGTCATCGTCGGGTACTTCTTGTTCGTCTTGGCCGTGGGTCTCTATGTGAGCATTGTTCAGGCATATATATGTACATAACAGCTGCAGTTGTGGCAAAAAGTTCTTCAACATTCGTGCCCAAACTGACTCTTGACAAGTATTGTGAACCCTCCAAAAAAGTGCATACGTAGTAGGCTAGTTCGAAAACTTCAACTTCGGATTTTCATGGGGGAAATTTGGCTCTAGACACTGGCGCAATTGGTACAAGTCTCATCTTTTGAAGAAAAAAAAGATTTATTATCTGCACGTTCAATTTGAAGTTTTACTACTTATGTTCAGGCAGTACATAGCAAACTCCAAAAAATGCTATGTCATAAAAGTGTCTCTGGTGGAGCTGAATTTTTTTGGCTAATTCTAGACATCCTAAAATGTCACATCAATCAGGGACACTTTTATAAGATGGCATTTTCAGAGTTACAAATTCAGACACCTCTATGTACTGTGCTAATGTAGTAAACTTCAAATTTAAAGTGCAGATAGTAAATGATGTTTTAGGAAAATCCTCTTAATTTGACCCTTTGCTAGAAACCCAGGATGGAAAAATATGAATTTCCAGAAAAAGTACCATTTCGAACTAGCCTAATAGGTAGGCACAATTATAAAAAGCCATGACGCCCATTGGTGCAACAGTTTCAAGATCACCAACCTCAACAACATCCATTCTGTGCAACCTGGGTAAAGCAGAGGTTGGGGGCAAGCCTCAACTCCTGACCCTTAATATACTTGATGAAGTTGATTCTACACAGTTTTCCCTCATTTATGTATCTTGCAGTCGTCATGGAAGAGCAAGAGGGACTCGGTGGAGGGCTACTTCCTCTCCTCCAGGAGCATGCACTTCATACCGGTGAGGGTTAATTGAAAAACTTCATGTCCAAGGCTATTTCTGAGCTGAAACCACCAGGTCGGAGCTTCCCTGTTCGCCAGCAACATCGGCTCCGGCCACTTCATCGGGCTCGCGGGGTCTGGAGCCGCGTCGGGCATCGGCATCTCCATATTTGAGTTCATGGTGAGCAAACTGTCGAATGTGGGGACATCGGTGTCAACCCGGATTTGCCGTCCCGCGCTAATTTAACCTGATGACGCCTAATAAGGCCTAGCTTAATCCCAACTGACAGCTTAATAAGGCCTAAGTTAATCCCCACTGACCTAGCCTAACCTAGACACGACCCAAGTACACAGTTCCGTCAACTTCGTATCATGATTTGTTCTTTGTTACTAGAGTGATATTATATTCAAGATTGTTTGTGTGACTAATTTGAGTGCCGACGGCAGTCAATTATGCATGGACTAAACGTTCGACACTGTCCTTGGTTTCTCACTCGAAGCTTTTTGGTCACATCCCAGAGGTTTAGACGTGAGACGAGCCGGGCCCGACACCAAAACCTTTTGCCCAGGCCTGAGCTTCAGTAAGCCTGACATTGACCTGAGCCTGACAAGCCAGGCCCAGCAGTAGCACCACTCCATGTGATGGTACAGGCACAAGTCTCTACACTCGGACTCGAGTCTTGGGACGCTGGGTTTTTTTTTCTTAGACAGAGAGGGACTCGAGTCCTTGGCCCCTGGGGTCGAGTCCGCACCTCTGGACGAATCCTCAGAAGCCTCAAGGATAAGTTATAACAGTCTGGATGTGCCCAACAACCTTGGTTTGGAGAAGCGAAAACCTTGTCTTCACCCTGGTGCACCAGAAGTAGACCTACTTGAGTCGGTGTCAGTGGCCTTTGAAGGCCTGGTGAAAGGAACCGCAAAAGTCACCGAACCAAGTAATTGACATAAGCTTGGTAAGCTTATGCATGCCGCGAAAGTTTGCTTCTTATGTACAGATCCCAAGTTTGTCTGCGTATTTGTCCGTCCGTCCGCTATATTAGACCAAAGACATCTTAAGAGGCAAATAGACCACGTTGATGATGCCGCTAGCGACCTCCGAGGTCACTGAGGCCGCAAAATGACCTCGGAGCTGTACATGCACAGCACCCAGCAGACACGAACAGTGCACGAATTAATGTGTCCGAGCGGGAAGTATAGACCCAAACACAGGGATGTCAGATCACAACAAAGTGAGGTGATCAATGAACATGAAGTAAACACAGTCGAGGTGAGCACTGTCCTGTCAGTTTGTTTTCTCTGTCCCCGAGGGCCGGCACGCGCGTCAGCTAGAGTCTTTCTAGAGCTGTTCAAGCCACTGGGGACGCATTGAATGAGAATCTGGTGACGTTACTTCTGTTTGCCCCGTCAATTCAAAATGTTCGTCAGACCCTGCACAATATTTGCCTGATTTGAACTCCTGGGGTTCGTATGTGTCAATGCCATTGGGGGAGTTCAAGAGGACGCTTCCCTTCAAGCTCCGAGGGGGACTTATACAAACACTCAAGCTGAGCAACCTTTATTTTCCAGCACAACTGACAAAAGTGTTAATCAATCTGATCTCCTTGTGCAAGGCTCCAACTCACCACTCTCTACCTCTGGCACAACATCCAAAACCGTAGTTGCTTCGCCTTCAGACATAGAACACGTTAAAAAATCATTTGTGTTTGCTCTTCCACAATGACCTTTTTTCTGTATATTTCCGGACTTTGTCCACCCTTTTCATTGTCATCGCTTTGACAGCCTTCAAGATGCGATATCTTTGTTTTTTGCTGGAAAGGTCATTTCCCAAGACGTTGAAATCGAGTCCGGACTCGACGAGTCCTCCAAAACTTGCCCCACGACTCGAGTCTGGGCCAGTTCGACGCCAGCACGCGCATGCCCACTCTGGGCCCGAGCTCGAGTCGAGACTCGAACTCGAGTCCATCCCTTTCATTTCGTGCAGCCGTCGACTGCATTGTCAGCTTTCTCATTTCCTTGCTCGGACAGAAAACAACTTTGCATTGAGGGATGTTCGCTGTATTGGAGAATGTTTGTTTTCATTTAATGTCCACCCTCCATCTCAGCAAACCAATCTTTGACCCGAGAGTCACGCGTTGATGCGAAACTATTCCAATGCCCAGAGATTTTGCACACGATGCACAAAAAGCTGGCTTTTTTTCCAGGCCATTTATTACCTCTTGATGCTTGGCTGGCTCTTTGTGCCCGTGTACATGGTCTCGGGGGTCTACACCATGCCGGAGTACCTGAGAAAGAGGTTCGGAGGTCAGAGGATCAGGATATATCTCTCCGTGCTTGCTCTCCTCATCTACGTCTTCACCAAGATCTCGGTGAATAAGAAGTTTGTTTGTTTGTTTGGGTGTCGGGGAAACTGAGTAAGACCTTGTTATGCGCTGCCCGAACTTCATGATTCACTCTGTCATCTTAGGCCGACCTTTTCGCTGGTGCGCTCTTCATCACGCAAGCGACCAAGCTGGAGGGCGACTTGGCCATCTACATCGCCGTGCTCATACTCTTGGCCATCGCGTGCGTCTTCACCGTGGCCGGAGGACTCTCGGCAGTCATCTGGACGGACTTCGTGCAGACGGTGCTCATGATCATCGGCGCGCTGGTCCTATCAATCAAAGGTAGGCAAGATGTGCCAGTCGTACGAGGTGTACGCGGTGTTGTAGTACTTGCACTGCATGAATAGGGTTTCGAGAGACAGGTGGCTACACGGCGCTAGTGACCTCCTACTTCAGCGCCACCGCCGACGAGCAGGCTTACGTGATCCCCGGCGACAACTCCTCAGGATTGTGTGGGGAGGTCAGTCCAAGAAACGTCCTATCTGAAACGTGATCCACACGTCTTGCCCGCCCCACATGTTCAAGGTGCCAGAAGACGCCATGCACATGTTTCGGAGCGCCAAGCCCGGACAGTCCGACCTGCCTTGGACTGGTATGACCTTTGGGCTTGCAATCAGCTCCATCTGGTACTGGTGTTCGGATCAAGTCATCGTCCAGCGGTCGCTGGCCAGCAAGAACATGGTCCACGCCAAGGCAGGGACCATCGTGGCGGGGTACCTGAAGCTGCTGCCCCTCTGGATCATGGTGTTCCCCGGAATGGCCGCAAGGGTCCTGTTCCCGAACGAAGTAGGATGCGCCACGCCTGAAAACTGCGAGAGCATTTGCATGTCCAGGTAAGGTAAAAAAAAGGGGGGAGGAGGAAGAGTTTGCACAATGCATCTATTTTTTCGCTTTTTTGCCATTTTGCGTCCAGAAACGGATGCACCAACTTGGCCTTCATCATGCTGGTCAACGAGCTCATGCCCGACGGCCTTCGCGGCCTCATGTTGGCGGTCATGCTGGCCGCCCTCATGTCCTCGCTCAGCTCAATCTTCAACTCCTCGTCCACCATTTTCACCATGGATCTTTACGCTCGATTCAGGCAGGACATCCAAGTGGTGTGAAGTAAACGGCACTTTTCAAACGTTTCCTCCCCTTACTAGACCCAACGCGGGCGAGGCCGAACTCCTGATCGCCGGCCGCGCCTTCGTCATCGTTCTCGTCGTCATCTCAGTGATCTGGATTCCCATCATCAACGCCTCCTCGGGTTCTATGCTCTTCACCTACATCCAGTCAATCACCAGGTATTCATATGTATGTATGCTATAAAGTAGCGTAACCAGTACGACAACGCCTGTGTAGTACATACAGTGATGGCATAATTAAGAGTCCCATTGAGTTTGTTGATTCTCATAAGTTTGTTCTCGTACGTTTGCCAGTTCATTGGCAAACTACGTGTGTATTTCAAAAAGAGGAAAGCAGCAAAATTTTCGTATGCAACGTGACCAAAAATAGACTGGGAAGACAAAGAAGGAGTACACAGAGTTGAACTCTTCACACCTGAGTCCAATGTTTCAGAGAGTTCATAGCATATTTCACCAGCATAGATTGGACCTGGTGAAATAGAGACAGGTTCAACTTCATCAGGAGGAACATGGTCAAGGTCAAGGTTTGAGACTAGGGAGGATCTTGAGAACGTCCATCACGACAATGGCACTTCCTTTGCCCGTTTGCTCGATATAGATACGGCATAGATGGAGTTGAGGTTCATAGTCATGAAGCTGTCATGCTCATTGCCACCCTGCTTTTTTCCCCAGTTTCAACTACTTCTGACTGTTCTAGAGGGCTAAATCTATGTCTTTGGGTGGGAGTTTTGAATTCCCTTAGGATGGTATTAAAAACCGATTGGACTTTTTTAAACTTTACCGTCACTGTATGTACTTACATTATATCTTGAGGCAAAGCAAATAGGCGATACGGAAGCAGGCTATTTCATACATTGTGTATTTGGCATAGGGCATAATTGAGTTTGCGGGAAATATCAAGGACTTGATGCAAAATTTAAAAAAGTTGTTAGAAATGAGAGATGAGATTAAATTCCATATTAAGATCATAACAGTGCCATCACCAGAAATATCTTTTTTTACGAGAATTGCCATCACTGTTCTTCTCATTGCATACTGACTCCTGAACACTTGTGCTATGCAGTGCTTGACATAAAGACTAGCCGTGGGCATGACTTCACCTTACATGTATAGATGTGACGTAAGTGTCACATCTACGCGTTCCACCTCAAAATTCTAACTCAAAACGTCCCGGTTTAGTGTATGAGCTGAAGTCGTGCCTGCGGCAAATCTTTATTATGCCAAGCACTGTGTGGCGGTGGTGGCTGCACCACTTTTTGGCCATTGACTCATCAATGAAGGTCCTGCAGTGCTGTCTCCTGCTTCTTTCGCGTAATGTCAGCTGTGGTCATTTCACGGTTAGTACAATGACTTGCCTTGCTGCATCGAAGGCAATGGCATTCAGAAATAGCTTTTTGCTCAATCTCCTGTGACTCCTGCCTTTTGGCACGTGTGTGGCTTATTTGAGAAGTCTGACACATGTTCCAGCTTCAAAAACTGCGCCACATCCTTGCTGACAGCGGCCAGATCACTTTTGCCCATGTGTTACCTAACATTAATGGACTTTTCTATGTTGACACCATGAGAGACAGAACCTGATTGAGGCAGTTCGCCTAATCACAGCTTCAGCCTCTTAAGGTGGTGCGTGAGCTTCACTCCCATACAGTATTAGGGGGACTGAAGATTGTATCTAAAAGAAAAGTAGGTGTCGGTGTCTCCCCATGTTGTTTTGCTGCAGTATACTTAATGAAATTGCCCTTTTCTGTCAGTTCAAAGTTCAAGTTTGTCACCCAACCTCTCACTTCAGCTCCTCTCACTCCCCCTGCAAAACTGACTCTGACAACTGCGAGCAGTTGATTTATTGCTTGGTAAAGGATTTCCAAGGGATGACAATTGGTAGGATTTCCAAGGGATGACAATTGGTAGGATTTCCAAGGGATGACAATTGGTAGGATTTCCAAGGGATGACAATTGGTAG
>JAAUXU010164696.1_pt1 | contig 13732 bp, 12 predicted proteins | sample 7278151 | NCBI WGS metagenome assembly JAAUXU01 (sample SAMN14350113, study PRJNA611818) | marine sediment metagenome | isolation source: surface marine sediment (1.8m) | place: French Polynesia: Moorea | collected 2018-08 | reverse complement strand
GACGACGACGACGACGACGACGACGACGACGACGACGACGACGACGACGACGACGACGGTGGCGTCGTCGGTGGCGTCGTCGGTGGCGTCGTCGGTGACGGCGTCGTCGGCAGAAGAAAGGGGAAAGTTGGTGTTCTCGCCTAGCAACAAGGGAACTGGCGCAGCATAGACGGTACACAACATAAGCCTTTTATTATATGCATTGAGCGCGGTGCGGTCGCAGCGCTGCCTAACGTGTATGCATGCGTGGCCTGCACTGGACGCCGTAGGGACAACTAATATATGCGACACGCTCGTGTACCTCCTGGCCGCTGCGCCCACGCACACAGACCACCGGAGCCGCGCTAGTAAGGCCGACAACGTGCGTGCGCTGCGCGCATAAGTACACGGACGCCCTCTGCAGTAAAGTGTTGTACGATTTCCCACCGCGCAGGCATTTTCGCTGTGTAACTTGATTTTTTGCACTCCCATGCACTTTCAGGAGCTCTTTAAGTCTCAGCTCCTTTCTCATTAAATGTGCGTACGTTCGTTCATTGAGGAGGTGGGAGATTATTGAAAGCACTGCTGAACATGAAGGAGCTGCTCTACGGCTTCCCTCACGCCCCCTCCAGCTCCGTAGGCAGGGACTTGGATGTCGTGTAGAAGGGGAACACCCAGCACCGCACAGCGAGCACGGGAAGCCGCGGGGAAGAAGCCATCCGCGCTTAATCGTGCATGTGGCCTCTCTTAGTACAAATTACTGTACGATTTGAGTGGATTGTTTACTCAGTGTTCCCCGACCTGAAGTTAAGGAGGAAAAAGGAGGTAGCAAAAAGGAGAGAAGAAAGAAAGCTCGACAGAAAAAAATCTCGGCACACACGAGCACGTCTAAGGTGGCGCTTGCACTCACACACTTGAGTCAGCCCACGTCGGGTCTGCCCACAGGCCCAGGCAGTGCGTCCGGAGCTGACTGACCGGCGCCAAGAGGAAGAATGGGGCAGACGTGACGAGACCTTTTTGGCCGAGTGTGAGCGCGACCTAAGGCGAGGACTAGTTCTTCGACTGCGTGCACAGAAAAGGGGCAATACGTCGTTCTTGGCTGTCATTGTGCGAGTGTGGGTGCAAGTGCGCGTGCGCGCGTGCGTGTGTGAACTGTGCAATGTGAACAGGCAACCCCACAGAACCCAACTCGCCCTTTGTGAATGCATTTCGTTAAGTCTCCTTCACTTTAGAAAGGTCTGGAGAAGAAGAGTCAGGTGTTGCTGCTTCTGCTCTATGCACGTTCCCGAACACGTACAGGTGTTGTGCTTTGACCATAACAATCTACCGTGATTTTAAGTACTTTCCACGGCAAAACGTGTGTAGCGGCCGCAAATAGGTACCCTCCAAGTGCTGTGGCGCAGTCGCCTCGGACAGACGTATGTTATACATCACTTTCTTGTGTTGCAACTTGTAGAGTACAAATGAGCGGTTCTGCAGTGCGGACAGACATAATCGTCGGCTGCTCTCAATATAAGGAAAGCATAGTTACTGCACTTCTAGTCTGACAGTGCTTTCGTGCGTGTGTGTGTGTGTGTGTGCGTGCGTGCGTGTGTGTGTCTGTTTGCTTCTCCAACTTCACCTACTGGCTACTCTGCGTGCGAACCTCAATGCAATTACGCCTAAGTAGCCTCTTTTTATCTACCTCATTTTCTTGCTGCTTTCCTTGCCTTACTAAAGGAGGCTGTAGCACCATGGAGTGGCAGCAAACTTGCGTACACAGCGTGCGTCCCTATGACTAATGTGGTGTAACGTTTATGCACATTCTCTCATGCAATAATATGTCTCTCCGCACTAGGTGTACAGCAAATACAGCAGCAATAACCGTAATACCGTAGGACAGTTTTTAAGTTGTATCCCCGGTATCCGTGCAGACGTGGCAATTTTCGAGTTCAAGACAATTTAACCTAAAGAATGAGGCTGACGTTCTTTCCTGCCCTCACCCAGCCAGCGCAGTCCAGGCTACGGTGTGTTTGTGTAGGTTTTTGACCCTTTACTGTTTCCTCTTCCCCGGCATGCCTTTCCGTGTTGGCTGTAGTTCGCGTTGTGTTCACATAAGAATCATTTGTCTGCCGTCAAGGCGGGCGCATACGCGAGCGGGATGAAGAGGAAAAAAGAGGACAAAATGTGGCTAAGCACAAAAAGGTCGAACAAGGCTGGTGCATAAATTCATTGTACAATGAAGTCCGCTCATAGCGTTACCCTGGGGACCATTAAACATGCGACACACATTCCGACTGACACAACATCCGGACGGCAGTGAGAATGTAAAAGTGTTTTCATTCTTTTTTTTTCAGCCTACCATCAGAACGATACTTAAACACAAGTACAACGTCAGCGTTGACGTGGACATTTGCCGAAGAAATTAACGCTAGTTCAAGCGACAACTGATGAACAGTTGCCACCACTTCCCTCCAAAATTTGTTTAGCGAAGGTAAAGTCAGAGTTGTCAGGGTTGAACTTAACTCCTCACTCTTCACCTTTTCGTGAATGCCACACGTTCAGCTTCACCAAGAGCAGTAGGGCCAGCAATGGCTCTACACTAGACTCGTACAACGTTTTGCCTGCAAATGCTAATTTATCATTGATGGTGATGAGGATGTCTGACATCTTAGACGAGCATATCACAACTCCTTCAGACAAAGCAATATCTCCAGTTAAAGGAGGGAAGGAAGATCTGCGTCAACACAATCATGCCAAGCTCTTCTAATTCTTCCGTATCGAATTCTACATTGGTGGACTCTGAGAGTCATTCACACGCTCTTGGTGCTGTTTCCTCGTGTCCACCTCGAGTCCACAACGACACCATAGTTCATAACGTTGGCCGCTCTGACTTTGCCCGAGGACCGACAGCAAGAGTGCAGCTAGCCTAGTAGGAGAGTCATTTTCGTCCGTTTTTATTTGCCATCTCCTCCTTCCTTTGCGTGAGAACAGTTCCACTTTGCAGTGCACTTCTTTTTCCACGGGGAATAAGTGATGTCTCAACACATACGTACGTTTGACGGTGAAACCGGAACAAGAGCTTCAGACATGCCATACTTTGAGCAAGATGCCGACCCTTCTTCAACCGGGCTAAATTTATGTCATAGAATGACAAAAATTCGTTTGGTGACACCGTAAAGAGACTCACACTTGTCAGTTGAAGGCGCACTCCACTGTAGATGGAGGACGTAGATGGGCGCACAGGGTGTACTAATATTTCTTATATTCGCCTTTAAGGCAATCGCAAAGCAATGCGACACGTTCAGCTTCACCAGGAACAACATGGTCAGCAAGTAGAGGCTCTGTAATAGACCCGTACAAATTTTGCCTGCAAAAAACTAATTTATGCATTCTTCTAATACACTTTTACAAAGGACAGTCTGTGGCCGACACGGGACCTGAGACACCATTTATTTTAGAGCAAGTCCAGGCAGTTCAAGGCATGACAAACAAATTCGGCTGAAAGCAGAGGTTCAAAACTTCACTAGTACGAACTTTTTAGAGTGATTCATTCTCCTTAAAAAAGTATTCTTTACAAGACATTTCCAAATGTCAGTCCAACTGCACCACTGCGTCATTATGGGAGTATCAACCTCTCATTTGGGAGCTGCATAAGCCTTGAAGATAATCAGAACAAAAGCTTGTGACGAGCAACTGATTCCACTGTCTTATCTTGCAACCTCCTCTACTTCATTGCAACTTACTGTTGGTTGAAGTAGCAGCCAGGTCACTGCAGCATTCTAGCTATTTACCATGAACTGACAAATCTGTTGCAAAAACCTGAGCTGCATTCACGACTGGATGTCTGATTAATGCTAATGTCTCGAATATCCGTACATGTATGTGCGAGTTAGGCCACTTTGAAGTCTTAAGCTAATTCGCGCGCATCCTGTACACATTTCTTCTGTTCTTTTGCTGGAGCTTTTGTTCTGATTGTTGGAGCATTAGTCCGACTAGTCATTAGACCTGATATGTTTTGGACGCCGACGCATGATGCATTATGAGTGTTGCTCAGTCAAGCGTAAGTTTCTCACAGTATGTTATGTACATGTGCTCCCCACCTATTATCTCGGCATTTTTTCGTTTACTCGCTTTGGTTTGTTTTCTGGTGTGTGGTCAAGTAACGCTTGTCGGCGTGGTAACAGCTGGAGCAGGTGGTAAAGTGTACTGTTACTTTACCACACACTGGAGAACTAGGGACAACCCAGGACTCAGGTGGTCGGTTCAGAATTAAGTGCATATTTGGTCCAATACTCCCTTGGAAGACATACTAGTCAAATGAAATGAAAAAACAACGTGTAATTGGGTCCCTTCTCTGCCTTCAAAGTTCTAAAAATGAAGAATATGGATTTTAGGCCAATATTGCAAGTTTGATGTGGACCTGCTCAGTTACTTTCTAGATGCTAAACTGAACCACTGTAGTCAAATGAAACAGCAAGGAAAGTGAATTTAGCTTTACCCTTAAAAATTTGAACATCTTCGTATGTACTGAACTTGCGCAGCAAAGTTTGGTCCAAAGAGACGAATAAAAACTATGTTTTTTAAGCTGTGCGGCTGTATATTCACGGGTTGGCATCAGGTAACAAACTTCAGATGCACTCAGCAAAATTCCGAATTTCTCCGGTTTTTGGTCGAGCCTAATATAAGTATGATTAGTGCGATGTTAAAATTGGAATGTGCGAACAGCACGTCAATACATTCGTATGTACCCAGGGGTCCACGTGAAATTGTACCCTCAGACCACGAATCGATAAAGAAACATGACCAAAAATTGACAGTAGCAAACAGGGGTCTCGATTGACAGTTTCAAGTATTGCATTCTACCTATCAATGACAATACTTAAAATCATCCCCAAACACCTCACAACCGTGCAATGTGGAGCCAAAATCCAGCTACGCCGAACACTTTGATGTGGACCCCCCAGTGTATGGTGCAGTCTCATCCAAGGCTTTGAATTTCAAGCAAATGGCATCCGGTAGAACATGTTGTGCTGGTGGGAGATTTGTTTCACTCATTTCATACTCTTCCATTACGTTCTTTCAGAAACCACAAAGAGGGAAAATAGTGTGGCAGTGGTACGTGCATACACGTGGGTGCGGGCGCACGCGCGCCACAGAGAATGAATGCACACGCACACACACACGCACTCTTATATATTCATTCCATGTTATATTCAGTGTAACACGCTTAATCGTGGACGCGGGGGACCAGGAAAAGTTGCTCGACGAAGCGAGTTGCACGATCTTACATAGAGGGACAATGGTTATAACCACTCGTACCTGCTCTCCACCGCATTTTCAGCTTGGAGCGACAGCTTCAACCAACAGTTTTTACGTTGCACTCAACCTTGGAGCGCGCGCCTGCACGCACGCACGCACACTTGGCGCACGCGGGCGCACATGCAATGGTCCAGCACGGCGGCATTTGGTAAAATAGGTCTGTGTATAACAAGTCTTAAAAGTACAGTTTCCCCCATTATGTGGTGGCCTCTTCAAGGAAAACAAAAGTGCATTGCTCAGCTGGGTACTAATCTCCAAGTTCATTTAACAATCTTCAGTGAATTCAGTCAATTGTAGCAAGAAGCAAAGAAGAAACCCTGTTACCTCGATGACACATGCAGTTCTACTTCAACAGCGAGGGCACCTCCACTGCTATGTACGTACACGTCATACCACGCAGTTGCAGTGGGAGGTTGGCTCAACCACAGCAAGGGCAGGCAGCAGCAGAGCAACCGGAGCAAGAGCCTGATTGACTAGACCAGGTGCACATTCGACATTTCTATTGTTGGCGCGCTGCTTGCCCTGCTCACCTTACGCGTACTCGTCGTGCTGTGGTTGCCAGTGCTTATGGATCGAGTACGTAAACAAAAGCCTCTTGTCGCATCACGCAGACGCTGTTTGACCCCCTACATAAGCGCGCGCACTTGCTGCTTCGGGGCCGAAAGCAGGAAAAGTGCATTTGCCTAAAAGAATCCAGCTCCGGCACTTGATTGGACAAGGTTGAATCAGGATTGTGACGATGTGGCAAGAGACCCCTTCCATTTTGGTCAATGATGACAAACGAATGCGCTATAGGCCTGAATTATTTACCATTCCTCAGCCCAGATTCACCTTGGACGAACCAGAAACACAAAAAAAAGTCGGCACCACTTAGGCGTGGAGTTCTGCGTCTTGCTGAGCTATTGTCGCTGTTGCTTAAAGTAGACAAGAACAGTCGCAACGCGGTTAATAGGTTAGGTTGGGTCAGATCGAGCAACCACTTCACAAATTTAGGAAGGGTGGCCGGTTACGTCGCTCAGCGACGCGTAAGCGGGGCAGCGACAAAAAAAGTGAGCTGACCTGAGTTTTTACCTTCGCTGTGAGTTCAGCTGAGTGCCAAATCAGTTGTCGTCGGCGCATCTACGTACGTTCTCTAGCAGCTTCTCACCGGCAGGATGAAATCTCCAAAGACGTGCAGATGAATCGATAAACCTTTCAATGACTTCCTTAGCGTCATGTGGAAAACGACTACGTACCCCGCGAGCGAGCTGGGCAGACAACGCATGTTTTCTACTCTCGTTTTAACGTAACAATGCTGCATAAATAAGCTGGCAGCATAAATACTGAGTCGTCCTCCGCCACTAACCATGGTCTTGTTCTCCGAGATCAGCCATGATAACAGAAGAGCAGTTACCAAGCGGGCGTATGAAGAAATGTTGCTCCTTTTTTGCGCACAGAAAAGAAAAGAGTCCATTCCATTCCAATGACCGTAACATAAAGAAGTCAAGATTTTAGCCTGTAAAATATGTCCCTGTGTCATCTTTTGACATTCAGATAATTCGAAGTGGGTAAAATGTACACTTCTTTACAGGACATGTGTATTCGTACGAGCGTACGCAGTATAATTATGGAGCATAGTTTCCAAAGTGCTTAAAGCTGCAGCGGTTGTTGGAAGCCAAAGGGTGGATCTGTGTGTGCGCAGGGTCTGAAGTGCTCGTCCTTGTCATTATTTCGATACTCATAAGGCGTGAGGGAGAGACGGAGAAAGACCTCAGTTGTGTGAACGTGGCGTGCCTCTGTCAGCACAAGAATCAACTGCTGACTGTACAAGTACTACCCGATGTTTTAGATTTCACTATCTTAAGTGACTCTGGCTTCCTGGGAAACGTTACTATTATTTGTGCAGAGTAGGTGGGATCTCTGTCCATTGGGGAGGGGGGTTACCTGATACCCCTCCCCTGCTCCTCTGAGTCGGCCGGTGAACGTAAAAGCACCGGGTGGGTGGACAGAAAAAAAGGAAATTCTCCCTTCTCTCTTAAATTCCCCGTTCTCCTTCCTGGCGGTGGGGGCGGCGGCCTGCGATAATCGGCTGGAGCGATGAAAGTGTCAGGACGTTTGCCAAGAAATTGAGATATGTGATCGCAATGCTAGAGTTTTAACGCCGCCGTAGCCGCGTGGGTCCGATGGGAGGGGGAGATAACCTGCTATGTGTCCGTACGTACAGACGGACCCTGCTGTATTGTACGAACGCACGTACAATGTACTTCTCGGACTTATCCGACGTACAATTCAAAGTGTGTCAGCTCAGCACTAGCTGGTGGAGGGAGAGACCTGTCAGAAAGTCATGGATTGCTTCTTCGTGCTCTGCTATTTTGACGAGCAGTGCGTGAGAGCGTGGGAGCATCGTGTGTGGGTGTGTGCACGTACGGATGTGCTGTGCTGTATGTATACGGAGCGTATGTATGCGCACAATGTACGTTGATGTGTTCGTTCGGGAGTGGTGGAGGGAAGGGGGGCTCAGCCACTGTCTAGCCTGCCAGATCACAAGCAGGAAGGGCTTTCTCCACTCAGGGATTTTGGCTGTTGCTAACCAAGGGAGCCCCTCGTACACCGCGGACTGGATTGCTCGCTCTGTTTCTACGTAGCTGGAGGAGAGATCTGGAAATTTGTAACTGGAGACCAAGGCAAAAATAGTACGTCGGTATTTCATTGTGCTGAAAAATTCATCAGTGGAACTAGTCATGGGACGTGCTGAGATCGTTTCTTTGAGTCAGCAAACGCACTGGTCATGGTATGTAGTTACGTGGGCGCTGTGGCTAAAACTTTCTGTGACATTTATCAGTGCTCTTTAGTAGCAAAGTTTGTCGCATTCACTGTTGATGCTGTACGTCAATCTATAATACAAGCAAGGTAACCGTGATTAGGAAGTCACATTTTCTTGCGTATGTGGCAACAGAAAATGCCGAGAGTGATGCTTTTCAAAGTCATGTGATAAGTTGAAAGTAAGCAGGAGCCGAAGAGGAGAGGTGAGAGTCAGCCCCAAGCTATAATTTCTATAATCGCAACCATCAGCAAATAACGGCAATGCTTTGATAACTTGATAACCTAGAAAAGCAATAAGCAACTTTAAGGCTTTTTGAGGTGTTCATGGTTTCGTAATAGTAAACGCTGGAAAGTAATTATTGCAAATGAAAGTGCATCCAACTCTGATGTTTCGGCCATACTTCTTCATTTCTAACACTTTGAACGTAACGCGTACTTCAGTAACCCACCATCAAAAACATGCATAACCACCAGGGGACTGTTCAAGAATCAGTTACACTTTTTTGTGAACTTTAGAAGCAGGCATAGAACACAAAAGTTGCCTAATTTTTAATCCTGAATCCTGACTGCAAATCTAGGATCAGCACTCATTTTTATTGTAAGCCCGACTGTCCAAAAAAAAACCACCCCTGAGATCTTTTTTTATCCTGCCCATAGTGCGAGGCCAATAAGTCTTGTTACAGTTTTCTTTTAAACAATCGGCATCGTTCTGCATTCACAACCAGAAGGCTGTGGAGTCCTCCACGGCCAGGGAGTGGGAATTCAACATTCCACAGGACTCTTGCTTGGACATTAGGTGTGGTTCATGCCAAAGGGTGAATACATTAGGTCATGTGATGTATTAAATGGAAATAGGTAATGTCCCGTGGGGAGATTCTTAAGAGATGTTGTCATATAAGGACACTCCAACATGAAACAGAACTCTACATTCAGCAGGGTAGGAACCACGAAGGGTTTCTGAACCTTCCACTTCAGGTAAGAAACATCACCTCGGGGGAGGTCTTGATCAAGACATTTCACAAAGATAAAATTTTCCAAACATTCTTTTTTGCCGTCATTCATGTGACTTCACAAAGTCTCACACAGTGAATGCCGCTTTTTACGTCTTCGCTCAATTCTCAATCATCGTTCGTCTAGTACACTCTTCGGCTCACAAGAGCAGTTGCTAAGCTTTGGACTTCCCAAAGCTGAAACTAGACCAGCCTTTGAAGCATGGACTACTTGATAAGTTCTTATGATACCTGTGGTGAACTAAAATTGTTTTTTCCGCCAGTAGTACGTACAAGTTACCAGGTGCTTCGAAATACACACTCATGACACCTCGTGTTTCTTAACTGAAATCGAAAATAAGTATCTATCCTATATATTTTCATCAAATGTTTGCCCTGCGCTCTTGGCCACATCGGTAAAAAAAACCCCAAATGTTCAACATGACCACTTCTGTAGCAACGATATAAACTTCCGAGAGATGCCGGATTCTCCGGGTGACATTCACGACAGTGTGTGACTTTACCGATAGCAGCACGGGTAACTGAGGGCACCTGACCTACGTGTTAGGGCGGTTTCGCCCGAGGTTTCCCTCGTAAGCGGCGCCCTCTGTAAGACATCAGGTACAGTACGACCAGCTCTCTTGGTTATCAGCTTGGCAACAGAAAAAACTGCTCCCTTCCTTTTCCTCCAGTGCAGAAAGAGCAAGGCTATTTCAACTTTCTTGCGTCCTTCCAGCCTCGAAGCTGTGGGCAGTGAAGCCAGGGCATGTTTCTGCATCTCCAATACATAGTTGCTTGTACGTCCATACCCTTGAGCTTTTTTTTCATGTATACATTATAAGGTAGAGAGAGTTGCATAAGCTCACGTACGTGCATAGTACGTACGTATGAGATCGAACGGACGAGAAGGGTGAGTGAGTGTAAAATAAGGAGGACACTGCTCAAAAAAAATGCTGAGTTCGATCATTTTTCGTTGTCATGTGTGCATCATCATCTCTCGCTGCTTCTTCTGAAAACAAAACTGTGCCCTCTCTACGTACATCATCTTGGCACGATTCTACGCACTTTACAACAATATCTGTCTGAAACCAAGATGACATAGTGGAATTGCACTGCTGCATCTGTGGTAGGGGTTTTTTTTTGGAGGAGAGGAGGTTAATACGAATGAAATCCTGGATGTTTTGTCTAGCAAGTGGGCGAGGGCTGAGGGCTGTTCAAGGCGTGGATGGAGCAGGGAGAAGCACAGGATAAAAGGGCACGTGAAATCCCTGCTGTTGCTGGCACTTCTTAGGCTTCCGTACGTAGGCAAACATCATTCGTCTTGTGGTCGGTCACGGCTAGCTGGCTAAATTGCCAATCGTACGCTATTGTATTTTAAGTATGCTCATAATAACAATATACGTTAGGAGCAGTTACACCAAAACAACCTCAGAGAGCGAGACTCTCCCTTCCCCCCCGTCGGCTGTGCGAACGAGGGGATCAGCAATGGAAGCAATAAAGGATAACGTCCAAAATCTGGCCAACGCTTGGTACCTCTGCACATCGTCCTGATCCTTTATTTCACTAAAGAGGTGCGTGCATTTGAGAGAGAAACTAACTGCGCGTGTGCGCAGCTGCTACGTCATTCCATCTGCGAATTAGCTCTAACCGAAGTGAAGCTGTTGTTGCCATGGGGACCCTGTTACCACCAGGCTGTTCATGAGTAGCACGACATTTGCTACGTATTTTTCAACTTGAGCAAGATCTACACGGAAAACTGGGTGCATTGGCCTAATGGAAATTTTGCTTCACGTTCGGGAAATACAGAGGAGCTTTTATGTAACTTGGGCTGATGGGAGAGAATTGAAAGGTCTTCTAGGAGCAGAGCATTATGAAAGGAGGGGAATGTGCATAGATATCTCAAACAGTGTTGACAGCGCACTTAGCAGTGGTTCTTATAATGCTGATATGCCAGAGCGACGTGAAACACTTATCCTCTGCTCATGAATAGCAACAACCTCACAAGGTTTTTCTTTAAAAAGAATGAGGAACAGCATGAGCCCAATGTCATTTTATCATTTTTGAAGCACTTAACTTTTGGGGGTTGTTTTCAAAATCGAATGAGCGGGGCTAATCAAGGAGAAATAATGCTTCTTTCAAAGAACTTATGTGATGAAGAGAAAACCTTTATTTTAGGACTTACTTTCCTCAGAGACAGAGACAGAGGCAGACAGCCCTATGCTAGTGACTGCCTCTTTATTTTCCTCCTGCCAGCTGCTATTCTGCTACTATGTCTGATTTTTTTATTCGTCCACTCCTGCTTTGCAGTCTAATTCTTCTTCATGGAATAAATAACGACGTAGGGCGGAGAACTCCTTTCCTTAAAGCGTCTCTCCTAAAGTGCGCCTGGCAACGCTCAAATATGACGCCCTTTATGGTGAATCAATCATGTGTTGTTGCTAGGTAGGCATTGTGTGTGCACACAAAGTAGAAGTATATACGTAGCCCTGAGAGAAAGGAAAGGACTGCCGTGTGCTATACTTGCCAAATGTCTGTGCGTAATACAGCGAAGGCAAATACACTTGCCGTCTGTTAGCGGGTAGCTGCGAGAATAGGCGCTGTGTGTATGCATTCGTGGATCGTACTGCACGCGACACGTTCGAGGACCAGAGTAAACGTGCGTTCGCCATTACTCACGGCCTCGCCATTACTCACGGGCCGCAGGTGTAGCGAAAACGTCTCCCGCGCTGGCTTCAGTGCAGCAGCAGCGTGCATGCCTTCATGTTCAGCACTGTACTCCAATGCACACTGCAACTGTGTGTCCACAGGAACTTTATTTGCTTGTACTTTGTCCGTCACCCCCTTACCTACTCGTGCCGTAGCTGCTCACACATTTATGAGGGAAATGATTAAAGGTTTCTCGTCTTTGTTATTCTATATAACTCACCCAGCATGACCTAACAGGATAATTAGACTGCGTGGCGGGGCCAAAGATGATTTCCACGAGAGGCCCGGGGACCACCTGTGCAAGTGCTGCGACAGTGACGAATCTGATGACTAACTCACCTTGTTTACGTAAGACACGACACCTTAATGCTTCATTATTGTGTTACATTGTGGTGCATAAGGTTGAGTCAATAAGGCCAGAAGATAAATAACCAAAAGCCAAAGCTCTAATAAACGCCTACTTGACGTTTAGATTACATACTGCATGCACTTTGTCATCTCGCGCCTTCTTGTCCTTCGGGTAGAGAAAGCTGATGGGAGGAACTGCCGCTTTGACAGTCTAACTAAGCAAGTTTGGATGTGTGGTGCAGAAAGAAAGAAATTCTATTCATAACAGCAAGAAAGTAGTATGCAGTAGACACAGCGTGTGCTGAAGAGCGCGGCCCAAATCTAAAGGCAGTGATCCAACGACCTTAGTATTCCTCAAAGTACCATACTCATGAACGCATAGAATGAGCTTCCCCTTGGTCGAGCAAGTGTAAGCAACAACAAGGTCCCTCTTGCAGATAAATTTGTAACAGTGCTCTTATCATGTGAGAAGCAAAATAGACATGAAAATTTGTGACATCACGCAGTGTCATATTGTAGACATTCTTTTGTTAAGTGTCCAAAACAGGGCATCTGAAAAACTTTCAGCCCCATCTCGTAGATTTTTGGCTGATTTTCGGCGTCGTCTTAGCAAAGTGTTCACCATAGATGCTAAAAAAGGTAGCATTGGAAATTGCATCAAAGGAGGACCAAAAGTTTGTTATGGAGATTGCCGCCCCTTGGACCCCTTGATGAGGGGTCCAAGGGGCGGTTCTAGAGGGAGGGAAAGTAAAGCCATATCTATACTAAGAAATGATAGATTGTGACTGCTTCAATATAAACTTGTTGACAGAACGCAGCATTTTGACGGCTCATGAGACACACTGTCCCAAACTGTCCCTGAAAACTGCTTCTTCCTGAAATTTGAAAACCCAGGGTATAGTCTAATCTGGGAGGGTCGCGGCAAATGTTGGGGCCATGTCTTTGACGAAATATTGTGATGCTTTTAATTACACTGAAGTTCAACCAATTCTACTTTTTCCAGCATCATTGGTAAACACTTTGCTAGCACCATACAAAAATCAGTAAAAATCTTTACGGAAAAACGCTGAAAGTGACGCACACTTTTTCACAGTTTTTTAATCACCCTGTAGTTCGAAAACATCTCTTATCGGTGTAATCTGACACTTGTTTGTTCCCTCCTAAATTTAAACGCCTACTCCAGTTGTAGCATGAAATCAAAAGAATGATAACTTAGTGTACAAAAACTGCAACGTGTGTAGGATTTTTTTGCTCTCTGGCCCCCAGTACATGATATGTAGTTGGAGGGTTCGTGAAGAATCCTTCGAAGGTTGCGAGTTCCGTGAATGATACAGCAGGTCCGTCGGGTTTCATATTGTCTGTGCAGCAGTGTTGAGAAACCTCACAATTGATGGAGCGCAAAGTCGTCACTTTTCTGTGCATCGCAACAAGACCCCCTACACGTAGAGGAGAATCTTATGATTATGGGTCTGAGTGGCAGCTGACCGTGAGGGCACCCCAAAGAAAATAAAGGAGGGAGAAGGTGAACGTTGCCCTGGCTCGCTCTGAGGATTTTGAGGCAAAAAGTCAGCTGTCGTGGTGGCCCTCTCTTTCACAGATAACTTAAG
>JAAUXU010050131.1_pt1 | contig 13738 bp, 11 predicted proteins | sample 7278151 | NCBI WGS metagenome assembly JAAUXU01 (sample SAMN14350113, study PRJNA611818) | marine sediment metagenome | isolation source: surface marine sediment (1.8m) | place: French Polynesia: Moorea | collected 2018-08 | reverse complement strand
TGTATGTCAATTCTATATTTAAGTTCTCTCTCTCACTTACCCTCAATTTCTCTCCAGAATTACACCTGTTATCACGTATTCTATCAAATCTGGTGTTCTCTCGCTAGTTTTGATCCTATTGTTAAGGCGCGCTCACTCTACACACTCGAGTCCAGCAACATGTGACCTACCGGTAGTTCTACGAAAGTGTAGGAAGCTCGAGATAGAGCGTTTTGTCCTGGTCACTTTCGTGAATTCTAATCCGTAAGGACAATCTAGTAACTATTTCCGCGTATTGATACTCGAGTGTACTCGAGATAGAGCATTTTGTCCTGGTCACGCTTGGTAAATTCTAATCCGTAAGGACAGAGAGAGCTGAAAATGGCAGGTGCTGTCCGCCGCCACACGACAATCTCGGGTATGACCTGAGCTAGTGTAGGTAAGTGTAAAGTCGTTCTTTTTGGGCCACTGCTCAGTGAGCTGAAAAGCTTCTGCATCCCCAAAGAGTTAGAAATATGCGTTGAAATCGTGCTTTGGAGGGCCTGGTCAGTCCGGCACATTTTCGAGGGGTGACGGACTCCTCCTGCAATCAGCCGGCCTCATGTCCGGCAACAAGTTGTGTGACGCGGTGCGCCAAGTGCCACCGACGTGATGTAGTCGAAAATCAATGATGGCCATTTCTTTGCCACCAACTTACCCATTGCGCTGCTGTGCACGTCCCCGTGCACCATGTAAGCAGCGTTCTTGAGCCATGCGGGGAACTCCCTCTGCTTGAGGGGCGCCTGACAGACCATCTGGTCCCGGTCGTCCGTGCGTTTCCAAGGAAGCACTCGCTCGGTCGCCGTCAGCTCAATGGGCTTGCACTCCTGCTCGTCGTCGTCCTCGTCGGTCGGGTGGCGGTCACTACTGTCGTACAGGTCGCGCACGTACGCGGGATTGGACAGACCACCTGGGCATAAACATGGGATCATTAGCAATGTAGCGAGTGTTGATATGCCACTGTCGAGCTAGAGAAGCAAGTATGTTCTGTACGCGGCATCTAGAAGAGCTGTCAAGCCTTGTAATGTCATTGCAGGTCAATGCGTGCGTGCATGCAGTCATCACCTACGCACTTGACATGAGAAAGAGAGTCAAGACATTTCAGACTGGCATGCCAAAACAAACCACTCACCGGGAAAGGTCACTTGTACGAAACCGTCGGACTCTACGTAGTCGTGCAGGTCAGGGAGAGAAATGTTTGTACAGTAGAACGAGTCAAAGGTTACATTGGGATTCTTTCAGCGTGGTGTGCTGCGAGTGATGCGCTTTGTGCTCTTTCGGCGAGTCTCATTGCATCCTGATAGGGACAGGGAGCGATTGACTCGGGTTGGATCGGGTCAAGGGTTGTCCGGGGTACGGTACAGCCGGGTAACGGAGCACGAGACGGATATATTGAGCACCTACCGGGAGTCCAATTTTTCCTGCATCTTTTCCCGGTCTCTTGACCCATTCTCCGGGTCAATCCGGGTTGATCAAGCTAAGATACTTTCAGTCTCCGGTGAGACTCGCCGAGAGCCCCGAGGGGATCACTGCCAGCAGCATCACATCGCATTGCCACCATCAATGCTCCTACATCCCTGACATCATCAGTGCGTCCGTGCACAAGCTAGTGCATACAGGGCGACGCGAACCTCCGTTGACACATTGATACTTACGTTTATTCTTTAACAAACGTCAACGGAAATCCGCCTCACCTTGTACGCATTTCTCATCGATTCTGGCCCGAGTCTTGGAGGTCAGTTATATAAGTACCACATGCAGTAAAGAAGGTGATCGACCGAACAGACATTTCTCGCCGAGGCACCCAGGAGAACCAAGCATACCAAACTTGTACATTTCCATCATAAATTCCCCAGGTATCAAGTACGAAAATTTTGAAGAACATGGTAAGTACACTTCGTAAGTACTTCTTCAATTATCACAGAGTACTCCTTTAAGAAACATGGTTCAAACTTGGTACGTTGTTGCGGCAAAACAAAAGTTTGTTCGTCTAAGTCGGAAATCAAGATGGGTTGGGATGTTCAATTCGATGGCTAGAACATGAAGTTCAATCGATCACTAAATATATATATATATATATATCTTAGATGCGTTGCAAGAAGTTGGTAGCTCGGGGCTGCGCATCTTCCCTTATTCTTAGAGTGAACTTCAGATGGCAAACTGCTTTCATCCGAAAATCCGGGGGAGCAGCACGTCTGCATCATCATTGACTTGGGCAATATATTGATGCGTAGTGACCATCAAACTGGCAGGTTTTTGCGAACCAATGTGCCTCAAATCAACCGCTGGAGCACCTTTGTGTACGTGGCCTCGTTTCACGTATTGACATACACCCAGTACAATGGCAGGAGTGCATACAGGGTGGTGCGATGAAGTGGGTTAACTTCGGCCACGCAGGTTTGCACTCACGAGGCGTTTCCCGGCAAAAGTGCATAGATAAACAATTCGGTGGAGATAGGGTACTGAGGTATCCGGGTATCCGAATGCTCAGAGCACCACAGTTGCCACTGCCTCCGTTCACCAATGAGTGGCCACACCGAGTCTTGAAAGCAATTCAAAAATGTGTGACTGGAAGGAAAACTTGAGCAAGATCACGGAGAAACAGTCACGTAATCAGTAGTTCGTAGGTTTTTGCCGCCCCGAAAAAGACCCTTTTTTGGTCAATGTTAGACTTCGGGTTATTCAATATTACTTAATCCTTAATTAATTTTCTTGAAGAGCGGTATTTGGTGTGCCGCAAAAATTTCCAACTACGCAACAACTGATTGTTTCCACCTCAAGGAAAAGTGTTGCCAAGCAACGCTGCAAGCTCAGAGCTTGGTTCACTGCTCATTTTTTTTTACTTTTTAATCACGGCTGCTTTCAGCGGGACTTTGTAGCTGTACCGAATCTGCCGTCAATGGAATGTCACTGCTTTGAGTTGAAAGTGTACGCCCACCACCACAGCGTTAAGCACTTACTCGAGTGTACGACCATCGTCGCGAGTTCGCCAGGCCTAGGTTATCACACTGCGTTCTCGTTTGATAGAAACATGCGTTTTTCAGGATATTTCATCACTTAGTGGTTATGGGGAGGTGAAAGTTTGTCAGTCAGGGCAGTTTTGTAGGAGGAATCGACCCATAACGATTTGGAGATGATTATTCTTCCTCTACTAGCTTGGAACCTTGATTACCACATTTGGAGGTGTTCCTTTTTTGATATGCAAGTCTTAAAAACGTAGTAGTCAAAGTATGTCTGATCAAGCTCAAATTTTAGGTACCAACAGGAGACATATGGAGAAAGACTTGCTCCACATTTGAGATCAGTCAGACATACTTCTAATACATAACATTTAGAGTTAGTCCTACTGTACTGCAGAGCTACATAAGTACGTGGGGTTGGACAATGGATGCAAAAGATGGGTCACTAGAACTTGGAATTTTGAGCTCAACAGTAACACAGAACAGTACACAGTGTACTGTACACTGTACCGTGGCATAAAAGTGCCTGGACTTATGAAGATGGTGCCACTCACAGTTGGAATTTTGAGCTCAAATTTGGAGCGAGTCTAGCTCCATGGGCCTTCTGTCTCCACCAAAAATTTGAGCTCAAATTTTCAAGTTCTAGGTACCCATCTTTTGCATCCGTTGTCCAACCCCACTTACTTGCTCTGCAGGACAGTAGGACTGACTCTAAATGTCTTCCTCCACATGTCTTTTGTCAGTACCCAAGAACAGGGTGAACAGAGTAATCACAGTCGCAGGCAGGTAAAGGCAGACAATCACATCCGAAAATCTCACTGGTCAACTTCTAATGTAGAAATGCAGGCCTGATTCAAATTTCAGCACAGCGCACCCGTTAGGTCATGAGATATAAGAAAATATCGCATGTGCCTATGCAACGAGAACGCAATGTACTTTCTGTATTCCGAAATGATTGCACTCCTGGGGCTTTCATCCTTTCCAAGAAATCGTTACAATATTTGCACCACATTCATTTACAGCACTTAGGCTCTTCACGTCACTCGACACTCATGGGAAGATCTCCGGCAAATCTCAATTTGACTTATTTTTCGAAGATTTCACGTGCAAACAAAGATCTCATCATATTCTCCGATGAAAAGTGGGTGTGTTTGCAAACCCCGGATGTCACGGTTGGGCTGAAACTGCTCAAGATATTGGGCTGGGCACCAAAGGAATATCACCCCTCACACCGTCTTTAGGTCTCATAGACTTTGTTTTTCATAGAAATGAGCTCTTACACGGCCAAAAGTCAGCCATCTCACAATACGTACAATTTCATAAGTTTATTAATGGCTTTGCAAGACTATGATAACACTAGTTTTTAATCACTAGCGATACCCATTGAATTTGAGGGTAGCCTTTAGCAGCTGCTCACTGTAACACTGCAAAGGCCTAAATCGGGCTCGGGGGAAACTGGTTGTTGGCAGTCTAGAGCACCAGATTGGTCGTCACTCACACTTTCCCCATCACCATGCTTAACAACTGATCATAATGTTTAGTTGTTTGCAGATGAAGACTTGGAATCGTCGGGTTTTGCTCAAAATGCAGTCGGGTAGAGGAAGATTCCAAATGTTGCAATCATTTCGGAACGGAGGAAGTTTGTGGGTTTGATCTCACCTCTGAGGAGCCACGGAGTGCTAACCGGACTGGACCTGATTCCGGAACGTCTGCTAACCATCGGGGAGTTGGGACTGTAGGACGGACGAGGGAGTTGCTTGCTGCCACTCAGAGCAGGGCTTTCGGGGACTGGGGGTGGTGGTCGTGTCAGTTATTAAGATTATAATAGAACAGAGGGTTGAAGGCCTTAAGTGCCCACAGTATTTAGCGGAAAACAACAGATGTGACTGGAAACATAAGACCGGCCTATATCGACGCAGGTTTTCCTTGTGGTATGCCGTACTGTAGGAGAAAAGACAGTTGCACCAACAAAATACGTCAAAAAAGTACGTATATCAGAAGCACTGACAGCTACCTAGAAAATAAGACAGGTTTGTAGCCGTTGAAACCCCTGATGATTTGTTAGCTCTCGACCTATTTGATGGAGACGAGTACCTACCGCTGAGTGTGACCCCTGCGTTGGCCCTAGTGTTGGAGATGGCGAAGCTGATGCCTTCCTCGTCGTCGCTGCTGTTGTCGTCGTCCCTAAAGTTGCTCGTGCTATTGCTCTCCTTAATGGCCTCGAGCACCAGGTCGTCCTTGAGTTGCTTGGACGAGCCGACGACACGCAGGCCGCCGACTCCTTTACTTAGGTCTGATTCAAATGTCACCTAAAAAAAGTTTAGCTTGACAGCACAACTTAGGGTGATGAGTATAATGAGTAATGAGTACGCTTACGGATGTTATAGCTTCTTCTAATGAAATGCAAAAAATATGCACTCTTCAAACATTCCAAAGTCAAGAAAAACAATCAAATCTGTATAATAGACGCCGCTTTTTTCAATTTAGCTGTAAAAACAACGAGAGATCATTTTTTATTCAGTTTTCCTCTTAAAAAGTTTTGCCGCGTAAGGAGCGGCAAGTTTTAAAGAGCAAAAATAATGGCTGCACCTTAACACTTGTCATTCCTGTAGATTCGAGATATGCTACAACCTCTAAGCTTTTTTTGCGATCAATCTTTTTAAGGCCAAACAATCTGTATTTACTTCACTCCGGCTGGTTTTTGCCGAGTACAAAAGGCAAATCACATTCAACAAAACGCCATGAAACGCTAAAGCACCTGCATTCAACTAAAGAATGATGACGCAGTTGCCAAAAGTACGGAAACGTCATGTTCGTATGGTTTTCCCCATTGCTACCACCGGTGCAATGTCAATCGCACACTCTCCAAACAGTCGGGATTTGCCATAGGCTGACAACTCTATCTGGAAGTCATCACTCAGTGAACGTGGTCACCTCATCGGAGGGGTGTCTGTTCCTGGAAACTGAGCAGCAACGCAACTTGCTTGTGACGTTTTCTTCCAGAAAAAAAATATATATTATGTTTATAATTTAGAGGTTTAGAGAGAAGCTCCAATGTTACAGGAGTGCGAGCAGGAGCGCCGTAAGCCCCGCTCAGATGGGGCAGTGCCAGCAGCGGGTCTCAGGTCAAGCTTGAGCTCAAGCCGCGAGTGTAGACATGAATTAAGCGTGGTTTGGCACACATATGTGGTAAAACAGCAAAAAGAGGCGATGCTGCACACCACAAGAGTGGGTTGAAGGAGTTCTCAAATAGTCTCCTGTTCACAGATTGGCAGCCATATAAGAAGCTAAGCAATGAATGCAAACATTTCTAGATCACCATTACTTGGCAGCTCTGTTTTCCTTAACCAGTCGGCAGCGGCGTTGCCAGATATAGGTGAACGCCAAATGTTATACAAAATCCTCAATGACTTTGCACAAGACGTGGGCGAGCCCGAGTGCAGCTCAAATTTTAAATGAGTGACTGATTGTTTAAATTATCTATGCATTATGTACACCCACGTACGCGAATGAATGAGCAATAAGTAATCATGTGTAAGAAGAATATTTAACATGGCATTTTTTGTTTACTCACCTCTTTTATTCAGTGCGAGTTTGGGGTCAAATGATGCTTTACCACATGCTTGAGTGAAAAACGTTTGTAAAGTGTGAACACACGTTTGTAAAGTACTTTACCACATGCTACGGAACTGCAGAACCCACAGAAATTGAATGTTTGGGGCAGCCAAAGAAAAGGGAAACCACGTGTGGAGAAACATCGAGCGGTTTCAGCCGCCATGTAAGCATCACATTTTAGTGCAAATAAAACAGGCTTAAAACAAAAAATGCCATGTTACACAACAAACATCATCGAGAGGCACAGTTGACGACCCGAGGGTCGTCAAGCTGCCTCGAGAGCTGCAAAATCTGATATCGTGTGTAAAGTGCTTCTTGACGAGAACGACGTATATAATTAGTACCCTACCAAGTCAATGAATCTCCTTACTTTGCTTCTGGGAGCTCCGTTCACGCCTGAAGGGGTTAAAAGGGTGGCGTTGCTGACGCCACCATTAGACTGCTTCTGTTGCTGGTCTTGAAACCTTTGATGCTGTGGCTGTTGTTGCTGACGCTGACGACGGCGCCTCTTGTTCTCGCTCATCATGCGCCGGACCTGAAAGAAGCGGTAAAGCTCAGCAATGCCAGGATTCACTGCAAACTGAGGCTAAATAACTTGCCTGCATGTGCACGCGGTAGTTGACATCATGGCCCATGGCCATGTCCTCCTCTTGGACGGCGTGACGACTGTAGGACATGCGACGAGGCTAAAATGAGGGTTGAATACGAGTGTACAACATGAATGATTACATATCACATGTATGTTTTATATATATTATACGTTTAAAGCCAGGCCATTATACGTTTAAGGCCAGGCCAAAGAAGAGACATGCGCGGATAAATCGCTACCCAGGACTTGTGAAACATTAATTGTTCTACGGTGCAATGGCACAACTTCTTTGCCTCGCACACACACGTACTCATACGCTTACTCACCCTGGCCCGCGGCATGAAGAGGTTTTCTGACAGCATGTGCTTGATCTTTGTCTCCGTGAGGTCCTTCTGTGACGGAGTATAGGCCATCTCCTTCATGTCCAGGTTCTCAATGTTGGCCTGGCTGCCGCTGGGGGAAGCAAGTGAAGCACTGTTTATTCGCTACAGACGAAGAAGTCATGTACATACACTCGTCCTGCCCAAACTTTGTTGTGCAAAAAACCAACAGAATCCGTGCAAGGCTATGAAATATATATACGCATGTCCGAATCCCGCTGCCTTCAGATCTTGCCACAAGTCGAATCCCGACGATTGCCATACTCAACACCGTCGAACTTTCCTAGCTGAGTCATTAAAATGGGTTTCTCGTTCTTCATATTGCTCTCCGCCAACTTTCCTACTTAGAGTTGAGCGCAGATTTTTCTCGTCATTGAGAGTCTTTCATGTCTTTCGAGAAGAACTCGATAAGTAGTGATGTTAGGCTGCGCTTATACATTCGTACTTATTTATAAGCAAATGGAAGCAAAATCCTCTTGATACTTACAACATCATGCTGCTGGCGGACCTGAGAGCTGCATTGGAATTACTCTCTGCCATCTCAGCCATGCTCTTCAGTCCCGCGAACTGCGTAGGGTTGCGCTTCATGAATTCGACGGCGTCCTTGTTGGTCAGGTTCTCGAACGTCTCGATGATCTTCGGGTCTCGGTAGTTGTTCTCGCGCAGCAGGCACGGCTTGATGTACTTCGTGTCGAAATACTTGTACATGTCACGCATCCTAGGACGGATAAGATGCAATGTACAAGTAACTACGTTGGAATTGTGTGCCGCCAATGATGAAGTCATTGTGTGGGCGGAGGTTACCTGAGATTTCCCAGTTCTCCGAGGATTCCTTCCATGCCCGAGACGACGTGGTCCATGAATCGTCCTGCTATCCTCTCGTTCATGGTCGGGTCCTTCTCGCTCTGAGTCTTCACGTTGAGGAACTTGACCAACGGCTTGATGGTGATGCCCTGGACGAACACGGTCCAGTATATCACAGCGATGGTTGTTGTTACAAACATTGGAGCATGGGGGACTTTCTGCAAGGAGACTGAACGAGTTTACAGGTGAAATAAGACGCAGATATGCTGAGACTCCCACCTTTTGGTCGATAAGTAGTACCAATGCGAAGGCCACAGCGCCCCTGAGACCTCCGTACATCATGACAAATTGGTCCACAACCTTGAGTTTGTGCAGGCGATAATTATTGGCGATGGCAGACAAGAGAATAACACCTGAAGGACGGTACAAACAGTGTCGATTAAGCACTGCCTCTGATAATTAGGTTGCGATCACAACCAGATATTGTGCGCAAAAGTGTCATTTGTACTAACCAATTATCCTGAATACTGTACAGAATGCGATTGTGAGCGTGACGAAGGCCCAGTCCCACTCGTGGTCGTCGTGAATGGTGGCCACCCCCAGGAACATGAAGATGATCGTCTCTGAGCTCCCGCTCAGCATCTTCATGGCGTACTTCAGCGTAGTCTGAGACTTGGACGAGATGTTGCGTTCCACGTAGTTTTTCATGGTGATGCCGCAGAACGTGATGCTGGAGGTTGGAATCAGGAACTTGGAGAGCAGTATGAAACGGAAGAGCAGCCATGTCCTTACGCTAGAATTCCTGATAAGTGGAAGATCTCAGCATTCAGATAGGACATGTAGGCCATCACGAAGACGAAGAGAGGCTCCAGGACACGTGCGTGGTTAGTAAACCTACGAGGAAGTCCATTAGCCAAAATCCATGTATGTCATCGCGAAGAAATATTTGTCCTGTATTTGCACTGAGCCAACGGACCTCGTGACGAATCCCGTGACATAACCCCAGATGATGCCAATGAAGGTTCCTCCCAGAGCGACGACAAGGAATGACGCGAAGCCCTTGAGTATATCAGTCACGCCCACGTTCTCTTCGCCCATCTCCACGTAAGCCTCAAACATGTGGTAAAGTACCTAACAAAGACAAGGAAATGAGACCTGACCCCTATCACGTCCTTTGGCCCCTGGGTGATCTGCTATAGCCAGCCCGAGTGGGTGGTCTGGGTTGTCCCCGAAACGAGTCAAGTCTGAATCACTGAATTGGTTTTCACTCCAGAATCACATCTGGTCCGGTGGTTCTGACACAATCAATGGCATTCCCCAAAGTGCCCAAATACCCAAGGTCGAGGCTCATTCGTAAGTGGGGGGGGGGATTAATTAGAGGAGTAAATAGCAATAGGATTTCTCCAATTTGTCTATCGCTTGCCGATACAAAAGAAATTTGTGTAAAAAGCAACGACCCCTTACTTGATTACAGCAAATGGGGACTTTTACGTCACATAAAGTAATTTCCGCTGACGTAAAGTAGGGTCTCAGAAGCAGCAGTCGCAGTTTCTAGTGTGGAATCTGCGCCTCAAAATTGGTTGTTCGGCTACCGATGCAGAAGATCGAGTGCATAAGCTCATATGATGGAATGCCCATTCTCACGTTAGCGTGCTCAAAGTGCATCAACCTGGAGAGGGAGGAGTGCAGCTATTTCCACTTTTTTTTTGGAGGTTCTTCTTGATCATATTGGCCCAAAAATTGAGGCCAGGGTTGGGTTGGCTCCCGGCTTCCAGGGCCCCAATTCCGTGGGGAGGGAGGGCGAGACCCCTCCAAACATATTTTGCCAATTTGACACAGAACAACCTACAAAAAGGATGAAAATTTAGCCTGGCCACAGGTCTCCTCTCCAGGTTGCTGCCGTTCAGACATTCTCGGATGAGAGAGATGAGTACTCAATAGCTTGAAGGTCTGTACTCGATCTTTGCGAAGGTAGCTGTGTCAGTTCCCCCCGAAAAGGACTGTGCGGATTGTGCACGGTCAAATATTGGAATCATAACCGCCCTAAGCGAAAAGTCGCAGAAAAAAGCGAAAAAATATTATCCCGCAACGGCTGTTGGCAGTTTTCTGCTGGCTGATATTTTGCTGCTCATGTAACCCGCCACTTTTAGATATAAGGTATATATTTTACTCTGTAGAGAGCACTTGCTTCAGGGGTGCTGGAGACACTCGGGGTCACTGCTAAAAGAATGTAATCCGGGGTTATTATTCGAGACAGGCTGCAACTCAAAGAAAATAAACATTGATTTCCACACTCGATGTCGATTATTCAATGAAGAAGTACTTTTCTGAGTTGCGGAACCAATAAACGGAGGCCCCAACACGGATGACCTCTGGACGAGACCGAACAAGATTGACAGGTGCGCCACAAAAAATAGAAGCTCCTAACTCTTCCGAGGTTAGACTACGTTTAGTGCAATTGCTTGAAGATGCGTCTTAAATCCTGTAAGATATAAGATCTTCACAGGAACACCGCTCATAGTGGCAGTTTAGCTACAATTCTGAGGTCAATCAAAGGGAAAGAAGGAGCACCGCAATGGGTAAGTTCCAATGTGAACCACTTCATCACGCAGTATTTCACTGTGGCAACACTGCTGAGCACCGTGAGGTGTCCTTTGTGCTGTACACAGTGCCTGCAAGAAAGACGTACCACAGTGACTGCGTCGTTGAGCAGTGACTCTCCGAACACGACGATGTAAAGGATCTCGTCGACCTGAATCTCCTCGAAGACGGCCAACACGGCGACAGGGTCGACGGCCACAATCAGAGAGGCGAACAGGAACGTCTCTAGGATGTTGGGAGGGCTATCGCCGAATACGCCAGCCAGGCCGCACGCGTATAGGGACGATCCTGACAATGATGACACACTGTGATTATGCAGCTTAACATCGTAGCCAGAGATCAGTTTACTTACCGATGGTCAGCATGTTAAAGATGGTGCCGACGACCGCCATCAGGAGGATGGTGCCCAAGTGGTCGAAGAACAACCTGCGGAAGGAGTGAAGCTTCTTTCTACAGAAATCAGACCAACTTGGGAGCACTTACCTGTTTGGCATGAAGTAGCCCGCATCCAGGATGATGGGCGGCAACATAAACAGGAAGAAGGTGTCCGGAGTGAGCGTGGTGGGGACTTCGTCACTCGTCAAGATGAGCAGGAAGCCAATCACAATACCCACGACGATCAACAGGCACGACTCGGGGAAGATGTTATGCAACATCGGGGTCATGTGGAAGCCTGAAAGATGTCGAGAAATTGTAATCCTCGTCTAATTCTAGTCCTTGGGGAATTTTTCAAAGAATAACTTTTTCATGTTTCCCTCGCCATCCCCAGATTCCGTCACGTAGCTTTGTCACACAAATGTGGTGAGGCCGAAATAGCCCTCATGAATCTTTCCTTTTTAGTCACGTACTACAAATGAGTGAACGCGCAACGTCCTCTCGCTCAGTTCCATGATTTGCTTGACTACTACACTTTCAGTGCATATTGTGCTTGTTCCATTCCATTCCTGCAAGCATCGCGTCATGCATCCAACGTCGAAGGGAAGCCATTTTGGCCGCATCCGATCATTGTTGCTCCGCAGACCCTGAGTGGGCGCGTCGATTCTACGTGACACAGTACAAAAGGTCCCGGAGAACGACTGGATGGCCTCCGTCGACGTCTTCTTTGCCTTTGGTGCTTCAACCATGACTTGAGTACAACAGAGGAGACTCCACTGCGATAGCTTTGCATTCACAGCCGCGATCAAAAGTATCCGTGACACCTCGAGATTTGCACTCTCGACAATTTCCTCTGCACCTTGTAAAAAAATGCGTAGTAGTGATTGTGGTTGCTCCATCCCTGTGCACACTTGAAAGTCATCTGCAGTATTTACGCTTTCTGTCAGAGGCTCAAAGATGCAACAAGAGAGTTCCAAAAGTATTCGTAACTCTGACATGGCTCGTACGAGATCGGTCAGACAGCGATCACTCATGACGCGGAAGATATTTCTAACGTAACACGAAATGACCCTGAAATCGTGTGTGAAAGTTAAGTTCAGGCAGTCTATTATATAAAGCGCGAGGGCCGTATGTACATCTGTGAGTCTGTCCCGCTTTTCGCGCGAGGACCGTGTGCGAGCTGTGCGTAACGGGCCGGTTGGTCCAGCGAGGGAGGCCGCCAAGCGTATGGACAGCGAGAAGTGCGTGGACAGCATGAAGTGCGTGGAAGAGTAGAGAGACAGACACTAATGGCGCTTTCTAGAATTCTCCCACTTTATATTTTCTCACCCAGCGAAGTGGGTAGCGCGTAGGCTCTAGTATTTTTCTATAAAGTACAGCCATGTAAGATGATGCTGTCGTGGCGCGACGGAGGGACTGCATTTGTTGGCACCACAGCTTTATATAAACTACTGGTTATTGCAGAAAAGGTGCGAATCTTGAGGCCGTGCGAAGACTCTCTCGAGTGACTGCGCATGCTTACAGTGTAGCACAAGGCTGTATCAGCTATTTGCTCAGTGGAAACGTGCCGATTTGCCTTGGCACGAGCACTTTTCCAGCTGTATGGTAAACAAAAAAAGCAGCTGAGAGCCTGTAGTCCCCGGGTATGCAAAAAGTCACCCCAGTCGAGCATTGCATGTCGCAACGAGTCGGAGCCGGGAGAGGCCTCATTCTAGGCCTACATGCAGATGCAGCACTTGACATGATGACAAAGTCAACCAGATTTTGGCAATCATTGCATCTCTTGACATCCCAGGGAACGATCAATAAATGCTGCCGAGGATTTATCATGACACGACCTTTCGGCTCATTATATTTTACACAATGACGTTGCATTCATGAGCCGGAGTTTAACGATTTCAGTAGATTGTTATTCCGAACAAATTGATCAACTCGGCATTACAGGGATGTGCGTAAGTACTGGCAAGCCGGACAGATCGGGCCCTTGCGCTGTACTCGTTTTGTCCTGACTTTGGGTTAATGCGCCACTTTGTGACCGGGGTCACAAAGTGACTACGCCACTGACGGGTTGGGAAATTGGCGTGTGTGATCCCCTCGTCTGACCAGGAAAGTTGCGAGTACGCTTCTTGCAAAAAAAATGCTTTCCTGAGAAGATACAAGTACCCTGCACAGAGTGAGCGACGCTTAGGTTTCCCTTGAAAGTGACTCACAACTCCACTGTATGAGGATGTTATGAAGCGATTTTACATCAATGGAAGGAGGATTATTATAACGTGTATGACTCGGAATGGACTGAAAAAGTACTGGCTCATCACAAGAAGCAGAGGATGGAAACGAGTCAACAGTCAAAGACTTCAATGAAGTGGAAATGCTTCCAAGATGAGAAGGTGAATCAC
>JAAUXU010127284.1_pt1 | contig 13739 bp, 12 predicted proteins | sample 7278151 | NCBI WGS metagenome assembly JAAUXU01 (sample SAMN14350113, study PRJNA611818) | marine sediment metagenome | isolation source: surface marine sediment (1.8m) | place: French Polynesia: Moorea | collected 2018-08 | reverse complement strand
GGGGGGGGGGGGGGCCGGGGGGGGCCGGGGGGGGCCGGGGCGGGGCTGGGCTGGGCTGGATTGGCCTGGGCTTGGCAGGGCTTGACAGGACTTGGCGCGACTGGGCTGCGCTGGCAATGACGTACAATTTATTGTCCGAGAAACGTCAGGTCAAGAAAGCGAATATTGCGGCAGAACCTCGCGAAACTAGAAAAAAGCTGATCCGCGGTGCATTTCGGCACGGCCGAAATTGATCAAGCTTGTGTCTCACAATTGCGCGGAATTTTCAGCCAAGAATTTTAGTAAGCCTGGCGAGAAAACTTGCACTCCGGCTTTTCCATACCTCTTCATCCTTCATTGCAATTTGATCACATTTTGTAAACAACCTGAAAATTCCATTGCACTTTTTCTTCATGCTGCACTTTTTACAGCGTTCTTGTAATCAATTTTTGGCCTTCCCAAAAAAACTTGGTGTGCGAAGCTTGTACAGGGTGGACCAGAAGTAAGGACCATTGGTTGAGTGTCCATGACTCAGCTTCTCAAGCACCCAGAAGGGACAGATTGGCACCAATCAACAGAAGAGATCCGGAGCCTTCAGTGTCAGTCATGATAGCCAACCTCGGGGTTGAACCAGACCTTTTTCAGAGGAGGCTAAAACTTGATAATGCATTTTTCGAACAAAGAACTAGTTCGTGAGAAACTGTAAAAAAAAAAATTGGCAAGTTTCAACACACCGAATACTTTCTGAAAAATTCGATTCCATTCCATTTTTGCTGCAGGTTTGGGACCTCCTCTTCCCATTGGCACCAGTCCAGCCTCTTTAGGCCCTGCAAAAGTCGAGCTATGGATCATAGTTACTTCGGGCCCACCCTGTATTTGGTTTTTTTTTACCCGAAGTTCCTGTGATCCTCTCATCCTTCAACGCTAAATACTTGACCGTATCGAATGCGTTCGTGCGTACATGAAGTGTCACGCTCGAATGAGAAGGGTCTTCGATAAAAAATGGGTTGCTTCTCTTCCCTACACCCTGTAGATTATGCAATCGACTTTTGTCACACAACCAACTTTATTGGCAAAAAGCAGCAACAGGATCAGAGCGGAAGTGCATAAATCTCGTCCCATTTCTGTCGAAAACGTGCCCAGCCTTTCAAGGGCTTTTCTGCTGCATTTTCTCGATCGCAAATCTACAGCTTCGCCTTCACACACAATATGCAAACATTGTCTGCGCCGAAGTCTCTTTTTGTACACCCTGTGCCCGGTCGCTCAGTGCGCACTGCACGTCAAAGCTCCAACAGCCCTGGTTGATCAATGGCTCGTGCTCATGGACGCAGCACGTGTCAATTCCCAGCCTGCCGCCGCTCGTCCGCCCGCCCGTCGGGGGTCTCGTCTGAATGGACACGCGCACAGTGTGTCTGGCAAGCGCCTCCACCCGTCGGAGAGACTCTTTTTTGACTCACACTGTAGCCGGACGCATGAAGATGCGACGACGACTGCACGTTTGGCGCGAAATTGCGTCGTTTGTCATGCTTTCACTGCCGTGTTCATTCTCGCCCACTTTGCAAGGGCCATTAGTTGGCAAAGATTCTCATGACGAGCTCGTTGCAAGTTCAAAATGCTCCTCAGTCTTGCCAGTTTCCATCACGTCCAGCAGCACTCACTTTCCCGGGGGAATCTGCGCATAGACAGGATGTGTGTGCACAGTCAGAGAAAGCCCGCAAGAAAAAGATATAAGGCAAAGCACCGAAATGGCTATCGAAGCTGCTATCGAATAAAGTTAATCTAGGTGTGTCTCTCCCTGCAGCCCTAATCTGTCTGTCTTTCTGTCTCTCACACACACGCACACATGCGCACGCACACATGCAGGTGTGTTCTGGGGATTGGAAAGGTAGATAATTTCTTTCAGAATGAGAAATCAGCTCGGGAAAAGGTCAATGAGAGCAGGAAACGTTACACGAGTAAGTCAGCTCGTTGTTCCCAGATCCAATATCTCTTGATGAAGATGGCGGCGATGGAGAAGGGTGGACGGGGCTGGCTGGGGTGGGTGGGTGGGGGAATTCCGCGTACAACTCTGGGGAAAAGCTCACCTAATGTGACAGCATCTGTCTCCGTTGTTGCTCATATTGATTTTTCTCCTCTACAGGGTGACATCCATTTCCCTCCCTCTCACTCTGTCGTCGCACGTTTCCCTCCCAGCCGCAAAACATCGATTCCGCCGCGTGCTCCCGCGCGACGGAGGACAACTCACGAGTCTCAGTCAACCTCAGACTACTTGCGCAGGATTCCTTCCATCCCAGGACGAGGAAGTCTTGCTCACAGGGCTCATTTTTGCTCCCAGATGTTTTTCCCCCCCACTTTATATCTCTGAGGGGCTCACTTGTAACTAGGACAAATTGACCCTGGCGGGCGAGGACAAGTGGTGGCTCATTTTGAAGCCTTCTCTCTCCACACATTCTCTCTCTCGGTTCTGAGATAAAAACTTGGGAAAGCTGATGCTTGCTAAAAGTGTTAATATTTGAACAAACGCCAAGCTGTCACAGTGTGAAAAGTTTTGCCACATCATGTGACGAATTTGCATATTATAAAAACTTCCGCTTCTTTAGCCCCGAGCGAATTTAGTCCTCTCGCGTGCAAAAAAAAGGAATAAAAGATTCAATTTGTGTGAATTAGAGCATCTGGGAGGTGTTCCCTGCTTGGAACATCCGGGCTAAGTGGACTGTAATTCAACAAAAAGTGCGGCGCTGACCTCCGCGGACCGTGCGAGGAGCCTCCGGCCGTCCTCAGTTGGTCAGCGGATATGCTGAGGTCAACATCTCTTCAGCGAGGCCGACAGCTTCATGCGCTGACCCTGTCTCACTGCTGTCATGTTGGCTCGGGGCTTTGGCGTCTTTAAGCAGATCTGCCACATCCCATATGCAGTGCAGCTCAATGTCACTGATCCACTTTGAGACACCTCTGGACGGCGCAGACGCACTTGCCAACTTTGACCATCGTGTCGATCTTTTTCCCGTTGATGCGCGCTGCTTCAAGCCGTCCCGGCAGGGACAAGACATGCGTCTGCGAGAGCAACTTCAGCAACAAGGAGAGGCTTCGTACTTGCACTGCAACCAGAGGATCTTTTAAAGCGGTTGCAACTTGCCAAGTCGGCAAAGTCTGCTGTGGCAAGCAACAAAGTTCTTGTATGAGTAACTTATCACTTTGTGTGACGCTTCTAGCTGTACAAATACTTTTGATTTCGACCGTATGTAATGCAACAAAGCCCTGAGGCCTCCGTCGAAGTAAGCAGCGAACGTCCTACGATCACTGCCTCCGAGGCCACGGTGAACCCAGAGGGGACGCCCGAAGCAATCGTGTGGGGAACTTGACGGCGTCCGCCCGCAAGAAGTACAAGTCCTGGATCAGGGTGCCGTAGTCGGTAGACCAAGAATGCTGTGAAGAAAGTTCCCTCAAGAAAGTCACTAGGAAAGTCAGTTGACTATCTGTCACTCGCGAGTTCGGTGAGGACGATTGACAACTTGTAGAGGGGTGCGAGCTTCTTCAAGACTTACCCGTCATTGTACCGATGTTCCATAAATGGAGCATTCTTTTGAGCTGGAGAGTGCAACATGCGTTGGCAGAAAATTTATGAGAGCCTCCGAGGAGGTATTTTTGGCAGTTGTGATACTTACACTTCAAGTAGTGATTTTTTCAATTTTTTTTAAAGAAGCTCCCTTTTTTGGGGACTTTTCTGAAACATCCTAAGATTGTGAACCAAATATCAAGGTCAAAGCAATCAGTTGAGTCAGTGCAACTAAAATGTTTTATGAAGGTGGTCAAGCCTAAGCTGACGGGAGACAAAGGTGTTCCAGAAATCCTTTCCAAGTTTCTAGAAAATGAGTTAAACTTTGACGTTCCACAAGTGGGTCATTGGCCACTGGTAGTGAAAAAAGTTGGTTTGTAGCTTCAGCATTCTTCCTGGATTTACCCCCCTTCATTTGTTAGGAAAGTTCAAGGAGTGACATTTACTTTTTTATCCTATATCTGTCATAAGGCACGAGGGCTATATGTACGTCTGTCAGACACACTCATAGCGCCTTATATTTCTTCCTGACATTGAAGATTACGAGCCCCGTGGAAGAAAATTCGTGTGCTTCATCATTCATCAGCATTTAGTGTAGGTCAATCAATTCATCACTCTTCTATCGTCTCATAGGCAATGTTCCATTAGTGGAGTAACCAATACCGTTGGAAGTAGTGTAGGTAGGATCACAATTTTCGGCATGGATGCTTGTTCAGGTCTCCTGCAAAGTCCCTCCCATAACTTTCATTCTTCAGTACCACTCTAACCATGAAGGGCATGATTACGGTTGAACAATAGGACGAGAGTCATCGAAACTCCACCAAAATTGCCCGTCAGTGATCGTCCCTGGGCGCCAACGCTCGCCCTGAAGGGGACAAGTTGACATCTTCGAATATGGCAACTCTGCAATGGCTGCCGGGGCTGCCAAGCCGCCGCCATGGAGGTCGCTTCTGCCCAACGATAACGGGGCTTAAGCGAGTTACAAGTTAACACGTGACAGAAATACGTCAAAGTCAAGTTAGCTCTGTCATCTTTAGGTCTTGCAGCCATGGAAAAGCTGTTGTCTACCGTGGTTGTAACTTCTCAAGTCACTCGCTCTGGAAAGGGTCAACCGAGTCTGCCTCATTGTCCGCACTCCATTTGCACGCAAATCCGCATGAAGATATCGACGCGTAATTTCAGGGATCGTCAACGCAAAAATGATCTTTACTATCACTGGACCATCATATAAAAAAGGGGCCATCATCATCATCATCATCACATCTATCACAGGCAAATTTGCATACCGTGAAGAATCTGGGGAATTTGCAGTCATCATCATTGAGTATATGCATACATTAGGCTAGTTCGAAAAGTCAATTTTGTTTTGTTGCGTCGGAGATTGGCCTCAGGCATAGCCATCAATGGTACAAGGCCTAGGGGTTTTTTTTAAAAAAAAAAGTTTTTGGGCGCACTTTTGAAATAAGAGCTATACATTGCATCGCAGTAAAGTAGCACTTTATTGCTCAAATGTTTTATGTGATTGCATGAAGTTTTCTACGTCGTCCAATCCTGTGGTGCTACAGAATAATAGCTCTCGTAATCCCTACAGCAGGACGAGAAGGGACACCACCAATGGTCATTTCTTCATTCCATTAGACTAGATTGGATTCAAATAGATTATTGCACCAAACAGAGCACCCCACAACAGATTTTAAAGAAATGTCCTAGCCCATTAAGCACGACCTTTTATAAAACTTTGCGTTGAAAGTGTGCAGAGTTCATGAGCTTTAAGAAAAAGCCTTTTTCTTTCTTCTTTCAAAATGTTCTTGACCAAAGGCCAACACATATTTTTATGCATATAATTTTTCAGATAAAGCTCCTTTTGGAACTAGCCTAGTGCGTGCGTGTGTGGGTGTGTATGGGTGTGTGAGCGCGCAAACTTGGAGATTCTACAAGATCCATTGTCAGTGCTTGTAAATGCAACCAAAGGCTTGAACTCTACTCTTTGCATTGGCGTGGAAGCTTTGAAATGTTGGCCAAGACCCCCCTGAGTAAAATGTTCAGCAGTTGACCCTGAGCTTGGTAGCGTCTGCCTTCATCCTTCTGCGCTGTTCGATCCTCTGACATCTGCCACATCTGCCCTGGAAGCAGTTTGAGTGGTAGCAAGCACCACATCTGCCACATTGGGCCACCAGAGGGCTGGAGGAGAAGGGGAAGAGGACCTCGTCGGAGTGGCAGCCTTCACAAATATGGCCTCGCAGGTGGCAAGACTGTTGGAGGAGTCACAATAGAAAGAAAGAAGAATTTCAACTCGTCACAAGTGCAAAGAGTAGTTCTACGTTCGTACCTCGCAGGTCCTCACGTGGTCCTTGGCCTCCTCGACGGCCTTGCACAGTCTTTTGTTGTACGTCCCAAGCTTGATGGCGCACAGCTCGCTCAGGGTCAGGTTGGGAGAGTCCAAGTCAGCAAAGGCCTCCACTCGAATGACCAAACTTTGTGGGAAAGAAGTCGTGCGTATCTTTCGTGACATCCAGATAATTTTTCTACTTACTCTCTCAACACATCTCTGTTGCTACATGTGAGCACGTACGGGAAGACCGAGGCCGCCTCTTTCCTGGCCTGGAGGGCCTTCCTGAGTCCCGCCACCTTCCGCACCAGCTGGGGGTTCATGGTCTCCAGGTCGAAGAGCCTGGAGTGGCTCAGGGAGAGGATCACCGAGCGAGCAAAGCTGGACACCGGCTCCCTGGGAACAGAGTGACAGTAGGTCAACACCAATACGGAGGAGTCTCTTGGCTCCTTACTGTGAAATAGGTTGTCCAGATGATTCTTCCTTAGAAAGAATCATCTGGACAACCTATTTCACAGTAATAGTAAGGATCTCCCAAGGAGCACTCGAAAGCGGTTCACTTCAGAGCCAAACAACAGGTTTTTTGCCCAAGTTGAGCCCAAATGGTATCTTATCCTACTTTTTTACGCTTAGAAAAACGTACACGGACAGCCATAATTATTAGGATGCTCGCTGGCAGTGGCAAATTGAGCGTGTGTCGCAAAGTTGCACCCAAGTCAACCTTAAATACGCTAGTTTGCAAAAAGAAAAAGAAAATACTTTAAGTTAGTGAGGACATCCAATGATGCAAAAACTGTCCCTGTGGCAGCTGTACTAATAGAGCTCGTTCAAACGTTGCAGCGTCTTAAGCACGTAAGTGAGACATATGCAAAATTGATGGTGCTGTCTTTAGTAAGCAATGTCGTAGAGAAGGAAGTAAATAACTGAAATTGCTGACGCCTCAAGCTTTGCAACAAGTCTGGTCCCTAGTGTTAAGAAAGTCAGCTTTTGTCAGATCAGGGAGGCGCTGCTGTGTAGCTTAAAGTTCTGTTACTGAAATTTTAATGTGAAATTTTTACCCAGACGTCCGAAAATGAGTAAGAAAGAATTTATTCTTAATACTTTTTTCTTCTTACTCCCCTACATGTAAAGCGAGACGTTTTTTTCGGCCATCCCAATAATCCCGCTACTCACTGTTTGTCTCGCATGATGCTTTCCATAAAAGACCCTGTTCTTTATGTATGCGACACTAGTATAGTTCAGACTTGCAGAAGAACCTCCTATTGCTTCCTTAGGGCTACTGAACTTTCGGCACAACAAGGCTGATGTGAATAGTATTTTGCGGTGTGGCTACAGGGCTACGGTGTGGCCATTTAAAAGACGTTAAAATGCTTAAAGAGAGCCCAGAAAAGTTCACATATTTAAAAAGATACTTTCCCGAAAAGTTTTCCCGAACTCTATCCGTCAGACAAACATCCTCAGGTAAACTTTCCTGTCACTACCAGGTCCTTATCACTCAAACATGATACATCCAGCAAAATGACATCTCAAAGTTACGACTCTATACTGAAAGTTTGGGAGAAAGTACATGATTGTCATAAATCCCAAACTGCTCAATCGAACGAAAGTCAAAGGCTAAGAGTGTTAGAGCAGACGAGGCTTAATATACATAGCGGGATCCCTCCTCTAGATTGATGGATAGATAGCTGTGAAAGTGCCACAAATTTGAATTTTTCCTCATTTCACTCACTGTCTAAAGCTCCAGCGCTCTACTATGTTTGCCGGTATGATGCTCTTCTCATTTTTGTGACACCCTGTGCAGAAGAACGCACCAAAGTAGGCGCAGCGCCGGAACGTCTTGGCGTACTTCTCGCTCACAGAAACGCCACAGCCGCGGCAGATAAAATTCTGTTCAAGAACGCCCACAGAAACCCTAAAAAAACACAGAAAAAGGTTGTTCTCACTCAAAAACTCAGTCAAGTTTGCGCTCTTCATTACTTTTTCTTCTGGTGGATCTTGAGTATGAGTTGTGGTCTTGGAGGTGCCCAATCCTCGTTGCCCCGCAGGTCACTCAACAGGTCCGAGCAGCTCCCGGGCAAGGAGATCACGGACTGCAACAGATTCGTAAGATGAAGAAGTCGTTGAGGACCCATTGGCAACTTTTAGAGACTCCTTCAATGCTTATTCACGTTTGCAGACAAGCATTAAACTTTTTTCCTAAGGTGTGCAAGCGTCTGCCTACGGTTATGAGGAACTGAGTTAGCAGAATCTATCCTGAAAGTTATCTGAAAGTCTCTCGTGACACGGATTGAGCATGATCAAACTTTCCAAGTCTACACAATCTTAGCTGTTGCTCACTTCTCGCTCAGGCGGCTGATCCGTGTCTCCTGCGCCCACCAACCAATCCAGATCAGCCACCCTGGGGACAGGCAGCTCCCGGTCCTCTCTGCAGATGGCGTTGAGCAAGGAGAGCGCCAGCGCCTCGGCGGTAGCGCCTTTGACTGCCCCACTCGGCGCAGGAGGATCCAGACTGCAGAGAAAAGCTTTTTAACCACATTGTGCTCGATAGAACAGACTCCTGAGGTACCAAGTGCAACTAAGATTTGAGTTGAGATGACAAGCAACGATCACCTGTTCTGTTCCTCGGTAGCTTCCTCCTCATCTGACAACTCGTCAGAGAAAGTTGGGCTCGTGACGCCGTCTTCTTGAACTTCCAGGCGTCGGAGTCCAAGAACTAAGAAGTCCCGACCCTCTGGGTCCAAGTTGTCGCTGGTAGGAAGGATTTTCTAACAAGCGGACAAGTTTGAAAGTAAAAAAAAAAAAACTTCTTTTCCAAAAAAACATCTCTCTCAGATAGTACCGGCAATTTCGTCCTCTTCTCAAAGTTTGCCTGGTTGATGGCCTGCATGACAGCCTCTGACAGGATGAGGTGCGCGTTCTCGCGGTCCAAGCGAGCCTGGTGACGGCTAAACTCACCTGAAGAATGTAAAAATAAACTTGTGACACTTAACTCCTTTTTAAAGTGACGTCACTTCCATTCGTGCAGTCATAATAGCTCCTCAGATACTGAACTTGCCGTAAGTCATTGACGTCGAGTGCATTTACTGGGTACAGTTCTAATTTTTTGATGGGGATTTTTGGCCAGAAAGTCATTCCTGCACTCAGTTTCAAAAAGGCATGAAGACAAGAATGTGCCAGTTCTTCTAGAGGAGCCAGAGCATCAAAATGGCCAGTCACAAAGTCGCTCAAGATGCTGTGTCTTGTCAACCACTGTCGGGGTGACCGATTTCACCCGCCGATTCCACCGCAAAAGCGGTCATTGCGGCGTAGGGAGCCCATTTTACCCCACTGCATTGACTTACGGCCAGGTCTGTAATAATCAGGACTGCAATTACCATCAGCAATGTAGCTGGCCAGTGATTGTTGCCTGCTCCTTGGCCTTGGAGGTCTCCATCCTCCAGCTGGAGGCGAGGGAGGATCCGCAGAGAATGGCTCTGACGAGGCCACCGACAACGGTGGCGAGGAAGACAATGACGGAGAGAAGACAGAAGGCTGAAATTATTGGGTTTCATGACCGGTAAAAGGTCCCTTGTTGAAAGACTCACTCTAGCCTGGTGAATTTCCACCAGGAGTTCCTCTTCCTCTTCCTCTTCCTTGCTCTTGTCATTGACCAAGTAGGACACTGTGTCCGACGACGACCTGTGGTGAGTCTTTCTTGAAGCTCTCGTCGGTCTTCTCTGGGAGGAATCGCAGCAGCTCGCAACTCTCTCCATAGAGGAACCAGAATCTGCCAGATCAGGGCACGAAGTGCAAGCGGCAGCGGACTCATCTGCACATGCAGACTTGCTCAGATCTGCATTTGAAGACGTCTGCTGTGACTTCTTTGGTCTCGCCCCTAACCGCTAAGGAACAAGAATACAACTGTATATAGGAGAAAGTGACGTCGATAAAATGCAGTAGAGATGGCAAAAACGTCCGTTTAAGTAAGTAAACAGCAAGAAGTTCTCATTACGTACATGACTTTGTACCAAAAATATGCACTTGGTATCATGTGCAGGGCTGAAAGGAGATTTGACTTCCAATACTATAATTTTTCAGTAGCTTTATCATAATTAACAAATTTCGGGATTCAAGTCACCAAAAAGGGCGGTGATTGATGATCCTGGCGAGTCTGACTTAGCCTGGAGTCAATCTACATTTTACATTTTGACTTGAAAATTAACCTGAAGATTGACTTAATTTCAGTGGCAGGCCCATTGGATGCGAGTCAAACTGAGTCATTTTCCGGATTCGCCGACGTCAGGTCTGAAAGCTACATGCGCTTTATGAGGCCAAATGTACAATTTTGCTCAAAAAGCGCAGAAAAATGGAAATTCTTTTTATGAAACGGAGCCATGATTACGCAAAAATTGTGTAAAAACTGTTCATCCTCCTGTAATGATACAAATGATCACAATCATTGAGCCAAAGACGTGAGTCTTCGACAAAAATGTCACTTTCTGGCCAAAGGGTGTTGCTTTTACGTGATACTTCAAGGCATATTATGAAATTTTAGCAAAATGTGTGACAACTACGCACGTTATGCGTGATCTTGGCTAAAACCAGGAAATAGTGAGCGTTTCATTGTACCAGAAAATCTAATTTTGCTGTCTCGTTATTAGAGCGTTCAGAAACACGCAAAAAAGCACCACTTTGGCAAAATTTCACCCAAAGAATAAAGCGAAAAAGTTGGAAGCTGTTCTTTTTCTGGAAAAAGGACCTTAGGTAGAAGCAATCCAAAAAGTACTTTGCTGGTATCGCAAGTAGAGGATGGTTCTTCTGGCTATATCTGAAGCTGTAGTAATAGTAATCTTACCTCTCTGATTTCGCCGGCCGCCTGCTGACTTGGAGAGGACCATTGCCTTTGCAGAGCCTGATCAAGACACGTCTGGGTGCAGTTTTCCTCGGCCAAGATGTGGGACTCGAACTTCTGCATGAGATTTGTCCTCCCCTGCTGCTCCAACAACCTCCACTTGCGCATGATACATTCGCGAAACTCCTCGTCTACGAGGCCGCAATTCGTCAGGCTCTAAACAGAAGGAAAAAAACGCAAGTTCCAAAAATTTGCACATTTGTTCATCACACCTGTTTTTAATTCACTACATGTAAAAGCTCTAACCGCCCACTTGATGCCGAAGTCTGAGAAGCCACGTGCATCCTGGGTCTCCAGGTGGGCCAGGACAGCAACCGCGCAGGCGCAGAGGAAGCGGGACCGCAGGACGGCGCCACGATCAAAATGGGGACGGACTTCAAGAGGATCACAGAGCAGCAGAGCCAAGGTCTCCGACAAAGAGCAGTCAAGCAACCTGGAAGGAGAAACAAGTACGATGTAACCCAGAGAATGTCAACCCCCTGTAAAGTCTTCGTCATTATCCACCCTGCACAAGAGCATATATCCCTCAATTTACCTGAATTGATACACCTTGTGCAACAGGAACGTTTTGAAGACCTTCTGTATATATTCTAATGCAATGAAATTGGTAGCATAAAGAAGAAACTTCCTTTGTGTCCCCTAGGTACAGCATGAAGTGTGTGGTCATTCAATGAAGTACCTGTCCTTGAGCCACTCTTTCAGGCTCCGCTCGCTCTCTGGGGGACTTTTGATTCCCAGCTTGGTCAGTCTGGCAGCTATGAAGGGAACGCAGTTCTCCTCCTCGTCGGAGCTGCTGGAATCCTCCACCTTGAAGCGAATGGAATCCTGATGGAGCAAGCGGTACTTTAAAGAAATAGAGATTCCCCAGGAATAAATATTCCTCACCCTCCTTTCCTTGCCTCTTCTTGACCTTTTCTCTTTCCTGTAGATAATTCTGTGCCTGAGCAGATCCAGGAGAGCTCGGCTGAGTCTGGAGATAGCCCCGGACAGCGCCGAGACTTGGCAGTAGAGCGGACGGCCGCCGCCGAGCAGGAGGAGCACGTCCACGCAAGACAGCTGAAACATCAATGTGACTGATACGTAGATCGTGTGCTAGAAAAACGCCTTCTTGAACATGATCCGCCCACTCACCACTTGTCCCATGATCCTCATCCTCTCCTCCTTGTCTCTGTCTTCGAGGAGGACGTTCTCCTCCTCGTCCTCGTCCTCCTCGCACTGACCATGACTCTGGTGAGGAAGCCATCGAGACTCCATCAGGACCATGTCTGGCAGAACAGTAACAAACTTCACCTTGCCCTATTTGTCAACCAGACGTGCTTGTGACCAGCTGAATTTTCCCAGAAAATGCCAAAGACTAAGCCTTAAATAGTAAAACTTCACTCTCAGCTGTTGTCCAGTGTTGCCAGTTGGTAACGCGTCATCACATCCATTAGGCCAGGGAAGTCGGTAAGACAAAAACAAGTGGTCTTTAGCCTTCAAATGAAACGACGGCCATGACTTCATGTCCCTTCAGCCGCAAAAGTCTGGTGCTTGCTTGGAAAAGCCTTTTCTCCACCTCATGATCTCCTTCACTGACAGTCGAGTTATTTTTTCTTCTTCCTCTTCGACTCTCTCACCCTTCTCCAACGCCAACGCAACAGAACTCGCTGGCCTGGATCACTCACAGCAGCACGCATCATGCAGGTAGTTTAGCTGAAGCCGGTGTGTTGTTGCAGCCGGAGGAGAACTTGTCGACTGACTTCCTTTGCGTTGTGCTGGACACGCCAAGCCCTGGCTCAACATGACGTTTAGAGGTGAGTCAGCGGATCTTCTCCACTCACATTGACCAATGCCAAAATCGAGGATGAATGGGCAGTCTCGGGACGAGTGCACGAAACCTTGTTCTTCACCCACGTCAGCCACACGTTCGTGGTCCATGACCCTCCTTCCCGGAGGATGCATCGGCCGCGCTGGGCAAGAGCTAGGCTGAGTTCGAGCTACTTTTCTTTCTTCACACCGAAATCATCTAAGCAAGAGTAAAGGATGATGACAGATGAAACTTGACATGAAAACGCTCCAGGCTTTTATATTGCTTTTGTGTGGGAGGAAGAAAGTACCTTCTTTGCTGTGGTTTTAAGCTTTAAGCTTTTGCGAGAAAGAAAAACTTGAAACCCGACCCTCGCCAAGCACCCAAGCTCCACCGGTGTCTTCATGTGGTTATCACTACTCTGTTTCTCTCTTCAGTATTGGCCATCTTGACTCTGGTCCTGCCACTGATCTGCAGATGTCACGAGGACCATGGTCACAGTCACGGAGAAGATCCCAAGTATCGCTGGTCCAGAGAGGCCAACACGCGGGTAAGCAAAGACAGCTACTTTGTTCCAGGGATTCAAGCTGAAATTCCGTATCTGTCTTATCAGCAAGAAGATGAGATCATGGAAGAGGAGATCATGGAAGAGGACATTGTAGAAATTCCGGCTGGATTTTCCGAAGAAAGACCAAGTAACTGCATTGATCAGCGTCAACAGCTGTCATTGTTTGCTTTTCTGCACGCACAACAAATAAACCCTATTACGCAGTCCATGGTCATAGCCACGGAGGACATGGGCACAGCCACGGAGGACATGGCCATAGCCATGGAGGGCACGGCCACAGCCATGGAGGGCACGGCCACAGTCATGGAGGGCACGGCCATAGCCACACACCCCAGAGGGAACCCACTCCTGAAGAGAGAAAGAAAAACAGAGAGAGGCTGCACAAAATCTGGGACGACGACGAGGATGAGGATGAGAGGGCAAATGCGAAGTAAAACTTAATAGCATTACCTGTGATAGTTAAGATTTTTAAAGTGTTGCGATTTTTTTAAAGGCAAATGGTTTGGCTGTACGCGTTGTCTTCCACTTTAGCCATCAGCCTTGCTCCCTTCATCATCCTTTTCTTCCTTAACGTAGACAACAGCAAGGACCACGAAGGAACACTCAAAGTGCTTCTTGGGTACGTACATG
>JAAUXU010149676.1_pt1 | contig 13742 bp, 11 predicted proteins | sample 7278151 | NCBI WGS metagenome assembly JAAUXU01 (sample SAMN14350113, study PRJNA611818) | marine sediment metagenome | isolation source: surface marine sediment (1.8m) | place: French Polynesia: Moorea | collected 2018-08 | reverse complement strand
TTTTTTTGGGGGGGGGGAGGGGGGTGAATCTTAGGTCAAATTTTCAGTGAAATTATGGGGTGCATTGCAAATAACCATAAAAGGTCAAAGTTTTTCACAATTAACAGCGTCGCAGTTAATTTTAGCCCCTTTCTTGAGTACGCCCAGGAGCTACCAAGTTTCTGTTTGTTTTACTCTGTTTTTTATGGTTGTTCTGATGTAAGTAAGTTGACAACTGGCAGTTTAGTCCAGTGAGGAGACTCGACCAGAAAATCACCAGAGGAGAGTGGAGCCATGGACTAGAAAGTGCTACCACGACATTTATACGTACTAGTACTGTCTCATGAATTGCATTATACACATCGACACGATCAATGCAATGCACCAACCAGTCAACAATGGCATTTTATGTGAGTCTTTGCTAAACACGGCAGGTTTGGCGAATTTCTGTCAAAAATGGCACTTCAGGTGAAAAAATAGGTTTTGGTGGTCACTTAAAATCTCGGAGTCTAGTTATGAGTCAACGAAGAAACCCTCAATGTGGTCAGAACTCGCAAGACCAAAAAGCGTCAGTGGCCATGACAGCCTAATGACAGTGACATAGGAAGTGATGACCTCGGTGATTCAAAGTGGCTGCAGATAGTAGATATAAAACCTTGTAAGTGCGAGAGACACGTGAGCTAAACTGAGAGGACTTTGTGTCAATTTGTGTGAAAAGCTCGAGCCGTGATATTTAGTGTTTTATCTTTAATCTTTTCAAAAACTTTCACTTAAATAACTTCGTGTCAGCCGATTTTTCTCGCGAGGCAAACCCCAAGCACTCAGAGGGATCTCCAGCAAATCTCCTGTACTTTGATGCAGGAGTGTTTGAGTCCATAGGGAGCATGAGATCTTGATTGGAGAGGACATCTAGGCTGACCAAGCGGCCATTGTGGCCAAGCAGGATCATGTACCTCCTTGACTGTAAGTTACAGCTTCTGTATAGTTCCTGTCAGGCCATGATAGTTTTCTTCAGTTGAAAGGGTAAGTGCGTTAGGGTATCAAAGTTATTCTAGCGATTGCATCAATGAATGCTCCACTTGTGTGATGACTCTCACCGCCATGAAACCTGTTGAAATGCCTTTGTAATGAAGTTATTCCGCTGTGCCTCGCGGTCAAGGGCAGAAAAGTTCTTCTAGGTAGTGTGTGGCATAGTGCAATGGAGGGCTGTGAAGTCAGGTGGAGAGATGGTCATAAATAACCCAGGAACAGGGCTCAACGGTTTGATATTGACTTTGTGCTTGAACGATTGATATATTCAGTTAGTTCTACCTGCTCTGGAAGCAGTCAGCTGCCCTCGATGGGGTAGGAGGGGGGAGGGGGTGGTGGAGACCCGAGAAGGTCACATCACCGAGGAAAACGAGGAAAAAAGAGAGCACGTTACGGCCGTGCAATTTGTAATTTAACGCACCTCAGTCAATACAGTGGTACTTTTTCTCCCGACTTTTTTAATGAGGTGCGTCATAACCATATGTAAACAACTAATTAGCTCTCTCTCTCTTTCGACCTGCAGCGACCTCGTGTTCGTAAGATGCTATTTTTGCCAAAAGCACGTCGTAATGTACTATATTTCCTACTCACTAATGCGTAGACGATGTCTACTGACTCATTTTGAGAATATGCGGGAGCGTACGTACACTATTTGTGGAGAAGTGAGTGTCTTCCTATGTTCTGGTCTACCTATACCAACGACGAGACGCAAACTCTGTTGATGTTTTCAGTGTGCGAGGAAGGTGGAGACTCTTGGCGATACAGCCTGAGGCCTTGCTGCGAGTCTGCCTTTTTATCCGTGTTCCACGAGTTCCGCGAGGATCTGACGCCCGTCTTAGTTGGAATCCTCAACGACCACAGCGGGTCGATCCCCCCTGGAGACTTGCAAGCCATCCTGAGGAAGGACGCAGTGTACAACGCCGTCGGACTGGCTGCATTCGATCTCTACGACGAGGTAGGAGATAAAACTGCTTGCGCGGGTGGATGTGTGTGTCGGCGGCGGCCTCATTGACGTATGTGCTACATACATTACATAATTGCATATGCATACGGTATGTGTAAGGACGTGAACTACGTAGACGAGCCTGCGAATTGCGTATCGCAGTGGTTATTCTAATGGCAGCGTGTATGAACAATAACAAGGCTAATGACGTAAGTCGCTACTAAGACCGTACGTGTGTTCCACTTTTCTACATTCTTCGGTTGGAACCAACCTACCTTGGCAAACTGGGGACCAGGGTGTTATGTGCCTATAGTAGACAGTCCTGATAAATGCATGTCCAGAGTGCCGTTATTATTTAGACTGGGAACAACTGAGCATATCAGTCTTCTAACAGAACATAGGCCCTCTTGTAACTCGAGCCTGTGGATTTTGTCTGCCATCTATGTTGTGCAATGATTGCTGAATAAGTGAGAAGGTCGTCTGCCTCAAAAGTCATGGCCTTTTTTCCAGCTCTTGTCAGCTTTCTTTCGGTCGTGCAATTTGATTTGCTAAAACCCCTCTACTTCACGTTAAAGGTCACTTTGTGTCCCGCCAGACTTCGTTGGTGTGGACGCTGCCGCGTGTCATTTTGGCGTGGCAGACAACATGCGGCGGCAACAGGAGCATCTTGCATAATTTCTGCCATTGATTCTCGTCATTAGGGCATTCCGCTGATAAAGGCCGACACTCTTAAGTCACAATTGAGCTCCACGTATAAGTGTAAAAATCCTCTTTGAACATTACACTTAAAAAAATACTTCAGGTCGCATTCAAGTGGCAGGAGCAGATGGGGATCCCATGCCATCAGGAGGTGGAGATGAGAACAGCTTTGAAAAGACTAAAAAGGGATTTGATTCCTGACTTTTTCCGCCTTTTTTTCTTCAAAAAATAAAGAGAAGAGAAGTCGGAGACAGGACTCTTGCGCAGTTCCCTCGTACATTGATTTTCAAAGCAAGCGTCTAAACAGCGCCGTCAAATTTAAAGCGCCATAAGTTTACAAATTCATGAAATTTTCTGTGCAAGAGCCGCCTTCTATACGGAATATAGCATGGAAGCCATAAGTGCTACCGCTGACTAGCGCCACATTTCAAACAACAATTTGTCATTCGTGACAGTCACGATGACCAAATTATCGGCGCTTTTTTGTGCTTAAGTACAGTCATTCGAAAAGTGGCACCAAAAGCTTTAGTACTACGGTTGCATGTGAAAAGGGAGTAACGCTGACACAAGCTGATCTTTGCATACGCTTTGAACAATGATGCTGGCTGACTTTGAACTTTTTCGCAAGCAGCATCTGTTTCCTTTAGCACACAATGCGGGGCTTAAGTTATCTCGCCGGAAAATATTGAGAGAACCCATGAATAGTCCTTAATCTCCGAGAAGTTAAGAGTGAAATATTCTGCGTGAGTATGTGTCGGGACTCATCTGTTTGTTGGTGAGAACTAAAGCAGAAGAAAAAAAGATATGCTGACTGGCATAGATGTACATTTTGACTTTCTGGGGTCTTCGTCATGCACACATTGGAACTCGAGCATACGTGACACAGTTCTAATGCGCACCAAGTTGAACAGAAAATTCTTTTCAGTTAAAAGAACACCTTCGACATTGTACAGAAAACAGTATGGCAAACAAATTTCTGAAAGAAGCAAATGAAGCTATTAAACAAAGTTGAAGAATTGATCAGGAGGTCAAACATTTCACGTCAGACCTTTTTTGTCCGGCATACCAACATTAGCACACAGGATTGTGAAATAACTCTGATTGGGCCGCCATCTGCAGCTACATTGATATCCCTTTCATTTTTTCCAATCCTTGGAGAGGAAAATGTTGTCGGTTCGGGTAGGTGAAAAATTATTTGTGCTATGGTGAAAGGTACAGCCTCCTATCGGCGATCCAGACCCAAATCTCAAAGTGAACTCAAAGGGCACATCCTAGTGTGCGTGAGGAAGCTGAAGTACCCCAGAGTGCTGATTTTCCTGTGCAAACTCTAGTAGGCATTTTGTGGCAGAAAGTTGCAGGTTGTGGCAAAAAAGTCAAGAACCTTTAGCTTTTTCATCTCACGTTCCACCCTTTGGCGGAAATTTGTTTGCCAGACTGTTCAGTGGGTGATCTACTGCTCCCGTGACCAAGCGAGGACGCGTTGAATAATAGAGTTGGCTTCGTTATGACATTTCCCCTACGTCCTAGAGATTTGGCATTTCATATATTATGTACACGAGAGATGCGCAATATTTCCTCCATTGGGTAGTAAGAAATAACCAAAGCTAGTGTTCTTGACAGGCGTGACAGTGTCTTTGACCTTCCTACTTCTTAGAAGCCACGACCTCGCACTGACGTTACGTCAGCGCGCGCCAAAGTTAGCGCCCGGTGCCTTTGTCTGCGTTCTTTTCTCATAAAATTAACGCCTCTTCTCTGCTATTGCTTGGAGCTGTTTCTGAGTTATTTTATAATATGATGCACGTATGTGAGAAGGAAACGCACCTTTTTGATTGCGTTCTAAAGCGTGCTGCTGCGTACATCTGAGGAAGATGCGCGAGCGTTGTTGTACGTTCTATCCGTGAACCGTGAGCTGCTCTGCGAAGAACGGTTTGTCTCTGAAGAGCAGGGAAAGCGCAGGGAAGAGCAGAAGAAGAGAGAGAAGAAAGCTGCTGGAGCGTCCCAGTAATGTATGGAACCTTCAAGAACATGAGCGCTATGGACAAGGAGTTGGTGGCACTGTAAGTGATCGTTGCCATTCATAAGTCTCGGCCACCGTTGCATTTCGTGAAGCAAAGAGTTCCTGATTAAGGTTTCTTGCATTTTTGAGATTTCTTCTTTTGCCTTTCGTTTCTGACGAGTCTTGCACACCAATGTTCTGATAAAACCGCGCCACGTTGGGCAGAAAAGTTATGTGCCTGGTTTTTTTCTGAAGGATTTTTGTCTTCAAAGTGGCTGCTCAAAGGCTGTGACCGTTACCTAAGATTCTGTGAGCAGAATTTTGGCTTCTTTGGCGTGGAGGGCAAGCCTCTGTAAACATTGAAGGTAATTTTGCACAATAGTTCAAGATTGGGCTCGTTAGTAGACCGAATCGGCGAAAAAATCGAGCTTCTTGAACACAAATTATCTGGTTTTTTCTCTTAGAGCCAATTACGTTACGTAAAGAACTTTCCTGCGGCTTCCCAGGACTCCTCCACATGAGTTCATTTCTTGCTCACTCGTTGGAGCTAACTGGAAACAATATTTCATTTCATGTGGTGTGCAATTGGCTTCAAGAAAATGACTCATTTTTTTACCATTTCTCCTTGTTAGGATAGCTGGATTCAGCGCATCAAATGAAAAGAATGCCAGGTAACTTTCATCTCTTCTTCACTTTGCCTGTCAAGATAAGAACATCTGCGTGATTCCTTGACTGGTGCATTGTTCCTGTTTACAAGTCAGAGTTCTGTGCTTTTCCTGAACTGCCCTTGTTCTATGTTTTAAGGCTGTATTAGGCTAAACATAGTGGGCTTTACCAAGATCAGCATAACTTTGGTGCAGGATTCTGATGCTGAAGGCGTCTTTTATCCGGTGATACCTATATCTGTAGACCATTGCTACAGTACGGTATACCTTTCGTGTGTGTAAGCGTGTATATATATGGGTGTGTGTGTTGAGAGAGGATGTAGCAGACTTCTTCGGTCTGCTTACATGCCTAGTTTATTGTGCATGATATGCAGAGAGATAACTGTGCTGGGATCATGACACCACCCATGAAGACGCTGATGGTAAAATGATATACGAAAACTTGAAGTGTCCAGTTCTTGTTATTGGCTATGAGAAAGGGGGGTGAGAGAGAAAGAGACAAGAATTACTTTTTGAAAGCAGTGAAGTCTGAGCAAAACCTCCCCAAAGAACATCGCAAGGTATCAGTACATAGGATAATTGACACCGCTGAAGTGGTGATGAAGAACAAGCTCTCCTGACGTTTTACGACCTTATTCAACAGCTTGGACGATAAGGAGCTGGAGCTGCTCATGCGAAGCTTCCAGGAGGAGCAGCTTGCAAACCCCTCAGAAGGTCCAGTCATGCTCGCCGCGTCTCTCATCGGCACGGCTATGAACGTCATCTGCCTTGTCATGCTCTATCAACCCTGCAACTTCAGGATGTCCCACGACTACATCTTCTTGTTGCGCGCTCAAGCACTTCTGGACTTACTCTACCTCATCATCTCAATACCGCAGACCTCAATCATTCACCTTCCCAATTTCTCCGACTGGATCTTCCGCAGCTTCTATGCCTGTCAAGTCTTAACGTGGATCTTCCCATTGGTGCAGATCACGTTGACGGGGTCCGTCTACGTCACCCTGGCGTTGGCAGTCGAGCGCTACCTCTCTATACGAGAGCGTTCGCAGAGGCCCAACGTGACCAGAGCCTTCCCTTGCCAAGCTGTTGTTGCTGCTGTCATAATCTTTTCCGTGGCGATCAATCTGCCCAGATTCTTTGAGATGGAAGTGGTTCGAGAGGTAAGAGCCAGTGTGCGTGGAGGCGTGCATGCATACTGGGTGAGAGTGTGCTTGTCGCTTCTAAGTTCTTGAGCACTGTACTTACTGTGTACTGTGCACCAGATCCAACTTAATTTGCAGGACAACAGCCGCTACGTCGTAAGACCAGCAGCAAAGTTTAACACGCGGGACTACTTCATCGTGAACAACGTGCTGTGTTCATTCCTCTTCACTCTCTTCGGCCCATTCCTGATCCTTGCAACGCTCAACGGGTTTATTATCAAGCGCTTGAAGCACATCTGGGCCCAGCGGACCAAGATGGGGCTCAAGGAGAAGAGGAACATGTGGGCGGCCTCCTCACTCGCCGTCGTTGTCGTATTGTTCTTTGCGTGCCACTCTTTGAAGATTGTCATCAGTGGCTATCAGGCAAGAGTTTCATTAATCAAGTACGCTCACTTGTATCCATGCTGGGCATGCGTACTTGTGTCCGCATTTTTCTCACATCATAGCTATATGGATTCCATATGACAAAGTAGGATCCGATCAATGATATATTTTTGTGGCTGTCTTCTGCACGATCCTGCGTGTACTGTACAAACGCATTCTCTGTATGCATCGAGAGAGAAAGAGAGCTTTCTTGACGAAGCTAGATAGATGCTGGTTCTACGGTGTGGAAAGGCTATTTCTGTGATGATGGATGAAACAATCTATGAAAGGAGACTACTGGGAGTCCCCTCTCTCCTTCTTTCTCTTTTGCTTTCTCCTGACTGGACGCCTCTCACATGGTCGGCCACAATTTTTTAGGCAAATACTTGCACGTCCAATAACACTTCCAGTAATACTTTTATGCTCGGCATTTCTGTCATCGGCTAACTCTACCTTGTAGGTTTTCAACTGGATTGTTTCTAACGAAGCCAACAAGAATAATGCCACGTTAACAGCGAATACCACCACGATAGCTGACGTGACCACAGTTGCCAGTACGACCTCGGAGGACGAGTTGTTCTCAGAGGCCTTGGAAGCCAATGTGACCGTGGAAGCAAACAAGACGATGGAAGACATGTTGATAGCACAGTTCTACAAGCCCAGGTGGTCGCATTGGGTTGAGAACTACGCTTACGCTTCGCACTTGTTGCTGGCCCTCAACGCTTCCGTCAATATTCTTATCTACTGCACCTGTGACCAGAGGTTCTATAACGTGCTTAAGGCGAAAATTTGCTGCTGTTTGTCTCTACTTCATGTGGGGGACGAGCATAATGTGTCACAGAAAGGAACAAATAACAACGGTGAAGAGGACTTGGACGAGGAGGATGAAGAGTCACCAATTTCCAAGGTGATCTTAAAGGTGATGCGCTGGTGTGGACATAGCGACGACGATGAAGATCCAAGCGCTAAAATACAGGAGGAAGAGGCTGGAGACGAGGCAAACGGACTTGTCCGAGACGAGAAGAAAGATCAGGACCACAGTCCAGAGAGTCGACTGCTCATAGTGACCGGTAGCGGCTGCAGAGTGACAGAGGAAATTCAGTACGTCTAAAAAACAAACGTTGATGTACTGACTCACAGGCAATGACAATGTTGATCTCGCAGCATGCGTGGCCACTGATTCTGATCTCTGACGGACTGGGTATGTAACTCATGCGTTCAGACGTGCTTGTGGTACACCAGTGGGTGGGTAGATTAGGACCACAAGGAAAATCTCGACTTCTCCCAAGGATCACTGAGCAAGCCTGTTTTTTTTCTGACTGGCTTCGCAGAGCCGTTGTGGGCGTGTTACTACAGTTGGGTGTGCTGATGCAGACAACCTTCGTCGTCAAGATGTAAACAGTCTCACACGCCGTGTTCGCGTTGAAAGGCGGGGTTTGTTACTTCTGAACTGTTCAAGAGAAATGCCTTTTTGCGTGTCACGCAGTGTTCGGTGTTTGCTTCAGTCGCGAGTTCGCCCAAGTAAGATCAGTTCTTGTTCTTGTGCTTTCCTCCAATTACGTTAATGGAATTTCAGCAGTTTCCATTCCAAGATTCAAACGAGCATTCTTCACATAAGTACAGTCCACGTAGAACTTGCTACCTGTCACTCTTGATCCGATCTGAAGTAAGTACTAATTGTACTCTAGTGCATGTACTATCCAGTGGTATTCTTTTCCGCGAATAAATTGGTCTATCTCTTTCCATCAAGCCAAGAAGAGGAAATGTTGGCTCGGATTTTTCCCCGTGAACTCAGTTTGTAGATGTGTGCCAAGAGGCTACTTGGGCGAGACTGAGTGACGCATTTGAGGGCAAATATTAATTTTCCTTGGCCTTTGAGGGTTTATAGAAAGTCAGCACATATCGCATTCCACCGTTTAGATGTGCATCATCCGTCAGTTTGCCGAATGCAAGTCATAGAACAATTTGGTGCACTGGACACACTCTATACTACCTTGGCACGAACGTAGAGACCGCGCGAGGCCACTGCTATGCCACGGACATCCGGACCTTATCGATGCCCGTGGTATTGTTATTACGAGGGCTGTTTTCAGCAAACATTTATTTAGTTAGCAGGAATCTGCTTTCATTTTGGGCGTGGCGCACACAGTAAGTGAATTAAGCCTCATGAATACAGTACCCCTGACGTCGTGTGTACGTGAGCGAAAAAAAATATGAACGTTGTACAAGATCCATAATTCATCGAGAGCCAGCTTGTATGGTGGGCAAAGTGCGGACACTCAATTGGGTTCAGCAGCCTTGAGCCCTATAATAATAATGGACCTCCTCCTTAATATCAGTTTATTATCCACGGAGTGCGACCTAATGCCTTAGATACTGTGGAAAAGTGGCCACCAGTCTTTATGGAGGCATAAGTTATTTAACAACAACAAAACAAAAGAGTGCACACAAGTGGAGGGAATTCGGAAGAGGATATGAATACTGATGGCCCCACTGTCATTGTGGCTCCTCCTGAAAGCGACTCCTGATCTTCATTGAGTAAAACCTATCTTGCAAGGTCTACAACATTGCTAATGATGGACACAGAGCCTCCCCTTTTGGGCATGGGATTACTTTATTTTTCATTCCCCTTTTTTTTTCTACGGCACCCTCGTGCAGATGGACAGGTCTATGAAGTGCAACACTGTGACCTTGGACAAGGTGAAAATGGCAAACCCTATGACGTGCTTGAGGGTGCCCTGAACCAGAAATTTCTTGCCTGTTTAAACCTTTTGCACATGTCTCTATGCCCCTCAAGTTCCCCCCGAGGTGCAGGCTCAACATGAAGGAGTATTTTAGTGTCCTCAAACAGGTGACGGATTGGACCTTGCAGTAGTACCCAGAGGCAAGGGGGAGGGGAGGGCCCTCAACCACCATCAAGCGTTGTACTTCATAGACCTGTCCATCTACATGGGGGTACTGAAGAAAAAACAATTGTGAAATAAAACCATGTCCAAATGCTGCGTTAATGGACATCCAGCCTCCCCCAAACGGGGGAGGCTTGGTGTCCATTATTTGTAATTTTATTGTAGTTAGAAGCGTTATTACATAAAGGTTCACATATGAATTTCTCTTTGTCAGTTGACAAATAAATTGGAGCATAGAGTAACTTTCAGCTCTTACGTTAGAAATGTGGGAGTACATGTGCACATTCGCCCCAAATTCTCAAGAGTGAGGGAAGAAAAAGCTTCAATCTAGAATAGAACTATGTATTGTAGGTCAAGTCAAAAGCCTTCATATTATACGTCTTGGGTATCATTATTTGTCTCACTCGTGCCTCGCCCGCCCAATAATGAAACCCTCGACATATGAAGGCTTTTGAGTTGACCCACAATAAATAGTTATTGGAAGTGTGAGATATTCGGCTGCACTCTGCATATTACGGTGGTATGCATTATATATTAGTTTAGGTCGAAAATATGGATTTTCGTTCTTCATGTCATGTAGAGGCCTTATTCCTAGGTGACGCGTAGAAAACAGTGAGGTTTGTCCCGAAGTTTTCAAAGTATAAATCAAACTGAGTCAGAAAAATATCGAAACGTCTGACTGCTGGAAAAAAGAACAGATGATCAACTGATGTTACAGTTTGGTCACCAATAAGGGCTCAGGTCAAGGTGTTAATGACTACCGAAGTAACTATGAGCAAACTCTCAATCAAGGTTTTTCCTCTCTTTCAGTTGCTTGTAAAATAGGCCTGTAATGAAACAGTTTCTAGACAATTCAAAGTAATCGCTTTTGGCCTCGACCACCGCCTCGAGACGGCTTTCGAGGTCTTTCGTCGTAATTTGCTCCTCCGCAATCGAGGCTGTGGTCAAGGGCAGAACGAGAGGTCATTGAAGCTTTAAAATAAATGAATAAAAGAGGGTTTTACCCTTGCTCCACAGCCTTCAAATATTGATACCTTATCCTATGAAGCACACTAGTGGACTCGCCACGCCAGGCATCTCAGTCTACTAAGCGCTTAGATGTTTGCCACTAAAGCGGGGCAGGAAAAGACCCAATCCAGGGTTACTCCTTCCCTCTGCTAGAGCATCAATCCTTAGCAGAGACTCCAGTAACAAACAAACAAACAAACCTTATCCTATGGCCTCGTAAATTGCACACCAGCTTGTTTTGTAAACGCATCTGAACACACAATATTCAATAGTAACTGCGATTTATATATATGTATATTTAGAACTTAGTACAGACTAAATCAGTGAAGAAAATTATGCCTAGCTCAATCATGTTAGTTTCATATGAAGCGGTGTTGATATGGATGGGAAAGAATTGCTATTTCCTTCCATGCTTTCTTGTAAAAAAAAAAAATGGGTAAAAGTTCTTGGGTTTCGGGTGAGAAGTCAAGGATGAGCCGGTCAATGTTGAAAACACTGCTCTTCCAATGACACGGAGGAGGTCGCAAGGCAAGTGACGATTTGCTGCACTTTGAATTTTCACTTAGATAATAAGAACAGTATAAAGTAGGAGGTTGATGAACCTAAAAGGAAGGAGTTGCCGTGACATTTTAAACTAATTGTTGATCTACTTACTACGCAATACTTCGGAAGTAAATTACTTTTAAAAATTTCACACGAGCGACATTCTGAATCTACTTTTTTCTTTGTGATGTGAATTTGAAGGCAAATTTTGCCTGCAAGAAGAGCCCTGTTACGGCGCTTGGAAATGACATCCATGTGTCACCCACGCCCGCAAGTAGATACGCATAAATTTAAAAAAAAGTTGCCTCAAAGTAAGTCAAAGGCCTCGTCTTTTGATCCATGGTCCTTTTGGTTTTACTCCTAGAAAACCACGTCATTGCGCCCTTCATGGAGGAAGACAATGCTACTGTGGCCGAGCAAAGTTCTTGACAGACAAATTTCTTGTTATGTACAGTCCTGGCCGTAAGTAATTGCGTCGGGCATGACGGGACCTCCTATGCTGTACTGAAACATGTTGAAGTGGAATTTTGATGTGGAACGAGTAGATGTGATACTGGGACACAATGTTCAGTACACAGGTCAATGTCAAGGCTGTCCATTTTGGTGCTAGAATGCTCAAAAGAAGGCCACCTAGAGGGGGGCCATGCCAAACAGAACACAAATGTAGCTTTTTGAAGGGGTAAAAGTAGAAGCCGGACTGGTCCCGTCATGCCCGACGCAATTACTTACGGCCAGGACTGTAGAGCATAAAAGGGTCTCTGGACTCTGGGTATCCATTCTCTGTCAACTTGGGCGCCAGCTTTCTCGTACTCTGGCCCCTTTTACTGATGGCTGGATGTCCATTAACGCAGCATTTGGACATGGCTTTATTTCACAATTGTTTTTTCTTCAGTACCCCCATGTAGATGGACAGGTCTATGAAGTACAACGCTTGATGGTGGTTGAGGGCCCTCCCCTCCCCCTTGCCTCTGGGCTGAGTGAAATGACTTGCTGTGCAACCACCTTAGCTTCTGTGGGTGGCCTGACAAGGACAGTCTTGAAAGCTCTTGTGTCTGTTCCACTATCGGTAGAATTACGTCAGTCCCACGTTGGGCTTTCTGGCAACATCATTCTGGGCTGTTGCAGCCTCTACCGGGCACACAACCTTATTCCGGACATCGATCCTGGGGTGGCATATTATCCGTTGAAAGCTCTGAAAATCTCTGAACACTTGGAGACTCTCTGCCCTAACTTTGTAGACACAGACTTTGTAGTCCTGGAGCAAGGGTCAGGAGTGACAAATGTATAAAAGAAAAGACTCGCAGAAACAATTCATATGATTTATATCTAATTGCAGACATGCCATCGGACCGGAAAATGGAACACGTCAAAACTTATAATATATGCTGTATGTTGTAATTGTTCATTAAGTATACACTATTTCACCTCAAGCACCAATTGACGTAGCCAGTGTCGATCTCATTATGAAGCAACTTGAGTATGTACAGGGCCGACCAGAAGCAATTGGCCCTACCCAGATGCTCATTACTCAGGTCACACAATCGTTATTGTATGGCTCTGTGGAAAGTGGAGATTCAAACTTTCCGTTTACAATTATTCAGACAAAAATGAGATTTTTGTTTGTTTTGGGAATACTGCAGTCCTTTAGAGAAAGCCATTTAAGGAGCAACCCTTTTCAGGGTTTTTTCCCATCCCATATGCTGTAGCATATACTTCACCATGACAAACATTACTTTTGTTCTACCTCCTTCAGGAGCATTGCCTCGTCAATGTGGTCCAGGTTAATGAACCTGATGAGGCTTTCGATCCCAGGAGTATCCAAAAACTTGCTGATCACGTGGGGTGTCTTCTGCTCCTCTGCAAGTGCCATACACTCACATGCGAGGTGTGTGAACTCCTCTTGTGCTCCACCACAAAATCTGCATTTGTCCCTAGTGGACTCATTGAGTTTAAATTGGTGGTATCTGAGGTAGTTGTTACCTCTAATGGCCTGAATGAGCTTGCTAAGGTTACCCCAGTCACGAGCAAATGCCCACCTACTGACCTGCCTTGGATCCTGTATCCATAGTTTGGTCTGTCTACAACCCAGGGTTGTCCTCTACCTGTGAGCCCATTGGTCTGCAAAATGTTCTTCTATGATACCAATTGTGACCTTTTTGGGAATTGGGGTAAACAATGGAGTCCCATTTATGGCTCCAAGCTTGGCTTAGTCCCTTGCTGTTGCTTTGCAGACATCTCCTCCATATGTGGGGTCTAGAGCAATTACTACGGAGTTCATCCTTGTACCTCACAGGAAATCTAGACACTCTGCCAGGGTGTACGTCTTTATTTCAAATCTGTCAAACACCTATAGTGTGGACCGGTTGTTAACAAAGACATAGATGTCTACATAGATGCTTGATAACAAAG
>JAAUXU010113042.1_pt1 | contig 13745 bp, 13 predicted proteins | sample 7278151 | NCBI WGS metagenome assembly JAAUXU01 (sample SAMN14350113, study PRJNA611818) | marine sediment metagenome | isolation source: surface marine sediment (1.8m) | place: French Polynesia: Moorea | collected 2018-08 | reverse complement strand
CTAGGTCGAAAAGGGGTCAACTTTGGAAATTCACTGATGGCGACTGGGGTTAGTTACATGGGCTCAAAAGATGAAGATGTAGTCAAATACTTTGGAAAATAAATTGTGTTTCCCTATGCCCAACTTGATTGGAAATTTACGTTGTAAGCTACTGTAGTAAATTTGCGTGAAAGTAAATTTCAGCTCTGGTTGCTGTCAGAAGCTGCCAAACTGGGTGAAAATCACCGACCAAAATGCTGACTTGCTACAGTTGGTCAGAAATATATTTTACAGCAAGTCCTGAAGAAAAAAAATTATAACCTATTTTACAGTATTGTGCAACTTTAAATGCATTTGGGCATAGCTAAAACTCCTTTTTTTCACTTTCATTTGACTACAAAGTCTTCAAATGGTTTGTGGTTACAAATTTTGGACACCCACGGGGAATTCCAACTTTCGACCTAGCCTATTATGTGTATATTTTTTAACTGAGGTGACCTCTAAGAATGATGCAAGATATAGAGAGGCACGGGCTGACGTCAATGTTTTTTTCTCGTAAGTACTTATACATCTATTGCATATCCGACCATCATATTTCATAAGCTTTAGTAGTCGCATTGGAACAGTATTTACCCTGTACTTTTCTGTCTGGCAGCCCCCAAAATTTTGCATATTTCTCTTCCACGACTCCTATTTTTCACACACTCAAACATTGCTGTCAGGTCTGTCTGACATTAGTTTCGTCTTTTCGGGGGCGTCATCGTCGTCACCCTTGTCGCCCGCTTCGTCGGTCTTGGTGCCGTTGTTTGTCACCTCCATGATCTTGTCCAAGATCACCCTGTTGTAGTTGTGCTTCTTCTTATTCTGAACAGGTTTACAGTTCGTCAGTGCCGAATCCAGTCCACAGACTTGGTCAAGTTTGGCAAGAAAGATTTCTTCCCCCTTCAAACTTGTACATGTTGCTGTTCAGTGACGGCTCCCTTTTGATACTTATTGTTCTGGCAACGCGATCACTATCGCTGTCTGCCCTTGCCCTTGCCCCCTTTGCCGCCGCGCCCCTTGCCCCTCCCCCTGCCCCTCCTGCCTCTCATGCCCGGCATGAGCCTCTGCTCGTGCTCAATCCTCAGCAGATATTGACTTTTTTGCTTCTCCTCCTCCTTGGGCGGCTCCTCCTCCTTGTCCTGAGCCCTGGATTCGGCACTGAAGGAGGCCAGGCGTTCCTTTCTCCGCTCCCTCAGGTGCTCGTGGTAAGGGTTGGACTCCTCGCTGAACAAGTCCTTCGTGGTGCCCTTGGGGTGACCACGCATGTCGTTGCGCAACTCCTTGATGAACTCGCGGAAAAAGTAGACGTTGACATTGCGGCTCAGTTGCTGGAGGACGAACCAGTCGCCAACATAGCAACGATCCAGGACGAACCTGAGCAGTAGAGGACAAGACAAGACAGAAAGTACGAGTAGTTTGGTCGAGGTGCTTGGATGTGTCGAGAGCACATCATGTGCTGCAACACATCATGTGCATCACATTATGTGCATCACATTATGTGCATCACATTATGTGCATCACATTGTGTGCTTAGAGCCTTGTAGTATTATACACTTACACACCTGAGACTGGACCTGACGTCATCGTCATAGTTATGTCCGATCCTGCTGTAGATGACATAGAACCTGAGGGAGACGAAAAAGAGTACTTCTCTGGCTCAATGCTGGCCTCTATACGGTTGTACTCGTACCTGAAAGGCTCAAAAAAGATGGTGGCTAATCTGTAGAAGATAAAGAAACAGCAGCAGACCATGACGAAGACCAGGTAGAACCAGAGTGCCAGGTAGATCTTTTCGTTGATGACATTCTGGCTGAGCACGCAGAGGCCGTTGTGCCACTGCTCACGCCCGCTGGCGCCCACCGTGGGCATGTCGCAGCTCACCTGAAAGTCGCCAGAGAAAGGATGTAACGACGTCATTAGACGTCATTGTCTGTTTGTCTGTCTGGTCTAGTGAGTGCATTTACCTCTTTGGGAAAGGCACTGCAGAATGGGTTGACGGTGCCCATCCGTTCCCGTTTAGACATGGCGTAGAACATGATGACCTAAAAAATAGGATGAACACTTAAACGTTTTTGTTCAGTGCCACCGGAAGTGTGCACGCCCTGTACTAGATACCACTTTTGTCTGGGAGAGCTCACTGTGTGTGTTCTTACATGTGTTCCATAGTGCTTGAACCTGCCCTGAAGGAACTGGTCGGTGGCCCAGAAGTTGAAGAAAAGGAGTAGGACGTTGGCCACTTCCATGGTGACAAAGATGGCGAAATACTTTTGACAGTGGTGGAGGACCATGGTGAAGTACTTGACGAATTTCTCGACGACGACCTGCATGACCACGTCCTTGTCGTAGTTGGGCTGCTTGTCACCCGACACCATGACCACACTCTTGCCCTCCATCCCGAAACTCTCTATCAGACCCCCTTCCATATTCTTCCAAATGCGTGGGGGTAGCATGAACAAGCCTGAGGAGGTCAATAAGAGAGACTCACTCACTTACTATTTTTGAGAGTAATCTCGCCTGAGCGAGAAGAAGGCTGTACAGTACCTACTACACTGTACTGTGCGTACGCATAGCACGTACATACCTGCTTGCAGTAGCATCATGAACGTGACCCACTGGTAGTAGGAAGTGTCCGGCGCGTCCTCCTTGCTGGTGACTCCCTCCATGTCTGCTATGCACTGCATGTGTCGCTGGTACTTTGGCGGGATGTAAGACGACCCGTGGATCCAGCAGTAGTCTTTCGCGGTCTCGCCGTCCACGCCCTTGAAGTCGCACTGGATCGGCTCGCCGAAGTACTGTGACGGGCAGCGAGTTAATACATGCGAGCAATGCACATCGGGTTGTTCTCGCTGAGCTTCTCCCTTCGCCCAAGGTGTACAAAAAAAAACCCTCCGTGTCTGTCTCTCACCTGACTCATGACTCCGACCATGGAGCCCGCGAAGAACATTATGACACAGCCCTTGCTGTAGAGCTTGAAGTGCCAGTTGTCGATGTCGATGTCTTCGAAGACGAAGAACTTGGTGATGTCTTCGACGAGATGCGCCATCAGTCTTTGAGGCTCCTCGGCGCGATTAAGGAGGAGCTCCTCACGTGGGGAGATAATCTTGCCGCAGTCAGGGTTGCCTCAGCAAGGCAACAGGTGCAGGTCAGATGCAGACTGGGTGGACCACTGGGCCTTTAGGCCTCTTTGTGCTCGTGGCTGGCGGAGTTGTCCAGGCTGCTGAGGGCCATGGCAGGTACGTACGTACGTGTAATTTGAACACACTTCCCGAACGACTGTAACTGTAAATGCGTAGTAGTAATTTCTTGTTCTGGTCGATATTTTTCTTCAGCAACTCGAGTGACGACTACTAGGTCATCAGTATCATCAGTCTTCATTGATCCACTTCACTGCATTTTGTGTTGAGAAGCTCTAAATGTCATATAAATGTTGGAAGGTGGAATTTTTTTCTTGCAAGGAGAAATTTTCCTCGAAAAACGTAGTATCAATCTTGATGTGATAGATTTTTCCAGACCAAGTAAGCCAATAGAGCTGCCACCTTTGACAAGGACCAAAAGAACAGAGGAAATTCAAAGGTACCAAGCTAATCTGTGCCACATTTGGCACCAGGTGTGCGTGAGCGCGCGCGTGTTCAAGTTGAAACTACGGCATGGACTCGGTCTTTTTTGCTCCCCTCTCTCTCTCTTTCTCTCTGGTGGGCTGAAATGAATTGGTCTCCGCCTCAATGAATCACTTGACAAAAATTTATAAAGTTGCATTCGCTGAAGTTTCTTAACACAACATATTTTTCCTAAATATTGAAGTGCAACCTTAATAGAAGAAGTGCTCAAAATTGGACGTCACATTCAGGGTTAGGGAAAAAATGTGGGCTTTAGATATTTTTCTTCCAGTGAGACTTGGACCGGTTTTTGGGTCGCGCCCGCCGAGATGCGGGGGCGTCAAAAGCCTTCAAACTTCACCTCCTCTGTTTGACTTGAACAAACGCAAAAGAGGGCGAGATCCTGGGATGCTCAAATTTGTCTTTTTGAGGCCAACAAAACGTGATCAGGGCAATTTTGCATTTGCAACCGCAACAGAATTCGGTGCAAGAAGAAAAGCTCCTTTAAGCTTCTCATGGCCAGGTTGGAGTCTTGGCCGGAGCTCAAGTTCCTTCAGTGTTTGCGTGGGTGGTTTTAATCTTCCATTCACTGACACGCGCGCGCTCGCACGCACACATGCAGAATGAAGTTGTTTTCAATGTTTTTTGCAGCCTGTTTTTGCGTCTGCACAGACAAAAGTCAGTTCTGTCGTCAGCATCATCCAATTTCGATTCTCGCAGTCACAATTGTGACAGATTTTCGTTTTCCCTCCTCATAAACATCGCAGCCTTGAAGAAGGCAAAAGGGTTAAGAGATGAGCGTGTGAATCATCCATTGCTTGTACAGTACAGAAATCTCCGGAGTCAACTGTAAAGTGCGGATTGCAAGGTTATGAAGCTGAATAGTCGGCTAGTTCGAAAAGGTCCTGTTTTGAAAATGATTTTTCTGTCCCACGTTTGGCCTCTTTTTTAATAAAGATAGTCAAATTTGACTTAAAAAAAACCCTCGCTGTTTAAAGGGCTATTTACTAAGGGCACTTTTAACTGAAAGTTGTATTGTACGTAGTAAGTGAAACGCTAACTTCTTTTCTCAGCCATACCTTTTGACTGGATTCAGCTACAGAAGTGGTTCACTCCTCTATGGAAAGATAAGAATTATTCTCTATAGAAAGCGCGAGAGTCCTATGTACGAGTATCTGTCTGTCCGCGGCCGATTTAATCTTTGCGGGTGCTAACTTCAAGCTTTTTGGCGGCTGATTTTCCATGTCTGACTGTCCGCGGCCGATTTCAAACCTTTCGCGGCCGATTTTCAGCTCCTTCGCGGCCATTTTCCAACTTCACCAGTTTTTGCGCCGCAGATTTCTAGCTTTACAATCTTTTTGCGGCGGATTTTCGCATTCTAGCTTTTACGCGGCTGATTTAGGCGGCCGATTTCCAGCTCTACCACTTTTTGTGCGTGGTGAGGCCAAAGCACGTGATGACCACGAAGTGCTTGTGAGGGCGAAGGACTAGGTGAGCGCGAACCACGTGGTGTGAGACACAGATGGAGGAAGAAACATACAAAAGCGGTATATTTTGTGTGTGTCAATATGCAACTGATTTCAAGCTTTTATGATGATGAACGTGAAACGTATGGCGAGCACGAAGCGAGTGGTGTGATATATAGCACTTTATACTTGTGCCATTCTTCTTACCCAACGAAGTGAGTAGCGAGAGCGTTAGCGCGAATGCATGTATGTATATAAACTGACAACAATGAGCTGTTTTGACCCGTGTATTGTGGTATCAATTTCATAGGCGCAAATTGGCTGAAGAACGCGCAGACCATCAAAATATCCTTAAGCGACGTAACCACGAACTGGTTGGAAGCTGAAAGATACTGAGCGAAGAAGAATGACATTAAAGTGGTGCAATGACGATGGGCAGGTGTCGAGCTTTCGCATCCATCGACGTGGGCCAAATGACTTCTCAGATCGGACCCTCAGCGTCAGGTATCCAATCTCCGAGCACTCCTTAGTCATTGTATGTTCATTACGCAATCGTTTTGGACGTACGACACAAATGACATATGATAGATTGCATCTTATTCTTGAGTGAGCTATGCTACTGAATGGGCCACATACTGACGGTGCTGACCAAGTACGATCTTCGAGAAATCAGAAAAACTCTTCCTTCTACCTTGTTGGCCGCAACCTGAGTCGGTTGAGGCACACCCTCTTGTCGAGGTGGTATTTCAAGCTGGATTGGTCCCTGAAGCACTTTTCGCAGTTCGTGCATTTCCACTTGTCGTGTTCTGTATGAGTCATTTCATGGCGCTCTCTTGAAGTCAACTTGAAGAAGGCCTTGTCGCAGTGCCTACAGAAGTGGCTCCGTTCTTTGATGTGCACCTCGCGAATGTGCCTGTTAAGGCGATACGGCTGGGGGAAGATCTTTTCGCACTGGTCGCACGGGAACATGCCCTTTCCGTTGACGCCACGTGCGGCCGCCGCATAGCTATGACCAAGCGCTTGGATGGATTGTCTGGAAGACGGCTTGGCAGAGGACGCAGCAGCGGTCGCTGACGTCGGCGACGAAGGCGTGGACGAGTAGAGGTGGTCTCTCTTCTTCAGCTGAATCTGCTGCTCCTTTTTGGCGGCCAGAGCGGCGGCCTCCTTTTTGCTGAGACGGCGAGCAGAATATAAGTGGTCGCTACATCTACTGTTCGTCACGTGAGCCGCCTTTGAGGACACCGAGATCCTACTTTTCTTGGTAGTGGAGACATCGACAGGTGGGGAGTCAGCAGCGACTGCCGAAGGCTTGTCGGCGGTGGCGTAATAGTCGTGATCATCCTTTTCGCCACCAATGGTGGGTCCTCTGGCTTGCTGCTCATCTAAAGGAGACGAAAGTTCAACCACATCCCTGGTGACGCCGGCAGTGGGATTAGCGCTGGTACCAGCAGGAGCAGCAGATCCGAAGTAACTCCTCCTCGTCGTCAAAGAGTTCTTGTGGGTGAGGAGGTGTTGACGGAGTCTCCACATTGAAGGGAGGACCTAATTATACGAGATGGAGAAAATTGGTCCGTCAAGACAGCAAAACTGTTACTTTACCTTCTTGCAATGCTGGCACTTATGTATCCTCTTTTTGCTGTTCAAGAATCTTTCTCCATGATGGTTCGTCCCCATGTGCATCTTCAAAACCGCCAGAGAAGGAAACGCCTGATTACAATACCAGCAACATAACGGAGGAGCTGACGCTGGAGTCGTCGCTTTCGTCATTGTCGTTGTTGTCGTCATGTTCGTCGTCGACGCCTCATTTTTCTCATAAAATGTCTTGAAAGGTAAGTCCACGTAAACGCCGAGGAGGTCAGCAAGGTCGATGACAGCGACTGCCATCTCCTCGGAGACGCTGACTTTTGCTCCATACAAGATGTTGACCAACGCATCAAGCTCGGTGAAGGACACATCCGGGAGTAGGATTGTATACTAGATCAATCGTACAAATGTGGACGACATCATGGACTCGCCGATCTTTCGCAAGGAGATAAAAGTGAACTCACCCCTAACCCGCTAACCGGCATAGACTCAATCCACTGTTTGATGAATTCGCTGCTGGCCGCGAGGACGAGGCTGTGAACTCGCCTACACCGTTCTTCAGTTCTGCTGCTACCAGCGGCCACCAATTCCATGTCGGTGAAGAGCTCGTCTTCCCGCAGTCTGTGGAACTCTCCGAAGATATCTTCCAACTGTGGAGAAATGAAACTGTCAATACTACAGTGCTGAATTCCATCAATCACCTTGGTGTTTCTGTGCACGTTCATCGTCTGTGCTTGTGGTGATGAAGTTGAGACGGCGGCCACGGCACGGCGGACGGCAACCAGCTGAGAGACGCTTGCGATTGAGGGAGTATTCATAGCGACGACCCTAAGAGAAATATACAAGATAGATTCAAAATCCATTCAACCTTGGGGCACACTGCAATGAAGATCTTGTATGCTTGTCCGGCACACATTGGTCGTTTATCACCATTCAGGAAAATAATGTGTTAAAAAACTTGATCACGGGGCAAGAATCGGCCTGAAGTCATGGTCCTCCGTCGAGTACAAGGCGAAGACAGTGCCGCCGCCAACACTATGAATCTTGAGATTCTTCAACTCATCACAAATGTCCGCAAGGTCCTTTCTGTAGCGTGAATGACGCTCCACCAACGTTTGCACACTCCTCATAAAGGCAGCCTCGTCATCTCCGCCAAAATCTAGGTACGCGGCCATTGACTTGAGGACGGCCAGGGGCAGCGTCAGCGCCACAGCCTCTACCACGGAACCAGGCGCTAGTTGGCAGAGGAGCGGCGTGATCTTGGCGCTAATGGTTGACTCCAGACGTTTCTTGGCAGCAGCGCCGAATTTGCTCTTGTCTAGAAAGCGATAGTGATAATTGACTTGCACGTTTGTGGCTATTCTTGAAAAGGTAGCCGAGGAAGACGCGGAGGTAGAAAGTGGATGGGAAGCAGTGGATGAGGATTCTGGAGTCACAGAAAATCCACCAGGTCCAGTAGCCAAACCAGAGCCGCTGGTGCTGTCTAGCCTACTCGAGGGAGCAGACGATTGATCCTGCTGTCCATCAACAGCGGCTTGGTGGTGCTGCTGCAGTTGCTTCTGCAAGAACTCTGCTACCTCAGGAATGGGCAGTCTCCTTTCCTGAAACCTCTGTTGTTGCTCGTTGGTGTCGAGTGCACGCACCCTAGCCTCCAGTGGGGTTCCCTGCTGTATCGACGTGGGATCTCTTACCACGACGACAAAGCGCGCCGACATTTCCTTTGCCATCTCGTGTGCTTCGTCCGTACTAGAAGTGACGTCGGAGAGCATGCAGCGGATGCCGGCGATGGACCACAGCCTAGCCGCCAACTCCGAGCGCTCTCTCAATGCAAGCGTGCATACGCTCTCGCTGTGGAGAACTACGTCAATGGTGCCGAAGTTAGGTGTTGACTTGAGACTTCCGCCGTCAAGGGATGACATGACGGCGATCATACTGTCCATGGAGAGAGAAATGCCCACGGCAGACTGATCTATGGCAACCGCAGAGTTGGCAGAGTTACCGCAGAGTCCGAAGGCACCCGCGAACCTAGAGATGAGGCCATCGTATCTCCCTCCGGCCGCCATCACTTCATAGCCGCCGCGGTGCTTAGTCTTTTTTCTTCTCACAAGTTGAAACACCAGCCCCGAAGAAAAGTGCCCAGGGTTGTAGACAAGACCAGGAGAAACCACCATCGTCAGGCGACAGCCTATGTCAAAGGCCATACGCACTATAGCCTCCAGTTCTGCCATCGCCCCCTTAATCATTGTAGCAGCCTCGTTCTTCTTACGAGCCAGATGCCTCAGGATACCGGATACTTTCGACGGAGGCCCTTCCTGTTCGAGCAGGTTCAGCAGGGATGAGACCGTAGAGTCGGACAGACCCAATATCGTCGTCATATGAGCCGCTCGTTGCATCTTGGACCTGCAAAAAGTACAATTGTGCAAACCAGAGAACAAAACACATGCATGTTTGAGCATGAGTGAAATGCAAGATGTTTACACAGAACACACATATAACGTCCATGTATAAACTCGCATAACAAACGAATATATATGCACGTTTACCGTTCATGTATCCACATGCCTAACACGTATATGCGCTGTTACGCATGTATAACATGCGTATGTGTAAATGCATAACATACGGACAACAGGCACTATCTACCCAGTTTGTTTCTGCTGCTTACCAATTGCCCTCGCGCAGACATGCACACACTCCAGCGTGAAATTCTTCGGCCACGCCACAGTTGAGCAGGATCCCGCGAAGGAGGCGAGCGTGGCTGAGGCGGAAGAAGCAGTCGTACGTCGAGGACTTCTTAAATGCTGACAGCTCTCGTAAAACTTCACTCCCCACGGATAAGACCTCTGCGTCTGCGACCAAGGACGAGGTGGGGGTCACGATATCGAACGCACACTCAATCTGCTCCCGGGGGTGGTACCCAAAGATTTGGAACTCCCTGAAGACCTAATGAAAAATGGGACAATGGGATATTCTTCACTATTCTCGAGGCTTTCCTACAGATCCACGAACGAACCGGGGCTATGCAGTATCTCCTTAGACTGTTGAGCTTAGTCCTTGCCAAAAACCTGGCAAAGGTGACCCTGTGATCATAGGGCATGGTGGCAACGCATCCACCCCTTGTCATAACCTCGACTAAACCAGTTGCCTTCTCGTCGTAAATCTGCTGGCGGCCTTTGGGCAACAAGTTGCCCACTTGAATCTCGACACCTCCGTGACGTTGGAAAACCTGCACGGAGAAGAGAACCAACTATTTACCATGAGAAAGCACGTGTGCAGACACCATCGCATACCTGAGTAGCCGCGCGGCGAACATACTCGTGAGCTAGCAGAGTCCTTCGTACCGACTTTTTGGCCGACGGCCGCATCAGATCTCTGGGGATTTCCATGTCGTAGCTGATCTCCTGGGCTAGGCTCATGGTCTGACCCAAGCAAGCATCCACGAGGTGCCGGTAAGATTTACTTTGTGTATTCGACAAGGTGTGGCGAAGGAGCTCGCGGAGTTCTGCCTCCTCGACCTGCGGCGGTGGCAAATAGTCCGAGGTGAGTAACTCCTGGCTGTTTGGCCTCTGTGTGGGATCATGATTGAGCAGCCACCTGACGAACACAATTAGAAGGGTGCTCGCTCAACTTGTACTCCATTCTTGGCAAACCTGATGAGGTGGGCCTGCTGCATGTTGAGTGCCTCATCAAAGTCAGAAGGGAATTTTATGCTTTCTGAGCGAAGGTCGGTGAGGGTCTTAGTCCGTTCCATGCCAGTGTTAAGCGGATGATAGCACATCTCGAAGAAGATGATACCTAAACTGTAGATGTCTACCTGCCAGCGACAAACATCCGTATGGAGTGTGATGTGTGTGATCGAACCATTTTTACTTCTCACCTTCTGTGTGTAGCTGGACGTTTTTCCCAAGTTAATCTCAGGCGCGATATAAAGCGCCGTCCCCACGTGTCCCGTCATGTCCGCCACAGCCGCAGACGAGGAGGCTGCCAGGATCGGGTCGTTGGTGACATCCAAAAGCTTGCCACTGCTACCGATTACGTTTGTGGTGGCGAGACCAAAGTCGCCAATCTTAACGTGATCACGAGAGTCGAGGAAGATGTTGACTGGTTTAAGGTCTCGATGGATCATCCCCTGAGTATGAATGTGAACCAGACCTTCGATGATCTCCTGCAACAGAGGGGAGAAACTGGGGCTGCGCTGGTGTTTACAAGTACCAGACATACCCTAAAAAGCCTCCACATCCTGGGAGCATCTTTGTAGAGACCCGTGTCAATGGCGCTGCGGAGGGTCTGTTTGTCACAGTACTCCATTTGAATATACATCATCCTGACCTCAAACTTTTTCTCCATGTCCATGCCCTTTTCGTTATCAATAGCGGTAGAATCTTCTTTTCGATTCGTATCCTCAAATAGGATGGACTGCTCCGTATCGGATGCGTCGTCGTCATCTGGCCAGCCCTCACTGGAGCTGTGAGGAAGAAACGACGTTCCAAAGAGGTTGTCTTCGTCATCGTCTTCAGCTCCTTCGCATAAATCTTCATCCTCTTCACCATCGTTACCCTCTCCCTCATCCGGGTACATGGAGCTGAAGGAGATGCTGAAGTCAGATTTGCTGTTGTCCGGCAGCTTGGCCGGAGAAGGCAATATCATGTTTTCGGGTAAGCCGAAGCCTAAAGCGTCGACCAATGACGGGAGCCTGTGCTTCTTGTCTTCCTCATCTTTAAGTTTTTTGGCGTGAGCTACACAGACTGAAGAAGCTTCTTCGTCCTCCTCTTCCTGCTCGTCCGAAATGGTTGTGGTCATCACTTCAATCCAGCTGGTGTAGTACCTGACAACGTTCTCATGATTGAGCTGGGAGAGCAGCTTAACCTCTCGTACTAGTTTGCGAGTGGCCAGTCGACTTTTCTCGCTTAATTTGATCCTCTTGATGGCGTAGACCTGACCGTCGAGATTGTTCTTGACTTTCATGACCTCGCCAAAGGCCCCGGTCCCGATAACAGAGATGAAAGAAAATTCACTTTGAAGTCGGGACAGGCCTGAACCCGTCTGTATGAATGGCACTGCAACGTCGTCGACCTTGTGGTCAAATTCAGGTTCTGGAGTTGTTCCAATGCCTTCATTCGTCGTTTCGTTCTTCAGAAAGGACCGTTCGATCCTCTGTCGGAGCCAGCGGTGTTCCAGAAGTTGCGTGGCGCTCCATCGCTCATGCTCATCTCGATCCAAGCATCGTCTGAGAAAGTCTGCCAGCTCAGGTGATATTAGTCCGTCTCCCCTGGGTATGACAGGCTCCTGGACGATACCTCCAGTGACAAGGGAGAGGAGGAGAAGTCCAAGGCGGTAGATATCGACCTTTTTGGCACCTCGACCAACCGCTAAAGGGAAACGCTGCTGCTGCTGATCCTCTTTGCAGTACAAGTCCCTTATTCTGCGGTCCACGCTGAATCCATTTACTTTGACGATACCTTTGTTGTCCATGAACACTGAACTGTCACGGAGGTCTCTGTGCACCAAGTTATGCCTGTGCATGAAGTACAACGCCTGCAAAACTCCAGATGCTAGGTGTTTAAGTGTCTCAGGGTCCACGGGCAGGTTCTCAGACAAGTAGAAAGTAAGATTGTTGCCAAAGACAAACTCCTCCAATAAGAGGAGCCTCACGGTGGAGGCGCCTTTTAACGCCGTCATACCGTAGGTGCTAACAACGTTCGGATGAACAGGCACTCTCTGAATGGAGTTGAGCTCCTGCTCAATGGACGCCAGCTGCTTCATCAGCAAGGAGGCGTCGTGGATGGACTCTGACGAGGGAGATCTTTTGTCGGAACGGCGGGTCTTGAAAATCCACTGCGCTACGGCCACCATCTTGTTGGATCCCCCCGAGGAGAGAAGGCCGAAGTGAACGGATCCACCAGCCACGTTACCTCCCACCTTATCAAGCTTGGTTAGTCGACCTTTCTCGCCCTTGAGGTACAGGCACAGCTCTTCTGCTTGCTGTCCAGCACTAACATTGACTCCGTGATCACTGTTCTCTGATAACGATTTTGACGAGTTCCTGGCAGTTCTTCTATGCTCAGAATATCCTTGGATCTGTTGCGCGGGCTGCTGTTCCAGTTGCTGCCTTCGTTTCCTCCGCTCCTCTTTGATCAGCTCGGCTTTTCTGGCCACTTCTTCCCTCACGGATTCCAACTCTCTACTTTCCAGGCGCTCGTTTTCCATTCTCTCCAGCAACTTCCTCTCCCTCTCCTTGTCTCTGTCGGCCCTCTGCCTGGCCTCCATCTCCTCGTGAAAAGAGGAGAGTGCCGCCGGACGAGCGTTGTCACGGAGCCAAGCGCTCGCGTGCTCGGCCAACTGATTCACCATGACCTCGCCGGTGAGGGTGGTGGCCAATCGATTCAGCTCTTGTAGAAGTCTGGCGGCGAGCTCATTTGACAAGCCCTCGGACTTGACGACAGCAAGTTCCGCTGGCGGCGACAACGGATACTCTTCGTCCAACTTGACCCGCAAGACGACTTCACAGTTCGGGCGTCGCTGCGTACCCGGTGCTCCGGGATCCGAGTCGCCGCTCCGACTGGGCGTAACACGAAGAGTGAATTCCGGAGGCCTCCTCACCTTCCACACGTCGTTATCTCGCAAGTCCGAAAAGTCGGACTCATAAATGGCCTTGAGAACCTCGACCTCCTGCTCCTGTCTGGAGGAGGGGCTCTCCTCCTCGGAGTCGCCAGCCATGAAATGCGCGTTTTCTCAACGTTCACCGTCCTGAACGAAAACCAGCTTCAGAGTTTCAGTGCTTGTTTTGATTTCAACTTGCTTGACGAGATTTGCTTGTCCTTTTCGCTACAGCGACGAAAACTGACGAAACGCTTGCAGGGTTGCCACAGTCATAACGCCAATATCGAGCTTCGGACATCGCCTGGAAAAGATACAACAGGTCGGGCTGCGTGAAGGCCTGGTCGACGACTTTATTGTGAATCCATGGAGAATGTGCAGGGTGTCGACTGAACTGTGAACGAGGCCTGAGAGTGAAGCATCCGGTGAGCCTTGCTCGTGGCCATTGACGTCCTAATTCCTGGCGTGATCCTGTTGCTCG
>JAAUXU010112021.1_pt1 | contig 13746 bp, 17 predicted proteins | sample 7278151 | NCBI WGS metagenome assembly JAAUXU01 (sample SAMN14350113, study PRJNA611818) | marine sediment metagenome | isolation source: surface marine sediment (1.8m) | place: French Polynesia: Moorea | collected 2018-08 | reverse complement strand
TAGAAGGAAGGAAGGAAAGATAGAAAGAAGGAAGGAAAGATAGAAAGAAGGAAGGAAAGATAGAAAGAAAGAAAGAAAGAAAAGGAGAAGGAAAGACAAGAAAGAAAGAAAGAACGAAACAGAACATAAGGAAAGGGAAAATAAGGAAAGAAAGAAAGAAAGCGAGAGAGAGAGAGGAGAAAGAGGGAGGGAAAGAAGAGACAACAGAAGGCAGAAGAGAAGAGGGACTCGGAAGGAAGGAGGCGGAGGCGGCGAGGTAGCGGAAGGAGGACAACAACCCCAGGAGGCGCCGCGGAGACTCCTCGCTAGTAGACGGGGCCGGGGAAGGTCGCCGCAGACCGATCACGGGTGTCGTCGATGGCCTCCGCGGGCGGGCACCCCTCGACCGGGTCCCGCGCCGCGACGTCGGAGAAGACGAGCGAGTAATCAGGTACGTTCTCGGACGACCGAGAGTGGGAGGGGGAAACTGGCGAGACTGGAGAGCCGCAAAGTCTTAACAGCAGACGCCAGGACCTGATGGAACAACCGTGCACGATCATCGTCCGGTTGGACGATGGGACGGCAGCGCTGTCAGCCTGGCTAGTCGATGTACTATTTCTGACGCCAGCTCCTCACTTCCTAGTATAGTAGGACAGGCTATGCCTGATACGTGCGTCGCAACTTGTGGAAGGTCGACTTGGCCAGGGACGGTTCCTGGCAGCGCCAGGACTCTTCCTGCTGGTGCATTTGATCAGCATCAGGCATCTCCCTCCTCCCTCTGGACGGGATCCCCTTGGATCAGCAGTCCGGGGGGCTCCGATCAAATTTCATGGCCCATTCAATTTCTATAAAGGCTGCTGGAGCTAAACTTAGAGACGCAAATGCGACAAAGTCCCTCCTCTCGGTCGTCGACATCCAATTGATCCAATTTACCGTTTCCGCTGTTCCCAGGCTATCGCGGAGCTTCCGTCCCCGACGTCTACTTCATTCAGCGATCCGTCGTCGCCGCCGGTCGTCGTCCGTCCCGGCGGTCACGATTCCTACATCGGATCCACCGGTCTTCGCCACGCCCGAGGCCGCCACGAGCGAGCGAGGCGTTCTCCGGCGCCGCAGCCTCGCGGCCGGGGGCGGCGCCTTCGCCGCCGCCGGAGGACGGCGACGGACGTCACTCTTGACGCCATCCACGTCTTCGTCTTCGTCCTCTCCTCCACCGTCGGCCAACTCGGCACCCGCCGCCGTCGCCGAAGAGGACAGCTGCAGCTCCGTCTTCGCCGAGGCCGACCGATGCGGCAGCATCGCCTTCGGCGTCGGCGCCACCCGCGGCAGAAGGATGAGTAGCTGGGGGGAGAGGATGACCTCCATGGTGACGGCATGCGGGCCGCGGGCGGCGCACCAGCAGAGACTGCCATACCACAGGAGACTGGAGAAGTAAGTGCAACATAGTGTCTTGCCTCTCCTGCTCTCTGGGCTGCGACGACATTTTTCATAGGACTGGTTTTTCGCACTCATTTTGCAAGGCGAGAACAGGTCTGTAGCAACGTCGTCGTAAGGAAGAATGAATATTTTATTATATAATGATAGAAGGAAGCCGAGAGTTCTCGCCTCACTTGGAGGAATGCAAAGTTTTATAGTAGTAGTAGGAACGTTAGGGTGATGATAAGGGCGTCGTCGTCGTTGGCCTTAAAAGCAGCGCTCTTATCTTCTTTTCTCACTCTGCAAATGTGCGTCTTAAAAGAGTGCAGTGAGCATTTTACAATGATCTGCTGTCCGGCCCCCCGCCCTCCTCACCGGCGATACTCCTTTTGCAGGGTCAAGTTCGGCGTGCCATTGGACCAAGTCTGCAAGAAGGACATACCAGGGCCACTTTTGGTGAGACGTTCTTATTGTTATTCGTGCTAAAGAAGGCTGTGTTGACACCTGCACAGAATATGTGCATGTCTGTGTCACACAGTAGCAGTCACGTTGGTGACAACGTATGCGTAGCGTCGTGCTGTGACGTGTCCCTGTATGCAGATGTGCAACAGATGTATAACTGTATAGGTGCAGACGCATCCTTTGATTCCCTAATAATTTATATATATATATATATACACAACACGCATACGTACGACGCATACATGCACGCTTATGCAGCACGAGAATGTAAATTTATCATTCTCACTACCGCACACAAGTGAAAGAGAACCACAAACACATAGCTGAACTAACGACATTCTCCTTGTTTGCGTCTCCAAGGTCTTTCTCAAATTGCCAGATGCATGTTTTACATTCCCATGTACTTGCATATGTGTCAACTGACCTATTTTTTACCTTTTGTCCAGGTGATGTTACTCAAGCTGAACAAGGAGGGTCCGTTCAAGAAGGACGTGTTTCGCGCTCCTGGACACCAAGGCAACATGCGCAAGCTCATCCACTTTTTGCAGAACGGCCGACTCGTCAACATCCACAGCTTCTCCGTCAACACGATTGCCTCGGTCCTCAAGAAGTTCCTCAGAAAGATTCCAGGAGGGATCTTCGGGCCAGAAAATGAGGCTGAGCTATTCAACATACTGAAGAACGAGGATGCAGAGGAAAAAGTGGCTCGAGTGCAGAGGTTTGTCGCATAGTACGCATTGTACGTACACTTGTACAGTCAGCAGTCTTGTACACTTGCTGCGAGCGTATCAGTTGGGAGGATATTTATGTCGGGAAGTCTTTTAGGATTTTTTTTTCCATATCATTGGTCGACAACTGAATTGTTGATTGTAGTGATTACGACGGAGTCGTGGAGGCACAGGTACAGTGCTAGGAATGTTGTTGGCTCGAGCACACGGGCGAGCGACTTCAGGAACGACAGTACTGTCTTGGTGTATAATTACCATAATTAGCCTGACAAGAATTCTTTTGCAGCCTTATCTTGAAACGTCACCCTTCCTGCTTTGCATCCTGTATGGAGGAGTTCAACAACGATTCTGCTGCCTTCGTAGCATTGCAGCATTTGTACTATATGTACTGAACTGTATGCATGTTGTCTTAGCCTAGGTCAAAAATGAAGATTTTGGCATTTGATTGAGTGCATCTAAGGTTTCTTACCTTAGGCCAAGGAGTGAAGACTTGGTCAAATGATTTTTCAAAGCAAAATTTTGATCCCCCTTTCTCGTGATATTTGCTATTTTCTACAAAACTGTCGTGCTAAAGACAGCTCTCCATTAGCAGTCCATACATCAGGCTGCGAGGGGGCCCAGAAGCTCATTGTTTCATCATTCTATTTGACTAAGCCGTCTTCAAATGGAGTCTTACACCTAATTTAAAGAGATTTAAAAAATTAAACTGGCCTAGTACGTATAGCTCAGTTGAGTTATAACTGAGTTGAGATGAGTTATATGTGCTGTCTATGTAATTTTTCAGGGTCTTTCTTTCGCTGCCCATCTACTCGCAGCACTTGTTAGTGCTATTGTTTGGCACGTTCAGGGTGATCCACAGCAACTGCGAGCAAGCCCAAACGGGGATGACCGCAGAGGCGCTGGGCGTCTCGGTCGCACCGTCATTCTTCCATACATGCGTGGCCGCTGGAAAGACGGCAAAAATGGAGGACGTGGAACGATTCAAGGTGATTGGCAGGACCTGTCAGGCCTTAACACCATTTTTATCATTCAATGTACAGTTTTTAGGGTCTTTTCTGATCATGCATGCTCTGAACATGCTGATGCTGGCTGTATGAAAGCTGGCCTCTATCTTCTGTAATACTGGCAGACCAATTGGTCAGCGAAGATCTTCTCACGGCACTCGTTATTCTGGGTCACTACTATATTATTCTTATAGTTTTTATTCCCTGTGTTGAATTCCACTGTTGCGTGCTAACTTATAACTGAACGATCATTTCACCTTCTAAAAACCTAACATACCTTTCTTAATCTAACTGCTCACACGATTATAGGATCACTTACCTTTCCTGATCCAGCTTCTCACATGATTATAGGATCACTTACCTTTATTCATATAGGTGTACGTAGAGATTCCTTCTTTCCAAGTCATTTTCCTCTGTCTTCCCTATTGACTTTGCTCGATTTCCTATGCATTCTCAGGATTGTCTTGAAGATTGTCTTGAAAAGTTGGCGGTGAGTCCGACACCCGCAGTGTTCAGTGTTCACCCGCTAAAACCTACTCGAAACACTCACGCCCGCGTGATAATTGAATGTGTGTGTTGCTTATGGTAGCCTTGAGCTGTGCATAGACGAAAAGAGTTGAGCACAGCTCCTGTTACTGCATGATGAACATGTATAAGTAACTTTAGATAGACGACGATGTGGATTGGGACAGCCATTCCGAACTGGGCATATTTGCATCATCTTTGCTTTAGCTGTTTATACTTGATCTTGGAACAACGCCACTGACGTGTGCCTTTTTTACCTGCATTTCAGCTTGCTACTAGAGTGACCAAGTTCTTTATCGAGCACTTTGGAATGCGTGATCTCTTCGGGCGCGAGAATTACGAGTACTACGCTCGTCTGACAGGCAGGATCCTTAAGGTGGAGGACGAATACATCTTCTTTACGTACCCACCAGCGACGCTGGGGCAGTCGGGCGCGGGTGCGGTTGGCGGCAGCGGAGGTCCAATTGCTGGGTCTTCACGAGATGATAGCGACCCGTCTTTGGCGTGTCTCGGCGTCTCGGGCCTGGCCAGTAAAAGTGCTGCTGCCCTGGAAAAGACTGGGTCGCTTGAGATCATCCCAGAAAACTGCCCGCTTGATCCCAAGGGCCGCCTCTCCATCTCGCTCGACGACAAGAACGTGTCGTCGCCGTCGTCTTGTGGCTCTCCAGCCGCAGCCGCAGCCATCGTGGCTCTTGGCGCAGCCACCCTCGAAGAAGACGCAACCGCTGCAAACCTGACAACTCAAACGCTAGGACGTTCGCGACCGCTGACGTCGTCTGCATCACCTACAGCTGCCGCCCTGACCGAGCTTCGGCGAGGTCCTGGAAGAGGCCAGGAGGTGAAGTCGTACACCTGTCTTCCTCAGGTGAGGGTTGCTTGAGTCGGATTCTTCCACGTGCGCAAATATGGAGAGGCTGGAGGGCGCGAGCATGTCTTTTAATTTCTGTTCTGCTACCACCCGCGAGTTAGTGGGACCTCGAGCGAAGACACAGCTGCACTGCATGCACTTCTGGATCATTTCGAAGGATCTGGGCGTCCAGGCCCCTTTTGGAGTATTACTTGGCAAGTCCAAACGACCAAAGATAGCCATTGTGATGGCTTTAGTCTCTGTCACGACTGTCCTTGTGCTCACGTGCTGACGTTTTATGTACATATTGTACGCGTACATTAACTTTGTGCACTTTCAACTGACTCGGCTTGAAACTGACTTGCTGCTAGCACACGCCACATTGCAGGTGCTTATGATGCTATATGCTAAGTAAGTGGAGGTCGGACTAATCCTAAATATAATGCACAAGAAGGTCATATGAAGGGTATATGTAATTCAAATTTTCCCATCAGGTTCATCAAAAACAAACTGAACGAATGAAACACCGGTCGGAGTGGTTTCTATCCGATCCCACTGGGCTGGTGACTGTCAAGTGCAGACCCGACCGACCGGCCTCGCTGGGCACTCGAGTATCCACGACGTCCTCACCAGCACCACCTCCAAAGATCCCTGTCACGCAGCAGCAGCAGCAACAGCAGCAGCAGCAGCAGCAACAGCAACACCCAGTCTGTGATACACTCAGGCATCACCAAATTGCTCCCGCAGCGGCGGTGGCGTCTGTGGCGTCTGTTCGGCCGCTGGCGCCTCCATTCAGGCCTTCGTTGCCTCAGCCGACTGAACACCAACAGGTGCAGGCGGCCGCCAGCCTCCGCCGGCGACTGTCGGACAAGGACAAAGAGCGGCGACTCGTTCGGCGGTCCTCGTCCAAGAGGAAAGACAAGGAGAACGGCGGAAAGGACTCGCCACTCACCTGCGGTACACCTCTGTCAGGTGGTGGCGGTTCCGGTCGCGGTTCTTCTTCAGCGCTCGAGGCACTTTCTCAGCCGACGGCACTCAGCGCGGCCTCGGTTGCGGCAGCGCTCGAAGCCGGAGCTCGCCCGACACTCAAGCGGGCGGGCTCCGCCGACGGCGCGGCGCAGCGTCATCACCAGCAACACGCCGCCCTGTGTCGCACGGGCTCACAGGATACGCCTCACCAGCAGCAGCAGCAGGCGGCAGCCGCCGCGCCGCCCCCGACAGCGGCGGGGGCGGCGGCTTCTCAAACAACATTATCTCTGCAGAAGCTGGCAGGGTCGGACTCGCCCACTACCCGTTCCATGCCGCGGATATGACCCAGATCCGCAGCCGCCACAACCATCCTCTCACACCGTTTTGTCTTCAATACAACAAACACTCGGAAACATAATTACGCTTCTCCAATGCCTTCAGGACAAAATCAAGCCTCGTTCTTTTTACGTCTATTACTCCAACTCTACTTCTACTACGTATCCACGACTCCATAACTATCGGAAATACTGTGTGAGTCAAAAATGTCCCCTCAGCCCAGTTTGCCTCTGACACCACTTTCGCTCTTCCTCGTGCCCTTGATACCTCCCCGTCCTCCTCTGTTCTCGCTAGCCTTCTGTTATATACACATAAATAGTTGATCCTCATGGGACATTTGCATGACTCACACTGTCTACTACGTGTCAGCCACAAAGCGCAGTGTGGAACATTTCTAAGGCGAGGCTCCTTGTATCCTATCCGTGGGTGGAACCCTCGAGCCTTCCTCCCTCCCTCGCCCCCCTGCTGATCCTTGATTTAGAGATGTTCCATGTTGTTTTTTACTTGCACGGTATTTGCAGCAGCGATATAGTGAGCATTTTTCTCTTTTTTGTTGGACGCGCGGTGGTTGAAAGAAAGGATTGGAGCGGAAGAATCTGTCCTGATCATGGATGCGAGCAAGAAGCAACTGCCAATTCCCCTCCCCCTCCCCCTTGGGAAGTTGTTTAGAATGTAAAATGCTTCATTTTTCCATTGGATGTTAAGGTACATAGCATCTCTTTGTGTCTGACGTTTGTACATTCTTCCCTCCCCTTTCCTCAACTTTGACTACACCATATTGATGATCGTTTTTATAACTTTGTATCGTTAAGGAGCAAAACAACTTGTGTCTTTGAAGCAGTGAACATTCCATGCAAAGCGTTCTGGATACGCACGGGACAAAAAAAGCCTTGAACTTTTTTTGAGATGCAGTTTTCTTTACTTTCGCATTTAAAGCCGCACCTCTGAGGAGAACAATCCCTGCTGCATTTAGTCAAAGCAAAGAAGACAGCAAAAGTACAAAATATGTTGTATCTTCTTTCCGTGCACCCCTCTGGACTAAAAGGTATCCCTCTATCAGCTTGTGAAGCTTGGGGTGCGTTTACTCGGGCGGACTTGCCGGGCAGTCCTCGCAAGGCCTGATTTGTACGTGCGTGAGTGTGACGAAGAATTGCTCGTTCAAACGCACCCTGATGAAAAAAAGGCCTATGCAGCACTGATAGTGCGTACGATTGCAGGCGTGGAACCAACCACCAACATCTTCTAGTCCAGAATTTGATTCGCAATACCAAAGGTTCATACTTTCAGTCCTCGGGAAGGCATTAAGAACAGTTTTCATTTGGCGTCTTGCTATTTATTGTTATTATAGCTAAAAGTGTTCCAGGTGTCATTGTAAATCCCGTTTGTACAGAAAAAGCAAGGATGAAATCAGTGTGAACATTTTGTACATTCCGCACTTATCCCCCACTAACCTTTTTTCATACGAATCTTGTACAGTGTATAGAATTGCTACCCTCCCCCTCCATTGAAGTGGATTCTTGAAGTGGATTGTGCAAACCTTGCTTTGTCACCCGAACACGAAAACAGAGTTATGATGAGCTACTGAAAGAAGAAAAGAAACCCACGCATTTCCGAGAAATTTTTCATCGATTTGCACTTTACAACGCGTGATCTCTGGTTTTTCTATTTGCTTTTTCCTAAATTGCTATACTACACACCACTCAGTGTACTACCGGTAGTCACGTACATGAACCACCACCACTACCAGTTTACAACCTATCGTCGTTCTCCTTGTGTATTTAAGAGTATTCCGTCGAGTGTACACTTTTTTATCGATCTGCGAATCTTTGGATACGTGTATAGAAGCAAAAATGCCTACGAATAAACCGTTATCCAAAAAAGAACGTCCACCTTCAATAATGACGAGGCTTGGCAAAGATGAGCGGGGACGTCGTGAGGGCGAAATAACGTTAGTCGTCGGGTAAGAGAACTTTTTTTTTGCAGCTCACACCTGTATTATGTGCGTCAACATCATTAATACGTAACTGCATGATCAGCACTTTTGCAGGTGCAGCGAGCCAAGGGCAAAATGACGAATTTACAGTACTCTGACCTTTATTTGCCTCGATGGAAAGAATGACTATTGACAGAGCTATAAAGTCGATCCGGGTCAAACTACGAACTGTATTTGAGCTTATAATCAGCCTTTTTCTAGAAAAGCGCAAAATCCGTATAAAAGTCAAACTCAGGCAAGGAAGGAGAACCCTGTGGTCGACGGCGCCCTCCCTCACCTCCAGACCCCCTCGACAAATAAGCCGCAAGTGCTCCAAATCCCAGGATTTTCTCCTTTTTGACGAGCATTATTATGGTTATAAAGTTCGCTGCAGTGACGCAGACGAAAGAAACAAGAAAAAATCAGGTTCTGGCCCTTTATGCGAAGGAATCAAAGGCAAGTTATTATCACTATTATGCATGAAATGCTTTCAGGATGGACGATACAGATAATAGAGTTTGCCAGTATTTCCAGCTGGCATCTTCGGCAATCCGTTTTCGCTCCAAATGTCGAGGTTGCGTTTTGATCAGGTTGCGTCATTAGTTTACCTGGCTCCCGCCCCCAATACCTGTTCTACAGAGAAGATGTACAAAGAGTGCGCAGACGGCGACGTCAGCTAACGATAAGCACTGGCTAGTCAGCTGTTGATGCTTCAAACTTTATTTATTAGCAGAGTGCATACAAGGCATACCTTTATAGATTACAGTTTACATGATTCTGAACAGGAATAGTTGAAAGAAAACAGTTGAAAGAGAATTAGGTAATCTGTGACGTACACAAGGTATGGAAATGCGCACTGTACCCACTTCCATGCAGGATGCCCGAAAACTTTGAGTTAAAAAGTATGTATAGGACAACATATTACTTTAAAAAAAGACTTGTTCTAATTTAACTATGCCTAAGGCCAATTTTCCACCCCAACAAAACTTACATTTTCAAACTGGCTCAATATGCATGCATATAGACGTACAAAGATACATTGAAACATGCATACACAGTATCATAATTTTATCACCTTACCTATGGAAGGAGATAGAATTACCTTCCTCGGGTGCATTTTTCCTGCTATTTTTACCGCAAAACACAATCTATCCTAATTTAGGTGATCGCGAAAAAGACTGTTTAATTTTACTATTGTTGATGTTCTTTGAAAGAAAGGGAAATTTGTAGCGTCAACAGCTGAGAAGCTGATGCGCGTCGTCGCCCCTCCCTTGCCTGCCCGAGCGTTCTCCACATGTATCTCCTCTCTTACCTGTCCTGGTCTAGGTTCTCCAAGCAGTGGGCGGGCGTCAGCCACGCATTGGTAGTGCCAAATCGCTCTTGTACAGTATTTTTGGCAGATCTATTTCTCAGCATGTCTTACGTGACTAACACCGGCGGTGACAAGTACCGCGGCGGTTACGCCACCAGCACCAGCTTTAGTAGCGAGGAGCTCCGCGTGGCCACCTCCACCTTCGAGAACTACATCAGCGGCACCGTCCTCATTGTCGTGCTCATATTCTTCACCTTCCTCTTCATCACGGCGCTCACGTTCATGCTAATGTGTTACTCAAGGTGCGTTCTCAAGTTCATGGTGCGTACGAGTACCCGTGTGCTGTACGCCAAATTTTCCCCACCCCCCCTCAGGTACCTGGCTCTAAGACAGCCCAAGTCAGGGTTCTACAACCCTCCTCCTCCCGTGATTCGCTACCCGAGGAAGGAAAACGGGGGAAACTACAGCACGATCTCCACCAGGCATGACTACGACTCCCTCCAGCGGGCCCACGCCCCGTCGGCATTATCCCACGCAGTCTCGCAGCAGAGTGAGATGTTGTAGTATGCGCATTCACGTTACAGACACTGTACAGCTTTTTGTACTATAAAGATGTATTCTTGCTCTGTAGAAAATATAAATTACCTCCACCCACTTCTTAAACAGCACTTGCACTCATTGTGGGTACCAGCAGTAGTAGTGCAAACAATAAAATTATGTTCATCACAGGTCGTTGCCCTTCCCAGAAAGAATAACCCAAGTCACTAGTTCACACCGGGGTACTTTGCACACAAGCTGCGGAAATCCTAATAGAATCTCCAACACATCAGTAGATCTGTTCAATGGTTTCTTCCTCAGCAGGAGCAACTTCTAGTCTCTCGGGTAGAGCCCTTTTAGCCAAGGTCTCGGCAGGTACTGCGAGCCGTCAAACTTCTCGAAGTATTCGTCTACTGACGGGTGGAGGACCTTGACCTGGTTGACAATCACGATATTCTCCTGAGGTACGTACGTCAGCTGCGGCACCGGTCGATCCCTCGTGTCTACCAGAATGGCGTAGTTGGGCTGCGTCCGCCACTCGGGATGATCCGAACCGTGCATCTGAGCCAGCCAGGGCTCGGGAGCGCGTGCGGTCACGTCCCAACCCACTATCACGCCGTGGTAGCCGAACAACTTGTGCTTGACGACCTGCAACGCAAAGTTTACTTGTACATATAGACGAAGATGCTGGATATTCAACTTTTTATGAACGAAGGAACGGTATCTTTGGAGTCTTGGCTGAGGTGATTGGACATGTCTGAGGCTCCTGCCCTATGGTCATAAAAGGCCTGAGGACCGCATTGGAGTAAAAAGTCCACCTCAAAAGACCAAAACATTTGACTTCAGCTCGAGCAGTTTCCTCTATGCGAGTGCCGAAAGAACACTCCAGAAGTGTACAGCATTTCTCTGCTGTTACGTGTGCAGCAATGAAATCTGAATATGAGCAAGTATCGAGATGCAGCATGCGAATCATTTTTGAGCCCGACGATACCAACTATGAGTAGCACACCTCGCTCGTCCTAAATGCTGCTTTACCTGTCCCACCCGTAATCGGACGTGCGGGGGCTTTGGATCCCTCACTTCCGCAGATTGACCAAAGTGCCCATTCCTGTCCCGATATTTGAGCACCTCGAACGCGGGCGATTCCCCGCTCAAGTCTCCCTGGGCATCATCGTCCATGCCCACGTCGACGCTCCTGTTGTTTATCCGCTTGAAGATAGTGTAGCACCACCGCTGCCAGGACTCTACGCGGAGCCACTGCGAGCTCATTGTCTTGAACTGGGACACCTAAGTAGAACCAAGTGCTGGAGTCAGTTTCTTCCGGTAAAGTGATTCTTCCTCACCGCGACTTTTCTTTACTCACACTACAGGATGTGTTATCTCACACAGCTTAGCACAGTTCTCCAGAGATATCAATCGACTCTAAGATAGACACCTTACTGAGATGAAAAAATCAGCCACAGTCTCATTCTGGACTCTAACGACGCCCAGGAAAAATGACTTTAGAATATGTCACACAAGGAATAACTTTTATTGGTAGGATTTTTTTAGTTGTGGCAATGAAAAGTGAAGTCTTTCACTAAAATGGAAGAAGACAAACTTGGCATTGTTTAGTGCTCAGATGGGTGAGATGGATGAGAGAAAAGCTATCTTTAAATAGCTTTTACCTAACTGATTCGGATCAGACATATGTGTGACTCATTGCCAAATCGAAGAATACCGAGTTCGGAATCATCAAAAACCGTGACTCGAGTCATTCCTGATCTGTCTGATCATGCACCACAAAGTCGTATCTATCATATCAGCTGTGACAAGACATGCGTCAAGAGGCGCGGAACTTCAGTGAGGAGTTGTCGCGCCGAGGCCAGGGTTGCATCACCGTTTCTTCCTTGTACCATCGTGTTTTGTCTACTCACCAATTGCGAGATTGCATAGGTTCTGGTCACTTCGTTTGAGCCAAAGTGTTCGACCGCAAAATACTGGAGTGGTACGGAAAGGAAGAGGAAGGCCAGGGCCAAGTAGTCCCTATTCACCGGCATCACGGAGGACGTGGATTCTCTAGAAATGCCCTAAGGACAAAGTGCAGTCAGTGCACGTCTGCTACTGTCTACTCCGAGACAGGACAACCTTTGCGCCTTTATATGACACGTACCTCTCAGATGCCGGAGACGACCCCGTCCAAGTGCTTCGTGTGCCTGTCCTCGCCACCGAAGCTTCTGCCTTCAGACCATCATCACCGTCTCTATGTATCCTTTTGATGTATCGTCGTCACATAACAGCAGATTGGAAAAGGTGTCAGTTTTGCGCAAAAGTGCAATGCAATTTCCTCTATGAGTGTTTCGCTGCTGTTGCGAGAGCTGCTCCTACTTCGTAGGACGTGCGGCAAAGTGATTGGAGAACTACATGTCAGAAACAGTTGGCCGCCAGATGGCACAGCACACATCCTCGCTCGTGCCCGACCTGTTCTGGACGTGCTTATGCTCGTGGTCAACGAGGTGAGTGTTACCTTGTAGGTGAACATGTCGACCAGGCACTACCTTGGAGCAGTACAGAGCTACCTCCTTCCGGCAGTACTGACCAGCACCGAGGACTTATTGCTTTGGAGGTTGCGAGATAAATGAAGGAATAGGTTGCGTCCCATCAACTGTGAGTTAGCTGCGTCTAGTCCAGTTCGTTGCCGCAACTAAGGGTGGGTCGACCCGATATTTTTCGAGCTCGAGTCGAGTTCGAATTCGGCTCATTCTTCGCTCGACATTTAGAGACATTCGAGCCAACTTTTTACCCTATTTTGAGCTGATTTTTGAGCTGGTTTCCATAATTTCTTGCAGAGTTTTGAAATTTTCGAGAGAGCATCACTTTATGACTTAAAATTCGACTTGACAAGATCAAGCACGTGAACATTTTCATCCTTTAATGGGGGATTTGCTCAGTGATATCACCTTCCTTGATCTGGCTTGAAAAGTCAACCCAAAATTTCTAGTTTTGTCTAATCTGCACTTTGTCTAATCGAGTTGAGCCACAAACCTCTCAGACAGTGAGTCAAGGGAGCCAAGCCAAGCCGAGCCGAGCCGAGTCGAGCCGAGGCTCGACCCAATCTGCTAGACGCCTCAACAACAACAGAGACTGTCAAGCGGCAATTGTCTACATCTTGGAAAAGGACCCGAGAAGGGTGCTACTCTTACGCTATTCTGATCAACGGCCTTTTCTTCTCCTAGTCAGCAAACCTCAGGTGAGTTGGTACCTGTCCTCAGTATTCAGGTCCATCTTGCAATATATTCTGTGGGCCAGTCCTAAATTTTATCTGTTTCTAGCCTGCATCCAAGATGGCTCAGTACAAGGGTCCTGCCAGTGAGAGCCAGCGAGTCATGCACCTGCAAAAGAAGCGGGAGCGACACCAGGAGGAGATGGAGTTCAAGAAGAAAAAGCTGGCCGAGGACCTTAAGTTTGACAAGATGGAGGCCAAATTCTCTGCACACTACGATGCTGTGGAAACAAACCTCAAGGTGCGTACAGAAATGACTAATGTCACAATGATAAACTGAAGAAGTGACTTTTTTTGCTTTCTAGAGCTCCACTGTCGGTCTGCTGACCATGGAGGAGATGAAGAGCCGTCAGGAGGAGGCTGTGAGGGAACGTGAGATGCTGCTGGCCAGAAAGAATCG